>Ga0307507_10000596_pt1 | contig 77818 bp, 19 predicted proteins | sample 7_EM_MG_FD_207223 | JGI IMG/M metagenome (GOLD analysis project Ga0307507, IMG submission 207223) | Populus trichocarpa ectomycorrhiza microbial communities from riparian zone in the Pacific Northwest, United States - 7_EM | ecosystem: Host-associated > Plants > Roots > Unclassified | place...
TCCTCTACCGTGTCTGCTATATAGTCCGCTATAACCTTTTCTAAGATCTTGCTTAGGGTGTTTTCTAAGGCAATAGGGCGGTAGCTTCCTAGGATTAAGTAGTCTACTTTACCTTCTTTTTATAAGATAACCGTCGTCATAGATCTTCTAAGTTATAGGTAGTAGCCTATTATAAAGTATACTTTGGCTACGTCTGCAAGCTAAGGTGCTATAAGTGGTCTATAGGTCTTTAGGGCTTTATTTAGGATCCTATCTAGTCCTAGTACTGTATTGTTTAAGAGGCGGCTAATGGTTCTAGCTATTTCTTTAGTTATTATATTGCTGTTAACCCTTAGGCGAGTTACTAGTGTTTTACTAGTGATATTACTAAGGTCTACTGGAGCTAGTTAAGGGAAAAATCTTTTTATAAGAATCTTTGCCTTCTTATTATTATTGCTTGTGGCCTATAGTTTGCCTGCTCTTTATAGGGGTAGTAGGTGTAGATCTTCTACTAAACATCCCACCTTTTTCTTTACCCATTTCGCTATAGTCTAAAGGCCCTTATTATAGGGGAGACTCGGGTTAATAGTATATTCGTTTATAAACTATCTTTAATTATTTCTTGCTTCTTTTCTTAGGGTATTCTTTAGCTAGTTTCTTATATCTTTATATTATCTCTTGTCCTTAGAATCGTGGCTGCTTATATATTTCCTCTTTACTCGTCGTTGGCCGGCTATAAGGGCCGCGTACTATACGGACCATGCATATCGCGCGTAGGGGCCTAGTTTTAAAACTGGGCAGTGCTTTTTTAGCCCGCTTTTAATTGCTGCCTAGATCCTTTCTAGTCTTTAATTAATTTCCTTAGGGGTAGCCAATAAGCCTCACTTATTTAGTATTAGGTGGATTTCTTTTAAGTCTTAAAGTTGTTATTTAATTATATTAAGGAAGCTATCTATATTAAGCTTCCTTATTGCGTATCTTTTGCCATTTGGTTGCGCCTTAATGTCTAGATTTAGTTGTATCTGGATAGGGATATAGTCTAAGGTAAGTACCTATTCTTCTTTAGGGGAGCACCTTTTAAGTTTCTGGTATAGGTTTTCGTCCATAATTATAAGGTTAATTATACTTTTAGCAGTGCCCTATTGCCATATAATTACACCTAGGGGGGTAGCTAGCTTAAGGCCCCTATTATCTATAGCTCTTAGTAGGCACTCTACCTATCAATTAGCAGCAACATGGATGCCCCCCTATTATAGGTAGTGGAGGTTTATATCTTCTAGTAGGATAGACTCTGCGTGTTTAGTTTCTAGCAAGCTTATTATAGATATAATATTCTCTGTCTATGCTACCCCTTTAACCCTAGGGTTATAGACATTAATAATTTATACTAGTCCCCTATATATCTGGATAGTTATAACTGCAATATCTAGGTTAACTGCCTACTATAACTATAAGGCAAGGCTAATATTTTTGCTAATTATAAAGTATACACGTGTGGCTGCTTTTGGTTTATACAGGAGCTAGAATCCTTGGGGGCAGTATATTAATTATATATAGGTATTGTAATACGGCTCTTATATAGCAAGAATATAGTGTTTCTCTAGGTCTAGACTGTCTAGTAGGGGCCTTGCTAGATAGTGGTTCGTATTGCTGTAGTTATACTATATAATAGTTAAGTAGCGGACCCCTAGTAGGGGTCCTTTATCTCTTCTTTACTCCTTACTTCTTCCGTTTCTACTTTCTCTAAAATATTCAGAACTTTTATCTTCTATATTTGCTCCCTAGCCACTACTTATTTTATATAGAGCTTTCTATTTCTATATCTTATATTCCTACTAGCCTTTTTAAATCTAAGTTTGTTATTGCCTCCGGTTCTTCCCCCGTTCTTACTAGTTAGCTATGTGCCCCTTATAAGCCAGCTGTGTGTGTTGTATTTGCCGCGTTAAATCTAATTCTTAATTATCCCGGCCTTAAACTTACTAGTTAGCTATATGCCCCTTATAAGCTAGCTGTGTGTGTTGTATTTGCCGCGTTAAATCTAATTCTTAATTATCCTGGCCTTAAACTTACTATAGTTGTCTATAGGGGTCTTCCTACTGGGCGTCCTTTTTCTTATATCCTATATGTCCCTTGTGTCCCTGTTCGGTCTAGTGATGTTATATAGTGTCGCTTTTGGCCCATTAAGGCTTGGGATGGCTGGCTTAGCCCCCTAGTATTAAAGGTAGGAAACGCTAGGAAGATACCTATATCCCCCTAGCTTATTACCTGTTATTTCCATTTGTATAACCTAGTATGTAGTTATTCCTGTAGCTGTTAAGCCCTTTCCTTCCGTCTCCTATATTTAATGCAGTCTTCTCTCTCCTACGCCTTATGTGTGCTTCGGTAACAGTTCGCGCATTTTGTTTAGTCTTGATTTGTATATTATCTTATATTATAGGGGCCTATATAGTGGCCGTAGCACACCTGTGCTGCGTATATGGATTGGGTGTGTCCCTATTATATATAGTAATAATATCGTTCTAGGTATAGTCTGTGGTTATAGAGCCTTGTGTTATATATAAGGCTATTTATAATTATTCCTTTTTGGATAAGGAGTTTTTGCATTCCTAGTGTATATACGCTGATAATAAGGGAGCTATATATTTGTCTATTGTCTCCCTAGTAAGTCTTTGGCGCCCTTTATATCCTCTTATTGTTCTTATTATATGCTTGGTTTGTATTTTCCTATTAAAGCTATTAGATTTAGGTAATTACAAATCCTAGTATAAGGCGTTCCGTTTGTTTTACTATCTCCTATATAGTTGCTGTATTATCCGCCTAGCGTCCCCTTTCTACCCTAAGGCTTATGGGAACCAATAGGACTTTAACTAGGTAATCTTTACGAAGCACTTTTATACTAATACGCTCTCCTTGTTGGAAAACAAGCCCGTAACGATATTACGTGATGAGACTTGGGAGAACCTCTTGGCAGGAATCTGACCAATTAGAGAACTTTGACCGCTGGTTGAAGTTCCTTGAAATCTCTTCAACCACCTATATAGAAATAAGCAATGCACAGAGTTTTAGCCCCAATAACCTTAATTTAACAGGTTATAAGCCTGGGTTTACACCTGACGAGCTAAACCTAATTGCTTTATTGTTTACGATAATTGCTATTATAATATCACTGTATGGGCGTTAAAAGGTCGTTAAATGTTTAACCAACTTACGACGCCAAAAACCTATAATGAGCGGCTATGTAGCTGCTAACGACAGACTCTATGCCGAATGTGATAAGAGGATCCTACTAAGGACGAGCCTAATATAGCCCGTGACAAACGGCGACACTGGAGGCTTAGGAGGATATCTTGTATTTAGTAAATAACCTTACTATTGTTATTATAGAATAATAGAGTTTTGAGAATAAAGCCTTATAATAGCCATATTAGTAGTAGATTAGAAGAAGCTTATTGGAACTGCCTATACTAGCTAAGGAATATATTAAGTTAAAACCTATACTATATATATACTTCTTATAAAGGAAACAAATCTAATAACGTTATTATAACAAGGCCTATAGACTGCCTACTATAAACTACCTATAAGCCTTGTTAATATAAGTGACAAATATACCGCTTAAACCTCTATCCGAAAGCTTGTTAGACGGGAAGACTGGCCAATATTTAGTATTAATATATAAAACCACCTCTAATCTAAAAACATTAAGTAGGTTTTTAATAACCCACTACGGCTTCTTCCTACAATTAAGTTAATTAGAGAGAAATAGGTGGACTTAGGCTTTACTACCAAATAGCTAAAAATTAAGCCAGCTAACTTAGTAAAGGAATGGGAGAAACACGAGGAACAGCTAGCCTACGCAGCTGGTTTTATTAACTAGAACATTAGCGATATCTACAAGCCGTTTATATCAAACACTAGACAGGCGCTTAAGAAATAAAAGGCTCTAAAAGAACGCTTTAAGGATCTTAATCCGGCAGCTATTACTAATATTATAGCTACCTTCTTTACCAAACACGTTTAAGATTTTAAGAATGTAGAGGAGTTTGTCTCCTATATTATATTAAACCTTAATCGCCTTATCGAAATGGACTAATCTATTAACTACGAAATCCTTACCTAAGCGGCCCTTCTGCACGGAGTTAGCTCTACTAACTACGCTTAGTTTAAAATAACTTAATAAATAAATTGGACGCAGAAAAATACTAACCTATAAGCCTTAGGTAAGGAACTTATTATCTTTAATAGCGAGCTTAATTAAGAAGCTTCTACTACACTAGTAGCATGTTTAAACGACGGAACGTCTATAAAGAGAAAGACTGTACTAGTAGGAATGTGTAAGCACCCTAACTGTGTAAAATATAACAGAACTATGTATTCCGAAGAAGACTACTAGGAGAGAAACCTAGAAAACGTACTATAGAGAATTGGTGATAGAATCCGTGTAAGGAAGAAGCAGAGGACTAGGCTACCTATTTAGCTTAATAAACACTCTAATTAAGTTAAAAATAAAGCAAATTTATAACGCGAGCTTGTAGTAACGGTGGTATAAGCCTAACTAAGTAGGTATAACTTTATCTATAATACTACTGCTACCGTCTACTACTGTAAGAATCGTGAACTTCTCTTTAACTATGTTAATAACAACACCTTATTAGATATAGTTGGTCCCTATAGAGCTTAATTAGTAGGTAAAGGATCTATCTCTATATAAACCGCACTCCCTAATAAAGGTCACGGAAGTACGCTTACTCTACACGATATTCTTTATATACTACATTTACCAGCAAACCTACTATCTGGAAGCTGACTTAAGGAAATGGGCGTCTTCTTTAATAACGAGACTTATAAACTTAAATGTAATAATAAGGTAATAGGATATGCACCTAAAGTTTAACAACTTTACCTAATTTGGCAGTATAACTACTCGTTAGAATTGATTCTCTAAATAATTAAAAACGATGAAAGCCTACCTGTTTGGCATTACTGATTTAGCTACCTTAACTATAGTGACCTTAAACGCCACCTAAGTAAACTTGGTATTAAGTTTAACAATATTAGTAATAAATACTGTGAGCCCTGCGCTCAATCTAAAGCTAGAAAGAGGTATAATAGGACGCCCTAGGAACGAGCTATATGGCTATTTTAATTTGTCTATATAGATCTAGTGGGACCTATTACCCCCGTTAGCTTTAAAGGCGAAAGATACTACGTATTTTTTACTGACGACTATATAAGGTTTACTACAGTCTATACCATCCATATAAAGGACGAGTGGCTCGGTACTTTATAAAGGTACTATAATTGGATCCACACCAAATTCGACCTTAAAATTACTAGAATTTGTACCAACTACAAAGCAGAGCTCTGTAGCAAGAAAGCAACCACCTGGATAGATAATCTAGGTATAGAATTCGAACCTACCGCCTTATACGCTTAGGAAGAGAACAGAGTAGTAGAGCGCTTGTAGCGAACCTCTACTGAGATTACCCGCTTAATAATCCTTGCTGGCAATATACCAGACTTTTTATGGCCCGACGTACTCCTTGCAGCTATATATATCAAAAACAGACGCCCTATAAGAGCTCTTCTTAATGGCATATCACCTTATGAAAAGCTTAAGGGTAAACCTCCCTTAGTATACTATCTAAGGGCTCTAGGATCTACCGTTTACTCCTTTATAGCCAAAGAAGATCGCGTGAAATCAGCTAGGTTTGCTTTATAAGCAAAAAAGGGTGTTCTAATTGGCTATAACGGTAAGATAATTTATTACGTTTGGCTACTAGATAAACAGAAGATTGAGTGTCTTAAAGACGTTAAAATCTATAAAGGCGATATTAGCTTAAAAACTACTACTATATTTATGGAAGAATCCATTAACTTGTCTAATAAGTAAGGGAGGGAAGACACTACTACTTCTTAGCTAAAGCCTCTATTAAGAAAAAGATAACGAAGAATTAATTAGAAGGAAGGTCGCAATAGCTTGCCCTATAGGCTTAAGCCTCTGCCTAAAAACCTTACTATAACCACTACTCGATTAGGCTGTTAGATATTAAGAGTTGACCTACTAAGCGACCCTACTGCCTTCCTTATAAGCCTTATAGGTATAGACTAAGGCCTTGACCAATAGGCTGACAATATTAATAAGCTACTAAGCAACTGGGATAACGAAATAGGTAATAAACTAATAGCCCTTCTATCTACCTTTTCTCCTTAATTTACACCTTAAAACCCTTACTTAAATAATCGCGACGTGGTTAATCCTATGGCTCTACTAGCTGGCTATATTTAATATACTAGCTTACCTAATCTTAAAACGTACACATCTACTACCTTAATTAACGAAGATAAGCCTTATATGTACAACCGAGCAATCAACGGCCCAAACAGTGAAGAATGGATAAAAGTAATAATAGAGGAGGTAGGGTCTCTAATTAAGAACTAGATATAGGAACTTATTAACCTTGCCTCCCTTAAGCCTCCTTATAAGCCTCTTGCTGGTAAATGGGTGTTTAAAGTTAAAAAGGGAAAGGACGGCGAGGTCCTCCGCTATAAGGCTAAATAGGTCGTTAAGGGATATTTATAGCAGTATGGTGTTGACTACGACCAGACCTTTACTGCGGTAGTAAAACCTATGGCTTTTAGGGCTCTATTTGCGATTGCTGCCTACTACAACCTTGAAATTAAATAGATGGATGTTAAAACCGCCTTTCTCTATAGACCAATTGATTAAGAACTCTACGTTGTTATACTAAAAGGCTATAAAGAAGCTGGTAAAGTCTGCCGCCTTAAGAAGGCCCTCTACGGACTAAAACAGTTACCTTAAATCTGGTATAAGACGCTCTTAAAGTTTCTACTAGAAAAACTTGGACTTCACCATCTATATGCGGATTATAGTATATTCGCCACTAGTAAAGGATAGAAAGGTTTAATTATTTCTGCCTACATTAACGATACTAAGATTATCCATAAGGATATAGCGACAGTTAATTAGGTAAAAGTAGAGCTTAAAGCAGCCTTCTAAATAATAGATCTTGGGCCAATAAGCTTTTACTTAGGTATAACAGTTATAAGAGATTAAATAAAGAAGAAGATTATACTCTTATAGCAAGCCTACCTCATTAAAGCTCTTAAACGTTTTAGATTATAAAAGGCTAACACCTTACTAATACCTATAAAGCACTTAATTGAGCTTGTAGCCAATCAAGAAACTACTAGCGAGGACGACGTTAGAAGATACTAGAGTATAGTTAGTTTAGTTATGTTTCCTATAATAGAAATAAGGCCAGATATTACCTTTACGGTATTAACGGTAAGCCGTTTTGCCTATAACCCTACCTCTACCCATATAACGGCTGTAAGACTTATCCTTTAATACCTGGCCGGCTCGCTTAATAGAGGAATTACCTATAGAGGCGATAAGAACCTAGACCTTATATTAATTAGCTTTAGTGACGCCAACTAGGGATAAGATAAAACTATAAGACGCTCTATATCGGGCTTTATATTTATATTAAACGGAGGACCAATCTTATGGAAATTAAAGCTATAAGCTACTGTTTTACTATTAATATATTAATTAGGGTACACGGCTCTAATAGCTGCAGTAAAAGAGGCTATATGGCTTTAACTTTTACTTACTAAACTAGGTGTACTAGACTAGAGTAGGCAGTTTGCTAGGATCTTAATTAAACCCAATAACCAAGCTATAAAAGCGTTGGCTAAAAATCTAGTTTAATACAATTAAACGAAGCACATCGACATCTAGTTTTACTACGTGAGAGATAAAATAAATAGTGATAGGATTAACCTCGTATACATTGCTTTAATTAATATAGCGGCTGACGGCCTTACTAAGCCTCTCGCGGGTTTTTAGTTCTACGCCTTCCTTAAATACCTTCGGATAGTGCAGAGACTCGATTGACTACACTAGGCCTTAATAAGAAATTAGTACATAATTGGTAGATCCTTAGAGAATGCGCTAAACGACGCCTTAAGGCCTTAAAATGAGCGATAGAACTTAACCTTGATCTACTAACCTACTACCTAAATCTAATGGCCACGATATCAGAGAGGGCTTATACTGGTAGGAAGGATAGACATACTTTAGGAGAGATATAGGGTGAGGCTATAGGGCCTCTAGAGCTCTATGGGCAATGTAGAACACCTATAGGGAAGTACTGCCAAAAATTTAAGAGACGTTTTACTGAGCAGGCGCTGTCTCTAGATATTAGGGAGGGCGTAACTCCTTATTAAATACTTATTCTACCTTAGAGGAGCTTTAGCAACCCTTATTAAGCAATCCTACACCCCTATATACAGTGTATATAGCGGTATCGTTGACTGAGCTTGAGGGAGGGTGTTGGAAAACAAGCCCGCAACGATATCACGTAATGAGACTTGGGAGAACCTCTTGGCAGGAATTTGACCAATTAGAGAACTTCGACCGCCAGTTAAAGTTCCTTGAAATCTCTTTAACCACCTATATAGAAATAAGCAATGCACAGAGTTTTAGCCCTAATAACCTTAATTTAATACTCCTAGCCTGTCCCCTGCCCTTATAGCCCGTTCCTTTGCCTATTGGTCCTTTAGGGTAACTCTAATATCTTTACTCCTAAGGTGTTGGACTGTAACGGCGTTGTAAACCTCCTTATAAATTTCTATAAGAACTTCTGTTTCTGATTATCCCCTAAGTTCCTCTACCTTTTCTATATTTAGTTGTATTGTGATTGTATACCCAGTTATTATCTTTAGGGGGATAGGTTCCCTATACTATAGAAGTACAGCTACGGCGGCCTAGGTATGGTTTGCCTATAGGGGGGGTTTTTATTTATCTTTAATTTTATTTAGCCGTTGGAGGATTTAATTAAGGGTTTGCTAAAGGGGCGCCTAAGGTTTGCTAGACTGGAGCTATTCTACTAGCTATATTAGTTTGTAATAGCTAATAGATACTCCCTTATAGTTCTAGATACTAGACGCGTCTAATAGGCTTTATATTTTGTTAGATGCCTTCTTAATTGGGGTATTTCCGCTTTCTGGTATAGTATTCGCCCGTTCTTGTTGTTGTTGTGGGGGGCTATTATTGGGTATGGGTTTGGCGGTCGTGCGCGACTGCGTACCACCGTCGTTCCACCTGTGCCTCCCCTGTGATGCATGCATCTTAGGGGATTACTAGGGTGTTTTTCAGGGTTCTTTTGGTTGGTTTGGTCTTTTTGGGCCGGGTGCAGCAAGAGCTCCAAAAGTCCCCTTCTCTCTCGGCCTTTAACATATAAAGTAGCCTCCTAAGATTTATCTATAAACTTCTAATGACTTTATTTTATTAGGTCGTGGAGGAATTCCCCTTATAAAATTGCCAAGAGTACGATTTTTGCTTATGCTTTTAACAAAGCTCGCTAAAGGTTCTTAGACGTTTACCTCAGCAAGCTCAGACCATAGAATCAATTAGCGGACATACGTATATCCGCAAGCGGATATCGCTAACCTTTTTTGTCAAAAAGTTAATTCTATGGTCTGAGAGACTTTTCCAGCGTTTCTTAAGCGATCCGACTTTATTTGTATGTGGAGCAGTCACCTTCTTGAACGAAATTGATCTACCCCCCCACAACAGCTATTATCTTAGAAATACCGTCAAATTAATCCGCAGAAGCAGCTCTATAATCGATCAATATATCTACCCTATTAGCCACCGCGATGTTAAGCAGAAAGCGCCGCCGAACTGGTAATGTGTCGATAATTGAATCGCCTATACTATAAACACAACATGCCCATACAACCGCCATCCGAGCATCCGCCGAGCGGATATCGCGTCCAGTTACAAGAGACATCTGCGCGAACGTCTGCACGAACGTCTGCACGAACGTCTGCACGAACGTCTGCACGAACGTCTGCACGAACGTCTGCACGAACGTCTGCACGAACGTCTGCACGAACGTCTGCACGAACGTCTGCACGAACGTTTGCACGAACGTCTGCACAAACGCTACACAACGCTTACACAAAGCTCTGCTCAAAGCTCTGCACGGAGCTCTGCTTGAAGCTCTGCTTAAAACTCTGCTTAAAGCTCTGCTCAAAGTTCTGCTTAAAGCTCTGCTTAAAGCTCTGCACGGAGCTCTACTCAAAACTCTGCTCGAAGCTCTGCTCGAAGCTCTACACGGAGGTCTGCTCGAAGCTTTGCACGGAGGTCTGCTCGAAGCTTTGCACGGAGGTCTGCTCGAAGCTCTGCACGAGGCACTACTCAAAGCTCTACTCGCAGTGCAATTGAGGACGTTACGGATATCCATTCAGTGCCGTCGCTCCCGCTCTATCCTATAACTTCTTCGATTTTAAGTATCTGATACCTAATATAATAACAGCTGTTCTAGTATCTTATTTAACCTTCTACCTCTCTATATAAGAGTTTTTACAGTAGTATACCACAGGTTAGCTTAAATATTTATAATCTAGCAGTTGGCACGTAACAAGGTTTAGATAAAGATTATTTAGCACAGCATAGATATTATATATCCACCTAACTATAGTAGGTACCTTAAGGTACCTATTATAGATCTATATAGGTTTTATATATATTAGATAGCGTTTAATAAAGTTATATATGGTCATAGAATTGCTAATAACGTTTTTTTTTTTTAATGAAATTAATTACAAGACCTAAAAATACCTAAGTAATAAAAATGATATATTCTAAAAGCCTATATTCTGTTATATAATCAATCAACTTTAGGGAATAATATAAAATACTAGTGTTGAGTTATTTCAATATCCGCAACCTCCGCAACGCGGATTTCGTCGGAATACTAAGAAACTTTGGAAATGTCCCTTAGACGTGATTCTGGTGGTTTCGCACAAATGTAGTTAGTCAGCTTGCGGACCGATTGAAAATCCGCACCAACAGAATCACGTCTGAGCTTGCTGAGGTAACTCAGACGTGATTTTGCAAGAAGGAAGCGGCGTAGCTGTTATTCCGACGCTAGCCAAAAAAAATTACGTCTGAGCTCGCTGAGGTAATAGAGTTAACTAGATCGTAATCAAGATTACTAATTGGTGATGAAGCCTTTCATCAAAGTCAACGACCCCACCGTTTCCTACACGTTGAGTAGTACGAGCAACCTGGCGTCAACATGCAGGAGTCAAGGTCGGCGGAAGGACCTATTATCGTAAAGCACGCATTCCTATATAAACGGCTTAACACAGCTATTAACTCTTTATTCTCTCCTTAGAGGACCTTTTTCTACTATTACCTTCTGCCAAGGAAGCGCCCTTTAACTCCTATGATAAGCAATATAACCCTCTATACCTCCCTAACACGCGCACCGGCGTTTTATAATAGATAGCAGCAAAACTTTTTCCCGCAATATTCTTAGTGAATCAACTACGCGCTTCAAGTGGCGAAATATTGACGCTATTTTGGCGTGCATAGCCACAGGTTAAGCCCAATTAAGGAGTCAGCTCCAAGGACCGTTAACCTTAATATTGACGAGTTTAATATCCCTTGCACCGTCGAGTTCCTCAAGATTGTGGTCCGTGCGAACAACACTAAAATCGTCCTTATCGTCAAATGAGGTTGTAAATATATAGAATAAGTTATATATAGTCAAGTTTTGGTGTTCACTCGAGCTCTCTAGTAGTCTGCTTATCATTTGGGGGCCTGTTTTGTACTATAAATGGTGATATTTAATATATAAAGTTTAATCTATTTGTAAGAGTCGCATAACAATAATATTTGATCCCGGCAGAATCCTAACCACCCGCAAATAAAACTATCTGGTTGGCTGAGCTTGGGCCACCAATTTGAAGCACGGTGCAAGGGATAGGGGTTGACATGGTCCGTGCATAACACCCCTTACCCGGGTGCACGCCGGGAGCTTTCAGGGGTAGCCAAGGCCTAGCCTTCAGCTGGGCTTAGCACCCCTTACAAGCTCTCCTCATCGGTGCGTCTCTTACGAGGATATTGCCCTACCCTACTCTTTACCATATCGCCCTCTTCCATCGACCCTCCTATAACTATGCTCGGCTTGCCTGCTCCCTACCATACACCCTGGCAATAAGCCTTACACTACTTTTATGGTATATATCGCCTATACAAATTATGTTGGTAGGGGGGTACTTAGGCTTATCTAAGGTGCCTCAGCCGCTTCGTAGATGATTGGCAGGCCCGCCCCTTTGCATAACTTCTTACTAACCCTTAACTCCACGTGACCCAGCAATCCTCTGCGAAGCGTCTGAGAGCTTATGGGCGCGTGTTTGGTGCAACTCGTATGCCATTTCCAACGCATGTTAAATTCAAATAGCTATATTAGGGTTAATTCAGCAGCTATTGCTACAGTTCGCGATGCATTTACATTATATCCTCTCCTACTAATATATTCTAATTAATTAAACTAGCTAACCAACGTATTAGGGGGCGAAGTACAGCCTTAAAGTTCAAAGACGTGTTTTTGAACCCGTATTCACCCAACCAGCTATATTGGAACCTCGATCGCATTTTACCACCACTACTTATTTTTCCCTAAGATTGGGTAAGCTACTTCTTATTATAGCTAAAAAGTAGCTCACCCAATCTTAGGGAAAAATAAGTTGTAGTGGGGAAGTTCTATCTTAAAAGCATGAGGAAACTATGAGGTGTAAGGGTGCAAAACGCAACCATTTTCCCTCAGACCCTCGGAGAGGAATTGCCTCGCACGTGCTCTGATTGGCTAGATCGCTTGCGCACGGTACCTTCCTTGGCAGAATTTTATGACAGAATTGCATAATATTCATAAAGCGAGAGGCGAATTCCTTAACGAGGGTCTGGGGCACCTGAGATAAACTTAGGCAGTCTTTATCTCAGTTGACTCAGACCCTCGGAGAGAAAATCCACCTCCTGCAAACTCCTCAGCCAATCAGCGGCTGGCACCGCCACACCTTTGTAACCCCTGTGACTCCTACAAACTCCTAAGCCAATTAGCAACCGGCGCCGCAACCTAATATACGCCGCAGACGTTAGCGCTTGCGCTAGCTTCAGCAGCCAATTACAGAGCGCCAAGGTGGATTCCTCTCCAAGGGTCTAAGAGATTATGGTCGCGTTTTGTAAGGGCTATACAGCCTCGCTAGTGGGCGACGGTTCTGTTCCTTCAATGTTATATATCGCCCCCTAATATAGCGCTGCTTAGTTTGCCAATACCTCTATTTAAAAGCTTATCTCTTACTCTATATATTGCATCCGCAATAGAGCCTAATTATCCCCCTACTATCTCTACAAACGTCTCTACAAACGTCGGTACGAACGCCTACACAAACGCCTACACGAACGCTCCACGAACGCCTACACAAACGCTCCACAAACGCCTGCACGAACGCCTGCACAAACGCCTATACAAGGCTCTGCTTAAAGCTCTATACAAAGCCGTTTGCAAGGCCTTCAAAAACAAGCCTAAATACAAGGTCTATATAGAGAAGCTCTCTGCTCAAAGCTCTGCTTAAAGCTCTGCTCAAGGCTCTGCACAAGGCTCTACTCAAAGCTCCGCTTGAAGCTCTATCAAAGCTCTGCTCGAAGCTCTACACAACGCTCTACTTAAAGCTCTACTCAAGGCTCTACACAAGGCTCTGCTCGAAGCTCTACTCAAGGCTCTACAAAAGGCTCTGCTCGAAGCTCTATTAAAACTCTGCTCAAAGCTCCGCACGAGGCTCTACTCAAAGCTCTATCAAAGCTCCGCTCGAAGCTCTACATGACGCTCTGCTTAAAGCTCTACTCAAGGGTCTGCGCGGAGCTCTGCTTAAAAGCTCCACGCAAGGCTCTGCTCGAAGCTCTACTCAAAGCTTAATACGGAGCTCCAAAGCTCTCCTAATACGCAGCACTAATATACTAGGAAGACTCTATAATCGTCTGCACAAACGGCTCTATAAACATCTATACAATCAATCAACCAAACGTCCGTACGAACGGCTTTATAAACGTCTATGCAATTAATTAATCAATTAGTCACCCACACAAACGCCCGTACGAATGTCTGCACGTCTGCAATCTACACGTCTGCACGCCTGCATATGGCTCTGCACAAGGCCCTGCACGAAGCTCTGCACGAAGCTCTGCACGAAGCTCTGCACAAAGGTCTGCACGAGCCTCTACCTAAAGCTTCCCCCCTTCTGCAAAGCAAATCCATACCTACTAGAATAGGTATAGTATAATTAGGTAAGCTGTTTGTAATAGGGTATAAAAGGCACCTTATAAAGTTTAATAGTAAATAGAGTTGTGGTAGTGGAGTACGGTCACTGTATTAATAAGGTTAGTTGGGCAGGACTAGGTTCAAAAACGTGTCTTTAAACTTTAAGGCTGTACTTCGCCCCCTAATACATTAGTTAGCTAGTTAAATTTACTAAAATATGCTAATAGAGGATATTATAATTTAATTGCATCGCGAACTGTAGCTATAGCTGCTATATTAACCCCGTTATAGTTGCTTGAAGTTAGCATATATTAAAAATTAGGCCCGGTTTACAGCAAACAAGCGCCCATAATCTCTCAGACGCTTCGCAGAGGAATTTTTGGGTAGCAGGGGTGGTAGGGGGTAGCGCGACGTTCTATTGGCTCAGGAGTTAGTGCGCGCCGTGAGTGGGACTATGTGGGGCCATGCAACGCCACAAATTCCTCGGAGAAGCGGCTGAGGCACCTGAGATAAGGCAGTCTCTTTGAGCTCGCGACGCGCACGTGACAGGTCATGGGCTGATATCTTTAGGGGCGATCGAGCTCCATAGCTTCTTCTTCATAGAGCATCTTATGTTTATTCCGCTCCACGCTAGTCGGTGATCTGATAAATTATATAGAACTGCTTATTTTAATGGGGTAGATATTGCTGAGTAACCTCTGCGCGAACCATGTGCACGACTGTGCGCTAGGAGGTGGTCGTTGACCTAGCGTCAATCTCGTGCGAAAGGTCCCTATTTACCGCGACATATAATGTTGTGCTGCTTGGCATACTATTGATATTTCCTACTTGGCATTGAGGCGAGAAAGCGGCGTGGGCATGGAGAAGGAGAGCAAGAAATGAAGATGCAAAACATCTAGTATCGGAAGACGTAGGAGACGACATTGATGGCGAGACCTCATCTCCCTCTAGCAGCACACTCGAAGGAACAGCAACTCCTCCAAATGCTGCCAAAGTAATTGACGATAACGACGAACGGAAACCACTGCTACCACATCGAAAACGTAATAGGAGGGTTCCTACAAGGTTCTATCATGCAATTCAGGCATGGTTGATGTATCAGTCCAAACGCTTCCGCTCGTTAACCGGGCTCTTCTAACAAATAACGTATCCCTTGTGGTTCTTGCATTATTGGCCTTAATATCTTTTACAACCTCTACAGCATACCGTTTGATATGAAATATCTTTTCGTCTTCGCTGACCGCGCTGGTTTTGCATTCGTTGCGAACCTACCTCTGTTGTACCTTTTTGCAGCTAAAAACAAACCTATCAAATGGTTGATCGGTTACTCCTACGAGTCTCTGAATATACTTCACCGTCGGCTTAGTGAACTTATGTGTTCCGAAGCCTTTCTCCACTTTGCTGGTATGCTAATAGTGTGTACGGGCTACTTCGACACCTGAGGTTGACTCTCATACGGTTCCTCTTAAGCAAGCTCGTCCTGCCAGGCCTCTTTACTTTCATCACCTATGAGCTCATCTACTTCACTTCCGCCAGCGATAGTACGAGCTCTTCCTTTTCGTGCACGTAACCCTCCAGGTCGCCGCGCTGGTCCTGCTCTGGCCCCACTACCACACTAGCAGACCATACGTCGGTCTCGCCCTAGGAATCTTCCTCATCTACCGCCTCCTATTCCGGCTATGTCTCAAAACGACCACCATCCACGCCACTCTCACCGTCCTCGTCTCCTCAAACTGGGACATCCCTCCAACATCTCACGCGCTCTCCCCATCCACCCAAACCATCATGCACGGCTGGGCGCCAACCGGCCACATCTTCCTGACTAACCCCTCCCTCTCGCGCACGCACATCCTGCAAGCCCACCCCTACACCATCTTCTCCGCCGCCCCTCCGCCCACCACCGCCTCCTCAACTACCCCACCCCACTCCTGGCTCACCCTCCTCATCGCGCCTAATCCGGCTCTACCCGCACGCTCCTGCACCACGCCCACACGCACCCAACGACCTCCCTCCGCCTCAACAGGCCCTGTGGCTCCCCCCACGCCCTGCACACGCCGCAATCCAGCACCACGGCCATCGTCGCTTTCCCATTGCTCTGGGCGCTGCTGGCCCCTTCCGCCTCCGCCTCTGCCTCCGCCTCCTCCTCGCTCTTAGACCCCGGGTCCGCTCCCGTGTCCCGGGCCTCGCGCCCCGGACTGAGAGTCCACCTTCTCCGGATCACGCATGCGCGCGCACACCGCGCTTGGCTGCCGGAGGGGCGGCTGGAGGAGCTGAGGCGGTGGGGGTTGGATGTGCGGATGTCGGCGCCGACAGAGGAAGAGGGGGCGGCCGGATGTTAGGGTGGTTGTGCGGGAGTGGGTGGAGGGTGCGGAGGGGAGGGGGGCATGGTGGTGTCGGGCCTGGATGGCATGAATAGGGATGTTCGAAATGCGTGTGGGACTGGTGGGGGAGGGGAGGGAGGGTGAGGGCTTGCGTGGAGAAGTTTGGGTGGTGAGGCGTGGTGGGTAGGGGTGGGAGGAGGGTTAAGGGGTTGGATGGGTTGAAGGGTTTTGGGTAGGGTGGGAGAGTTGCGGTGGATGCGGTTTTGGCGTCTTGGAGTTGGTATTGGGACTAGGATTCGGATTAAAGAATTGGGGGTTTGGCTCTACGGAGTCATGTCGTGAAACCCAGCGGAAGGATATGAGTGGGTTGGAGTTCGAATATACACTAAATTTCAGGATATCCTAGTAATAAGGATCATCATTATATCTTCGCGAAATGTTTAACTTTTCTGTTAAGCTCTCGGTGATGCTTAAAAGCGGATAAAAAGCTCGGAGGTGCTAAGGCGCATTGGTAATTTCGAACTGGAATTGCCTTAAGCTGTCCTATTGCCGAAGAGTTATTTAACATTGAGGGTCGAGCGTTTTAGAGGGTTTAGCCGATGTTCTATTTGCAGTTGTCTAAATTATTTTGACAACCAGTGTCATTCGGTTCCGAACGTCTTTCAAATACACTAATTGAACGCTAGTCATTTTATGCATTGGTGCTTTACACGCATTCGTCCTGTCAAACATGCCCATAGTTAAAAATTGATACGAATGCAGACGCCACCCTATAGCGGCCCAGGAACGTGGCCAAAAGAAGATGAAGACAGAAATGTCTATGGTTACAATCCATCCGAAGAACCTAACCGTTCCCCGCTCTCCCTCTCAACCAATACTCTCATTAACTTCATCCCTCGCGGAAGGTGTGATGTGGTAAGGTGGCAGCTGCGAGACGCTCATTTCGCAGCGCCGGGATACCGCGTCTTGCCAACCGTGAATGGGACGTAGCGGTACTTGATCATATGCTGAATCTGCCTCCGCACTAAAGAGTCGGGAAATTAGCAAATGGCCATTATTTTGGAGATTGCAGAAAGGGTGGAAGCCGCTTACTCGTCAACATGAACAGAATCAACCAGTACACGACCAAAACTGGCCAGAAAACGGGCAGGTTGAAAACCTCAAACCAGCTGCAAACGAAGCCAATGGCGATGGCCTTGGTGGTCGAGTACCAGAACTTGAACTCAGGTAACCGCCGCACGAACGGCTTGAACTCGTCCTCTTCCTTCGTTGGCAGCCCGCCCGCAGCGCCATCTTCCATGCCCTCATCCTGCTCTAATGACGGGTCGAATTTCGGCGATATGAAGGCTAGGAAAAGGTTGAGGAGGTAGATTCCCAATGAATATGCCACTGATGCCTATGTCAGAACTTATATTCTCTTTTAAACCTGAGAGTTGAGCCATTACTAACCTATATACCAGCCTTGCGCGAAGAATATCCGCAGGACGAAAAATAGAAACAGAGCGCCGGTGCCTATCCATCGGTACGCGGTAAACGGGGTTGATTTGTCTAGATAGGCTTGGTATATCTGCGTCGGTGTACGGATTAGCATCGCTCCCAATAGTTATACTGGGACATTGCGTCTTTAACTCACTCTTCCGTATTTCGTCGTCTGGGCGCTCACGGCGGCGAAAGGGGTGTCAGGCTCAGGCGCATCCATTCTGAGGCGCTGAAAATCGAACTTTTCGGCTTATTTCCCAGGCGAATATGGCAGAATGGGCCCTGAAAGTCGGCGACGGGTATGTCGGGCGAAGCGGGTGGGAAAAGGTGATAAGGTTCTCGTGTTGCTGCGTGTCTATTCAAAAGGCTGATTGCCAAAAGATTAAAGTTTGGTCTGTTGGGGCTGGGCTGAGCGCTTTTACCCTACAACGTTCCTGGCCTAGCGTATCGGAGGGCGGAATAGAAAATCCGATGAGGGCGACCGGCGTCATACCTTAACCGAGGTCGAGCCGCTAGTAGCCGTCGGAGCTTCAATTCGTGAAGAAGCTCCCGTTTCCCGTTGCATCCAAAAGCCTGGTCTTGTTCCTGTTTCAATTGTTTAGTATGTATTCTCTACGGGCTTCAAGGAGAGTCGCCTCTCAATTCACCTCTTCTTCCCTTCCACGTCTAATCCGTCTTTACTCTTCGTCATCAACATATGAACGTCTCATTGTCTCGACGCCAAAACCTGGGGTTGGGCTGGGTAAGTAGAGCTTTGTTAAGAATCCTTTATGATTAAAGGGTTTTACACTAACCTGTTATACCTTGAATAGTGACATTTAACCGCCCAAAAGCACTCAATGCCTTATGTACACCCCTCATCCTCGAACTCAACGATGCCCTCAAGAAACTTGACTCTGACAAAGAAATTGGCGCAATCGTCCTCACTGGCTCCGAACGGGCCTTCGCCGGTCAGCCCAGCCCTCCTCTTGCTACAGTCCTCAAAATACCCTACTAAACTCCCCACAGCCGGCGCCGACATCAAGGAAATGAAAGACCTAACCTTCTCCGCCGCCTACGGCAACGACTTTATTGAAATGTGGTCCGACCTAACCACTCGCGTTAAGAAGCCCATCATCGCCGCCGTCAACGGCTATGCGCTCGGTGGCGGCTGCGAGCTCGCTATGATGACTGACATCATATACTGCTCTACCTCCGCGACCTTCGGCCAGCCCGAAATCAAGCTCGGCACCATCCCCGGTGCGGGCGGCTCGCAGCGCTTGACGCGCGCGATTGGCAAGTCGAGGGCTATGGAGCTGATCCTAACAGGGAATAACTTTAGTGGGAAGCAAGCGGGGGAGTGGGGGTTGGCGGCGAAGGTGTTTGGAAATGCCGAGGAGTGTCTGAATGGGGCAATTGGTACGGCGGAGAAGATTGCAGGGATGAGCAGGATTGCTGTCAAGGCTGCAAAAGAGGTTGTTAATAAAAGCCAGGATTTGGGAATTAAGGAGGGTGTGGAGTTTGAGAGGAGAGTGTTCCATAGTTTGTTTGGAAGCAAAGATCAGAAAATAGGTAAGTCTCTTGATTTTGATTGAAATATATTTGGTGAGTTCCTAATAATATATTACAGGTATGACGGCTTTTGCAGAAAAGAAGAAGCCGGATTGGTCACACGAATAAAATCTAACGAAATAAAATCGACCGCTCAAGAAGAGCTACAATTTTTACAACTTATCAATGATATCTAAGATTCTACGCGCTTCTGGCTCGGGACCTTATACAGATATTCCAACTTGAAAGCTTTCAGGTCTCGAGACAGGCCATCCCTGAGAATTGCGAAAATTAAACATCAAGCAGGCGGCTCTGGCTGACTGATTCCAGATATTATTTATATACAGTCTCACCGCAGACATTAGGAATGGCGATGGCTGTCAGTGTATCAGTGGTTGAAACACCTCATGCGATTTTAATAAATATATACGCCGAGGGAATACGTTTAGTCCTTCCCATACCAAATGGGTTCTGGATGAGCATCTGAAGTATTTCAGAGCTGTTTAGATTTTCGTGTCTGGAGCCATTCACGAGCGCATAGGTGGGACCCTGAAAGGTGCTTAGAAGGTGAGTATCCGCCTCAGTAGCGTATGAGGTAGGCCTTTCAGGCTTTCGAGAAAAAATCAGATTCTTCGATTTCCAGATACTTCTCTTTGAATCAACACCTTCCAACATCTTTGCAGTAAATAAAACGAACTTCTCAAATATGAAAAACTTCAATTTCGAAGGTATCGGCACGCAGATATATAAGAACTACAAGTACTGAAAGGAACGAGGGGCAGTAACAGTGCGAGTCCAACATGTTAAAGATAAATAGAATTGGAGGGGGGCAGTTTGATATCGAATTTCATTAATCCCACAAAATCATCCATTAAAACAATACGTCATGAATCAAGAATTTCTTCCAAATTACAGTGTCATCTCATTCATCCTACACGTCCAAAGGATTCTCTCCATCTTGTTTCTTTCCGCCCAGCTTCTTAGAAGTCATGTCAGTGGTATCGGTGACCATGCCGCCGACAGCTACAAGATATATGTTAGTCGTACGCTCTCATCAGGTTGTATCGACTGGGACATACACTTCGTGGTATCACCGACACCCTTCGTCACGCCTCCAACTGTATCACCGATGCCTTTGCCGAGTCCGCTAACGGTGTCACCTATAGCTACGTTAGGGCTATTTTAAGATATGGCTAGGGATTTGGGGAAACGCACCCAGGGTGTTCGTAACACCGCCAACTCCCTTTCCAACAGTGTCCGCAACACCTCCCAAGACATTGCCTATTCAGAATTAGTGATTCGAACGGCACAAAGGGCATTCTTAATGTTCACCAATGCCGCCGGTGACGGTTCCGAACATGCCTTTCGGCCAGTTTAGCTACCTCGTTCAACGAGGAAAAAAGCGGATGGATGGGAAGAGGTACCTTTCTGTTGATTCTCTTCGGCCATTCTAAATAGTAGTAGTAGTCTCATAAAACAGTGATTGAGTAAAGTTTAGGTAGAAGCAGTTGAGTAAATAGTGATTTATTCCGTTGACTGAAACCCGCAACGCATCCATCTCCTTAAGTAGTATCCCCCCTCTTCTCTCCACGCTACAATGACGTCTTCAACTTGATCCTCCAGACTTCTCTCAAAAACCCACCCCACCTCCGTCATCCCGCCCGATCGGAGCAGGGAAGTCTGCGCCACATCCTGCCCACACTGACGAATAAGCGCGCCGCCTGCACCACACCATCGCCACAACAAGAGGTGGCTCCGCGAAGCCTGGAGGAACTCTACACCAGGCTGAAAGCGCCTTTTTAGTGCTGCCGATCATTCGGAGAACGCCGCCTGTTTTACTAGTCAAAATGGGGTTAATCTCCGACAGATCGGCGTGCTTAAAAACACGCCCATATTAAAATTAAATGAAGGTTTTTAAATTAAACAATTGTAAGGGATTTTGCCTATATACTGATTTCTATAGAGGAGCAATTAAGCAATTATTAAATTACTAAATAAGTGTCCAATACCTTCCTTTAGGCTCTCACCTAAATCTACCACTTAATTATACCCCACTTGGCTGCAATTACGTCATGTATGCGTTGCCTTATAGATACAACAAGTCAGTATAGATCTTCTTTAGTAATCTTGTCCTACTCCTCCCTAATTACCTATTGCATCTGCTCCTCTGTATAAGGTTTATTACAACACTAAGCAATTTACTCCTTTATTATCTTCTAAAGAGCCTTAATTAGGTTAAGATTAGGGCTATTTAGTGTTACGGCGCTGGTGGAAAGCGGTGGATCTTGGCAGACGTGGATTATGGTAGACGCGAGTCACGTGACTCGAGGACCGCATAAAATATCAAGCGGCGCTGCTATTCTTCTCCTTCCTTTCTCTAGCTTTGGATCCTCGTTTATAGACTACTAATTATATAGGCTTGCGCGTCCCTTATGCCGTGCTCGTGCCTTAATTAACTAAGTCGCTAATATTATCTAAAGCTTAACTACTCTTTCTTCCTAAGAAGGAACTTAAATATATCTATAAAGGACATAGAATAGGACCCTAAGGATATCACTAGGACTATAAGGATAGGACAGACCCCTAAGAACTAAAAGAATATAAATAGAACGCAAAACCTAAGAATAGGACACATACGGACTAGAACCCCTAGAAAATAAACAAATACTAGAAATTACCTAATACCCCTACTACCATGCTAAGAAATACAGTAGCTAGTAAAGCCGCTGTAGGACCCGCAAATACCTCTAATAGTAAAATAGTTGCCGTCTCGACCCCCTAGAAAGAGCTTATAGTAGCTAATACCAAAATTAAACGGCTTTAAGAGCTGCTTAAAACTAGAGACACCCCTATATCTAATAAGGAGTTATTAGACATCTAAAGACTTGTTATAGTCCTTAAGACCCTAGCCTAATATATAGTATTAGCATTGTCGCGGTTCGCGAAGGTTATAGACCCCCTATTGCTTATAGACGGAACTAATCCTATATTTAACAATTAGAAGCTTTAACTATAAAATAAGCTTAAAGTTAATATAGACCACTTCCCTACTACCTAAGCTAAAATGGCCTACATCTTTAGCTGTACTGGTAGGGACGCACAGACGCATCTACGTCCGCGATACGCCTAGGACTTGGCAGACCCCTTCCTCTTTAAAGAAGAAATAGTTAACCACCTATTTTCTATTTACGAGGACCCCTTTAAGACATAAAACACCCGCCTTAATTATAAAGCTCTTAATATAAAGACGATGGAGACCTTTTTAGCCTTCTAGACCCGCTTTCTGTACCTAGCTAGCTAAGCCTAAATTCCCTATAAAGACCTAATGCTAGACCTCTTTAACAAGCTTACCCTAGACCTATAGCGTGCTGTACTACTAGTTTTTACTACTATATAGACGCTAAAGGTACTTATAAACTACTGCCTAGCTATTAACTAAGGCCTTTATTAAATTAAGGTATAATCTAAGCGGTATAAAGCTAGAAACTCTCTAAACTAAACTATAAGCACTTTATAAACGGCCTATAACACCCTAGCACGATCTATAACTCCTATAGCACTAGCTAAATAGCCTACTGTTAATTTAGCAGCTAGCTATACAGCTAGTCCTACTACGGGTCCAGCGTATACTTAGCCTATATATAACAACCCCTATAAACAGGCCCTTAGTAATTAAGGAGCTTACTTCTTATATAGCTAAAAAGACTACTTTGCAAAGGATTGCTAGATAAAGGCAAAAACAGGCAAGATTCTATTAATTTAGGAGGACAGTACAGAGTTAAAAAAAAGAAAAACCTTAGAAGAAGACTCCTCTCTAGGGTTAAAAGGGATTAATATATTATATATTAATCTAGGTCGGCTAGTTAGTAGAAAAAGCTGTACTATCCCTTATACCTTATTCCATAATAGATATTAAGTTTTAACCTCTACTTTAGCTAACTCTAGAGTAAATGCCTTTACCTTAATAGACACCTAGTGTGCTATAAAGCTGGCTGACTTTTTAAATATACCCCTTAAAGAACTGCCCAAACCAATTCCTATTTATAGGTATAACGGATAGATAGGACCACCCATTATAACTATCTTATAGATTTACCTCCATATAGACGGACAAAGGCAGTATAATGTCCCCTTTCTTATTATGGACCTAGGAAGCCATAATATAATCTTAGAAAGAAAATAGCTAGCCTATCTAGGCTTATAGCTTAATATATAGAGTAGATAGCTTGTCTGGCCCAAAACCCTACCCCTAACACCCTCTTTTATAAAGGAAATCAGTATTACAATAGAAAACCTTATACGGCTATAAATAGACACCATTTACTAGGCCAATACTATATATAGGGACTAGGCTTTTAAAAAGAACGTACAGCTTAACCCATAATAGATCCGTATACTACGCCGCCCCTAGACTACCTATATTATGCCACCATACTAAAAATTAAAAAAATTAGTAAAAAGCTAGCAGAGCTCCCTATAGGGAACTTAGGCCCTATACAGCCACAAAAAATAGCAAGGAGCATTAGACGCTATACTAAATATATAAACCAGAGGGATAACTTATAGAAGATAAAATAGGAGCTAAAAAAGATTATAAACCCTAGGCCGTAAAATACGGCCTAATAATAGTCTGTAAAGAAACCTATAGGCCTCCTACTAGTTAATATCTGCTATATTAGCGCCGTAGGATTCTACTAGAACTTAGTCTAACCTAATACTATTGTCTTTACCACTAGCTTATATAAAATTAATTAAATAATTAAGGAAAAGGAAAATAAGCTTAGCGAATAGGAAGGCGAGCTTATAGATAAGGAGCTAGTAGAACAGAAACTACCCCATTAACACTAGAAATTTAAGGACGTGTTCTCCAAGGCAGTATTAGATATACTCCCGCCTTACTAACCATATAACTACAAGATTAAGATTAAGCTAGATAAGAAAGACACACTTAGCTATAGCCCCCTTTGTTAGCAGTTTACTGCCAAATTATAGGCTATAAAGCAGTACCTTATTAATAACCTAAATAAGGGCTTTATTAAATCTAGTTAAGCCCCTTTTAACTTGCCTATTCTCTTTACTAAAAAGCTAAATAGAGGACTTTATTTCTGCATTAACTACCATAAACTAAATAATATAACCTGTAAAGACCGCTACCTACTGCCCTTACTTAATAAGACTTTAACCTAAATAAGTAGAGCTAAGATCTTTACTAAGCTTAATATCCGTTAGGCCTTTTACCGGATTAGGATAAACCCTAGATTGGAAGATCTTACTATATTTTGGACCTATTACAGAACATATAAATGTAAAGTACTTCCTTTTAGACTAACTAACGGACCGGCTACTTACCAGCAATATATAAATAATATACTCTTTAACTACTATCGGTAGATATTCGTTTCATGTATTATGTATATAGAGCACGTGATCTACGCGAGACGCGTATATATATTATTAAGATATGTAGATAGAACGACAAGAATCCAACTATACACCGCACTGCACGTATATTACGTCTATTGCACTGTGTTAAAGCATACTAACACTAATTAGTGAGCGCGTACAGATCAGGAAACACGCAGATAGCTTAGAAGACAGTTATACTATCCACCTTGCAGCAGATTGGAAGATAGTTATACTTATCCACCTTTCGTATCAGCCTATTTCAGTTAAAGAGAAGAAGAGAAACCACCTAGGAGTACTTATCTAGTATCCACGACGACTTCTAGACATTTTGTTCTATCTATTTCAGAAGAATTACTGCGCAGAACACCTTACCCTACTTAATAACTTAAACCGCCCCTAAACTACCTCCTTAACCACCTCCTTAACCGCCTCCTTAACCGCCCCCCCTACCTTTACCTTATAAATTAAAATACCTTACCTTACCCAAATAATATATAAAATATAAGATGTTAGGAACAGAGAAAGACTAGGAGGAAGAAGCAACTAAATAGGAAGATAGAATTAACCTAATGGAAGTCACCAAGGACGAGCTAACCAACTACGTATAATGCAAGATGTATGTATATACGGAGATACACGACTAGATAGACTTAACACTCTAGGAGTTATTCCAAGGAGATTTTAAAGACTTTATGGTTAATATCTTTACGAAAATCTCCTTACATTGGCTTTAGAAACTACGTAATTGTATAAATATTAGAGGAGTATGGGTTAATGCTAATTATAAATAAGGTAAATTACTTCCCTAGTCCTTATACAACATAGCACAAGAAGAAGACTAAATAGAATAGACTAGAGAAAAGATAAATATACTTAAGAATAAGTTCGGCACTAGTATTAAGTTAAGATATATTAAGTACTATAAGATATACGGAACCCTAGAGGAGTAATAAGTAGGACGTTCCTTAGTGCCTATACTTCCCGCTATACCTTAATATATAACTACCTTTACCTTTACACTATCTGTTACACCTTAACCTATAATAATAACACAGCAACTCTACATATAACCTACGGACGAGGAGAACCGCCCTATTACTATAACTGGCTATAGCAAGGAAATTGCAAATGCAGCTAAGATATATACGGAGGAGCAGAAATATGGTGGCATAAACGAAAGCCTTAACTACAAATTAATAATATTCTATGACATCTATAATTAAGCAGATGTACCCTAAGAAGCTTACCTTAAAGCATTCCCTACTATGCTAAAAGGACTAGCTTTAGACCACTTCTATATAAACCAACTGTCCTATTTACCATTCGCTAAAGCTTGCGAATACCTTTAGAATTTCTTTAAAGGACTAGGATTTTAACGCAAGAACCTAGACGAGTGGAATACCATTATACTTATAATAGTAATAGCAGAAAATACAAACAAATTTATAAGCGAATGCCTTTAATTGCTAATCTATAGACTTTGTTAACTATAGTATGGCCTTAGACCTACCTTACAAACTATAAACTTCCTTTATAACAAAATTGTCACTTCTTGCTAGGGAATACTAGTATGTAGATATATAGTCTCTGATCTACCAGATAACCTTAGAGCCCTTATTAATAAACTTTAATCGTCTATTATAGTATACGAGAAAGAGCATGTGGAGAAGATATAAGCTTTCTTTATGGACCGACAATTCTATAGAAGAGATAACAACTACGACTATAACAACCGTAATAACCGTAGTAACCCCCTATACAACCGCAACCGACAGAAACCACGTTGCTTTATATATAATAGGGAAGGATGTTGCTTATAGAAACATACTAAGGAGGAATAAGAAGAGTCTAAAACTAAGTTTAAGAATAAGTTTAAGGACCGCTTCTAGGAGCGAATAAAGCAATATATTATAGACTACAAAGGCAATAACAATGAGGACAATAATAAGGACAATAAGATCACTAATAAATTTAACGCTCTAGTAATTAATATAGACCCCAACACTCTACTAAATAAGGACAACTAGACTACAGTATACTACACTTTATATGGTGAAATCGAACTAGATAATGTAACTGCTATAGCTTTAGAACTGGCCAACAGAGCTTATAGCCACGTAGTTATAACCATTAATACTATAATAGATGTATTTACTACTAACATAGACCTATTTACGTATAATACAACCTTACGCTACACCTCTATAAAGTTTATAGGTGTAATGATCGACACTAGAGCCTTTAAATGTTCTATAGTAGGATACGGTCAGTTTTTTGCACTTTAGAAGATTAATAAAGTACAGTTAAACGAGTCTATAAGAGGCACAGTTAGTATATAGTTTAAAATAGGTTCTATATCTTCTATTAGTTCTATCAAGATAGCTATACTAATAGGTACAGTAGAGTTCTATGTTGTTAAAGTTAATATCCCTTTCCTGCTTTGCCTAGCGGATATAGATAACTTATAAGTATACTTTAATAACCTAAAGAATGTCCTAATAACCCCCTTAAAGACCGTACCAGTTATACGCTAATTTGGATACCTGTTTCTACTATAGGATACCTTGTTGCACGTATTTATTATAGAGTCTTTTAACCAAAACCCATGCTATTTAACTGATGTAGAATTGCGACGCCTATACCGACGCTTTAGATATCCGTTAGTAGAGCGACTTAAAAGAATATTAGACCGCGCTGGCTATAAAAACAATGCTAATTATAAGACCCTTAAGCATATTACCCGCTATTGCTTATACTGTTAAAAGCATGGAAAGTCACTAGGCAGATTCAGATTTACCTTAAAGAACAACATTAATTTTAACTACTATATTATTGTTGATATTATGTACATTAACAGTAAGCCCGTACTTTATATTATTAATAAAGGCACCTGATTTTAAATAGGTAGATAGCTATAGAATATTAGCGCTAAGCATATATAGGATATGTTATAAGCGTGCTAGATTAACATATACCTAGGCCCCCTAGATATGATTGCATATAATATAGGAAAGAACTTTATTAGTAAAGAGTTCAAACAATACGCGGTTAATATAGGCACTACTATAAAGAGCGTACCGGTCAAAGCTTATAACTTAATTGGCATAGTAGAGCGTTACTATGGCCCCTTATAATATATATACTATATTATCACTTCCAAGATACTAGGAATTAATAAGGATATAGTACTGCAAATAGCCTTTAAAGCAATTAACGACTCCATAGGACCAGACAGCCTAATACCCACACTATTAGTATTTGGAGTGTACCCCTAAATAATAGACTCCGACGCACCTTCACCTATAGTAATATAGCGTGCAATTGCATTCAGGAAAGCTATAGAGGAAGTGAAGAAAATATAAGCGGAACGCTAGGTCGCAGATGCACTTAATATATATAACGGCCCCAGCACTACTGTAATTCATAACCTACCCCTTAACTCTTTAGTACTAGTTTAGAGAGAAGGTAATATAGAACAACCTAGATACTAGGCGGGACTATATAACCTACTAAATATTAAAGGAGAAACGTGTGCTGTTAATCTACCTAGCGGCCCTACAAAGTTCCGCAGCACTACTATTAAACCGTACTTAACAGACCCTAGAAATATTTAAGTTAAAGATATTTAAGATAACGGCACCTAAGTTAATAATATTTAAGTTAACGAAACTGTCCGTATATACAAACCGTCCACAGAAACCGTCTCTATATAGAAACCGTCCCTTACCAAAACTAGAGAAGCATAACCACCTCGCCAAGGAAGAGGAAGACCCCGCAAGTATCCCCCTTACGTTAATACTACTAACATCACTATATTCTTACAAGAGGATAGCAACTATAAGCAATTTAAAATGTCCTATTAAAAGGAAATTACAGGACTAATTAAAAAGGGCGTATTTAAGATAATTAACCCTTAGGACGTACCCATAGGAGTTAGAATCTTTAACTTACGATTTATAGATAAAATTAAGAACCCCAGTACTAATAAAGCCTTTAAGAAATTAAGACTTGTCGTCTAAGCGTATAACGATTTTAAAAAGGGTATTATACTAACCTAGTTACCCACTATTTAACGAGTCAGCCAACGCCTTATTCTATGCATCGCAGCAATACTATAAGGCAATAGCACACAGTTATACCTATAAGATATCTCTTAGGCGTATATCCAGTCTCTTACAAAGCTAAACCGAGACTTCTATATCTAACTACCTTACGAGTTGGGAAGCCAACTAGGCATTAGAAAGAACTCAATCCTAAAAGTAATTAAGCCTTTATACAGTATTCCAGAAGTAGGCAATCACTAGTTTATAACCTACCATAATCACCATATTAAGGAATTAGATATAAACTTATTAACATATAACCTGTGCCTCCTATAGAGCAACACTCCTAACTACTTTGGCATTGTTGGCCTTTAAACTAACAACACTCTATTCCTGGCCAATACTACCTTTATAGACGCGGAGCAATAACATCTAGAAAAGGCTCAATTTCTTATAAAAGAGCGCGAGCAACTTATGGTTAAGCAATTACTTAAATTTAATAGATGCATTATCTAACTCTCTTGGGAAGGCAATATTATAATAACCTAGGAACACTAGTATAAGAACCTAAATACGGTCTACCTAGACAAAATAGCTACAACTACAAGCTTAAGAGGCATTGTCTGTAATGCACTAACTATAAAGAAACAATACGTTGCGCAACGCGCAAGAGGTGTATATATTGCCTCTATATATTAACTAAAAGCTTCCTTTAACCTCTCTTTTACCGCCTAGATAATTAACCCTAAGAAGGAAGATGTTACCAAACTTAACAAACAACTATAATTATAGATTAACAACCTAATAAGAGGCCTTACGTTTGTTAAATTAGATATTAATATATTACGCCTACTTGCTTTTACTAACACCTTATTTGCTAATAATAAGGACCTCTTATTATAAATAGGATATATACTAGTATTAAAGGACGCGTTATATAAGGCTAATATTATCCACTAGTTGTTAATTAAGTGCAAGAGAGTTACCAGAAGCGTACTAGCCTTAGAACTCTACGCAATGGCCCATAGATTTAACATCGGCGCTGCAATTAAGTTAACTGTTAAATAACTCCTACAGATCAAACTTCCACTTATACTTTGCACCGACTTAAAATCACTCTACAAATGTCTTGTTAAGCTAGGCACTACACAAGAAAAACGTCTTATAATAGACATTATATATCTTTATTAGTTATATAAGCGCAGAGAGATTACGGAAGTTAAGTGGATTAATGGTAATAGCAACCCTACTAACTTGATGACTAAGAGCAAGGCATCTGCGGCCCTTAAGAAGTTAATTAATACCAATTACTTAGAACTGTAGACTATGGAGTGGGTTAAACAAACGAACTTAGATTTGGCTTAGCGTTGTGACAGTGCTAGGGCACGCCACTTACTATATTCTACGGACCCTGAATTTAACCAGCTAATCAGGATTTTCCATCCCCGGGATGGAAAATCGCTATTGGCTCGCTTACCACTAGCTGTTTCTACTAACTTAGCAATTGGAGACTGACCGCGAGCGGCAATCTGACGGCAATCTACGGCATTCTGCTATATTCTGCCAAGTCCACTAAATCCTGCCAAGTTCTGCCAGGATTATTACCTAAATCCTATTCTGCTCCGTGTATATATTAACCAAGCAACCAAGTTAACGATATATACCTTTTCTTCCCGTTTTCTTACCTTGTGCGAGCTATTACAGGTGTTATATAATAGGGATAGGATCGAAGGAGAAGCTACTGTATATTATGGACGGAAGAGCCAGTTATTGCGTATACGCTACGAATAATGGGAATGGTACGATTTGGTTTCCTTCAGAGTTGCTCCAGTGTTGGTAGATATTCGTTTTATGTATTACGTATATAGAGCACGTAATCTACGCGAGACGCGTATATATATCATCAAGACGTGTAGATAGAACGACAAGAATCCAACTACATACCGCACTGCACGTATATTACGTCTATTGCACTGTATTAAAGCATACTAACAACTACCTTAATAACTTCTATACGGCCTACCTGGATAATATTATAATCTACTCTAAGAATAAGTTAGAATATAAGGAGCATATTTATAAAGTCCTATAATGGCTTCGTAAGGCTGGTCTCCAGGCCAATATTAGGAAATTGGAATTTAGTGTTAAGCGTATAAAGTACCTAGGTTTTATTATTAGTATAGACGGAATTAAGGCTAACCTAGAGAAAACGGCCGCAATTAACTAGTAGACACCCCCACGGACCATAAAAGGGGTGTAATTATTTTTAGGTTTCTGTAACTTCTACTAACGCTTTATTAAGAACTATAGTAAAATTGCCTGGCCTCTTAACCACCTTACTAGAAAAGACCAGCTATTCCACTTTAACGCTATATATATACAGGCCTTTAATAAGCTTAAAAAACGGCTAGTATCAGCTCCCCTACTTGCCTATTTTAATCCAGAACGGCCCTTAATGCTAGAAACTAATGCCTTAAATGGCGTAATAGCCGGCGTTTTCTCCTAAAAGTAATTAAACAGAGAATGGCACCCTATTGCATACTATTTAAAGACTATAATAGATACTAAGCTAAACTACCATATCTATAATAAAGAAATGCTGGCTATTATCTCTAGCTTTTAGCAATGGCGTATATAGCTAGAGGGGACCCCTAAGCCTATTAAGGTAGTTTTGGATTATAAGGCCCTAAAATGCTTTATAACAACTAAGGCCCTTACGGCCTAGTAAATACGCTAGGCGGATATCCTATCTTAGTTTAACTTTTTAATTATATATAGACTAGGCGCTATAAACCGTGCGGATACTCTTATAAGGTGTAAATAGGACCTAGGTAACTAGGCAGCTATAAAGATCTTATTATAGACCTAGATACTACTATAACTAAAGTACCTTAACCCCTAGATATAGGCAGAGCTAAATACGGACCCTTTAGATGCTAAGATATATTCTATTAACTCCATGGAACTTAACCTTGTTAATAAACTGCTGCAGGTAAACCGTACGGCCCCTTCTCTATAGAAGTACCGCGAAAAGGTAAAGGATGTTACTAGCCTATAGTCCCTCAAAAACGGACTGCTTAAGCACTAGGAACGGCTAGTAGTAGCAGAAAAACAGAACTTATAGACCTAGCTTATTACCAAAGCATATACCTAGGTCTCTATAGCCTACCCTAGAAAGAATAAGACCCGTAAAATTATTAGTAACCGTTACTACTGGCCTAGAATGGTTATAGATATTAACCGCTATATACGGAACTATAATAACTGCTATAGGTCTATAATTCCACGGGATAAAACCCTAGGACTATTAAAGCCACTCCTAATACTAGAACGCCCCTAGTAGTATATCTTTATAGACTTTTATAAGCTGCCTACGGACTGTGACGGATATAATATGGTAATAATCCTAGTTAACCGCTTTAGTAAGCGCCTGTTCTTAATCCCCTGTTATAAGGATATTAATGCTAAGGAGGTAGCCTAACTATATATCTATTATATCTACCGAATTTATAGACCACTAGATACTATTATATCTAATTATAGGCCGCAGTTTATATCGGCCTTTTGGAATAAGTTTACTTGGATTCTTAGCATTAAGCTAAAGCTTTTTATAGCATACCACCCCCAGACAGACGGTTAGACGGAGATTATAAATTAATACTTAGACTAGAGGCTCTAGCCCTTTATTAACTACTTTTAGAATAACTAGGGCAAACTACTACCCCTAATAAACTATACCAAGGCAACCCTACCCTATAACTCTATAGGATTTGCACCTATTTAGCTAGAAATAGGATACTTACCCTATATAAGCTTTAACTGGGAAAGACCGGAGGGGCCACAGACTATACGCGAAAAATTATCTTATAAGGAAGCCCAGCAATATACCAAACGCTTAAAAGAAGCTTGGATAGTAGCCTATATAAATTTAGAAAAGGCCTAGAGATTAATAAAACAGTAGGTAAATAAGTATAGGCGTAAGTGTAACGGAACCCTCTAGGAGGTATATATTAGATAAGATAGTAGGAGGTTTTATCAATATCCCGTCTACGTTCTATATATGTCCTAGAGGAGATATAGTCAGATAGATAGGGGTAAAAGGTTTTACTAGTGTTTTAGAAGGTTTATATAGGAAGCTAGTTCTCCTCTAAAGAAGAACTAGCGATTAGTCTCTAAATAAAAGTAGTTAAAAGCATTTATCCTCTAATATATACAACTTATTCTACCTTTAACTCACCTTCTACTTACCTATAACACTACCGATTAGATAATTATACGTTTTAATTAGGCTGGCCTTTTACAATTCTAATTGCTTATAATCCTTTATAGAAGGAACGTACGGCTATTAATTAATAATAACGGGCTATACCTCCTTACCCCCTAAAACGACGCCCTTACTATAAGAGGCTAATAGAGTCTCCCTAGAGGAGCGCATCCCCTCTACTTATAAAGGAGTAGACTAGGAAGCTATAGCTAGTCTATCTAACCTTCTAAGACCCTTAGGAACGATTACCACTAGGGAGTTATTAGAGTAGTCGCTATATAAGACCCTATAAAAGACAAAGGAGTTAGAGATATAATTAAGATAAGTATATTAAAACTACTAAGGACAATTGCAAGGATAATTGGGGGAAGTATAGACACCCTAGATATAAAGCGGACTTAAAGGGGTAACGCTATACTATACTATAACGTTAGAAAAACCTAAATTCCGTATAAAGGAACCTAATAAGTATAATAGTAATAGTCTCTGGAACTACAATTGTTTTATCTATTAATGTAAAACTAAGTTTTAGCTGGACCCAAAACGTTACTCTAATAAGTATAATTAGACACTAATTACTTCTACCTTCCTATATAGCACCGTTAAGAGTTTATGGACACGCTATAAGAAGAAACTTACCACACCCCTTAAATTCAGCGAACTTAAGTTATGGTTAGTTAATTAGATCTAAGACCCTACTAATTAAGGGATAGATTATAACCAGCGATACTATAATGCTAAACAGCAAGAAGGCTAGAGTGTAGTCTAGTTTATAAACTACTTGGAAGAACTAGAAGACAATATACCCTACTTGGACCTATAGGATAACGCTATACGACTTTACTAGCTACTTGCCAGGTTATAACCTAAGATTTAACAGGTTATATAGAAAAAGGGCGAAATTCCTACCTTCTAAGAAAAGCTTATCTCTAAAGCTACTTAGATTAAGAACGCTAAAAGAGACTATTTGGGGAAGCAAAAGGAACGAGACGCTAATAATAAAGAGCGTAGAACTAGACCTAGCTTTAATAAAAGGGGCAGATTCCGACCTAACCACTCTATAGAAGGATACCGTAAGCAGGCTTCGCAACCCTAGAGCAACGCTAGTTAACCCTAGAATAATAATAGGCAGAAACCGTGGAACTAAAAGTTATATGGCTATTATTACTATAGCAAGAAAGGCCATATATAACGCTTCTACCAGTAAAAGAAGTAAGAGAATACTTAATTAGGAAAAAAAAGAGCCTAGTAGATCTTTACTCCCTTATATTAGGCTAGCAAGAGAAGGAGGGAGTAAGCTGCTATATGGTTATTCCCGTCTCTATTTAAGTTAATAATAAATAGGTAACACGAGACTGCCTTATAGATAGTGGCGTGACTATAGGGTTCATTTCTCAATTATTAGTAAAAGAATTGGATTTGGACCTTAGTGGCTTATAGGTACGTACTATTTAAAGTATTAGAGGCTACTAGATTCCGTACTATAGAGAATAAATTTTTTCCATGGCCAGCTAGGACCGCAATAGTCTATGGAATATATAGGAGATGCGCTTCTACGCTACAGAAATTAAGGGGTATAACCTTATTTTAAGATACCTATGGCTTTAACAAGTCAATCTAGATATTAATTGGCCTTTAGCCTTATATTAATACCGGAAGTCTTAACCGCGTATTATAGTTAAAGATTAAAAGACTTTCTTAAACTATATATAAGAGGAAGGGTGGGCGTATGCTATATATACTACCCTTAATACTAAAAATAGGGACATGGGGTATTTATTTTTAGATGTCCGGCTATGCGCAGTTAAGGAACTAGAGATTCTATAGGAATATACAGACCTAAAGGATATTGCCGATAAGGAAGCCGCGTATATCTTATCCAACCCTATATTGGTAGAGCATAAAATAGATATAGGAGATAAGGAACCTCCTTTTAGACCACTATATAACCTATTAGAAAACGAGCTGGCAGTATTGTGTTAGTATATAGTAGACAATCTTTAAAGAGGATGGATTTGGCCTTCTATAAGTTAGGTAGGGGCACTAATTATATTTATACCTAAAAAGGACAAGACCCTTCGTCTCTATATTAACTATTAGGCGCTAAATAAGATTACTATAAAGAATTACTACCTGCTACCCTTAATAGGGGAGCTTATTAACAGGCTATTAGGCGTAAAGATATTTATAAAATTGGATCTAAAAGATGCATACTATTAAATCCGGATTAAAGCCGGCAATAAATAGAAAACGGCGTTCTGAATATGGTATAGCCACTTTAAGTACCTAGTAATGCCATTTAGGCTTACTAACGCACCGGTAACATTCTAGGCCTATATTAATAAGGCATTATTAGGCCTATTAGATATAATATATATAGTCTACCTTAATAATATTATAGTCTACTCTAATAACTACGAAGTATATATGTACTACATGCGAATAGTACTAGAAAAACTACGGGAATACAAGCTCTATATAAACCTAAAAAAATGCTTATTTTATATTACTAGTATTAATTTTCTGGGCTTTATTATTAGCATCAATGGAGTATTAATAGAGAAAAGCTGGGTAGACGCTATTAGGGAATGGCCATACCCTATAACGTTTAGGGAAGTATAGGTTTTTATAGGCACGGCGAACTTCTACTAAGGGTTTATTATTTATTACTTATAAGTAATACTCTTAATTACCAATCTACTAAAGGGATTTAAGGATAGTAAGAAGTTAGGACTCTTTATATTTAGGGAAGCTACTAAGCAGACTATAGACTAGTTAAAGAATTTGTTTATATTAGCGCCTATCCTAATATACTTCTACTAGGAGCTACGTATATACCTTAAAATAGATATATCTGGCTTCGCCCTAGGGGCAATTATATCTTAATTAAAAGATAGAGAATGGCATCCTGTGGCGTTTTAGTTAAGGAAAATAACCCCTATAGAGCAGCGTTATATAACGTACGACTAGGAGCTACTCGCGATACTTATAGTAATAAAGTACTGGCGATATTATTATATGGGAAGCAATTATCCTATTAAAGTCCTTATAGACTATAATAACCTAGAATACTTTATAACTATAAAGGTGTTAAGCGGTTAATAAGCCAGATAGGCGGAGGCACTATTATAGTACAACTTTAAGATTATATACTATCTAGGAAAGACAAATCCCGCTAATAGGTTGTTAAAATATTTAGATTATAAGACTAGGAGAATCCAGGACAGTATAGGGGAAATAATTCCTATATTGCAAAATTTGTTTAAGAAGAAAGAAGAATCTTTCCCTGGAACTATAGAATTCCATAGTAGGGTAGAGGTCCTGGCAATATAGCTACAAAGCACTATAATAATAGAGCCGTAGGATATAGTTATAGACTAGGTTATAGACTAAGCAGATATTATAAAGTTAGCGTACCCTAGAATTAGCAAGAATTCTATAGGATGTGCTAGGGGTATTACAGCACCTTTAACTTAATGGCGCATCAGCTACAAGTTTCCAGATTTAGAGGGGATAGGTAAAATACCTATTCGTAGCATAGCATACTATATAATAGTAGGAGAATCTACTGGCACTAATAGTTTAAAACATCTCGTGCCATACCTAGGGTCTATAATAGCGGCGGGCGAAACGGAAATAAGTAATCTATATAAAACCTTTCTAAATCTTCTTCTTTAAGTATAATAAAGGGACGCCTTTATTTCTAGGGAGAGGTAGAAAGACGTAGTGGAGACTAACTTAGCCAGAGTTACTAAGAAGCTATAGTAGCAAGACTAAAAGGGTCTGTTGCGCTTTAAGGGTGCTATATATATCCTAAAGAACCAAATGGTTTAAGACAAAATTCTAAAGGTCTTCTATAATAACCCTCTTAGGGGTTACTACGGTACTAATAGGACCCTTAAAGCCGTTTAAAGGAAATACTTTTAGGATGGAATGTCTAAAGAAGTTAGGGACTATATATTAAGATATAATACGTGCCAAAGGGTATAGATATCCAGGTATCGTCTATATAGCAAGTTATTAGTGCTTTCTATTCCGCAAGAACCTATATTAGAATTAACAATAGATTTTATAATAGGCTTACCCCCTACTAAAATAAGAACAAGAGAGGTTTCTAACGCTATCCTAGTAATTATTAACAGATATACAAAGTTTTTAGGGTATTTTGCTATTATAATAATAATCACGGCAGCGGAACTGGTAGACCTGTTTTTAAAGTAGTAGCTCTTATTTAGTACGCTAAGGGGAATTGTGTCTAATAGAGGTACTATATTTAACAGCGTATTTTAGGCTTCATTCTATCTTCTATTAAAAATACGGCGAAAGATAAGCACTGCCTTTTACCTACAAATAGATGGATAAACAGAGCGTCTAAATACGTTATTAGAACACTACCTTCGCTGCTATATTAATTATTAACAGGATAATTAGCTATTATAGTTAGCTCTAACGCAATATATATATAATATAAGCATCTATAGCAGCACAAAAATGACCCCTTATAAAGCACTATTTAGGGTAAAAGCAAATAACCCCTAAAACGTTAAGGATATTATTCCTAAAAGAGAGGCCCTAGTGGCATCCGAGAGAATTAAGCAAATAAGAATTCGTAGAGAAGAACTTAAAAAGCACTTGCTAGACGCCTAGGCTATATAAAAAAGGTACTATAATAAGGGACATATGCCTAAAGAATTTAAAATAGGAGATAAAGTCTTATTGTTTATAAAAAACATCCGGATAAAATGTATTAAGAAGAAGCTGGACCATAGGTAGCTTAGACCTTTTAAAATAGTTAGAAAAACTAAAGGAAATTAAGCCTATAAATTAGAATTGCCGAAATCATATCTAATATATCCCATGTTTAATGTTTCCTTATTAAAGTTATACCAGAGAAGAGATGGTATAGAACTATCCCTACCTAGCAAAATTAATAGGGAACTAGAATGGAATATAGAAGATATTCTAGACTAAAGATGGCGTTAGAAAAAACGCGAATTTTTAGTTTATTAGGAAGGATACTCTTAGGTATATAATAGTTAGGAACCTAAGAAGTACCTTTAGCTAGGATATAAGATAGCAATTAAAACTTTCCTAAAGACTATAAATTAGGATTTAGTAACGGTTCCGGATATACTATAGATAAGACAATAGGGAAGACCCTATAAATTAAAACCATAAGGTCTAGCATAGGCATTAGAAACGGGAATGTTTTACTATTATAATAGGGATTCTAAAATCCTATAAGAGAAAAATATAGGGATCTATATAAGAACCACTAGGGATACTATCTAAAGAGGACGCTATTTAAGAATAAGTAGTAGTACTAGAAGAAGGGGCCCTAGTGTTATAGTACGTGCAGAGGGTTAACGAGGTAACTATAACTGTGTATTATTAACAAACGATGTTGTGTAAGGATCTATGTATAGGAGACAAGGTAGGTATATATATGTATTGCTTAGGGGTTAGGTCCGTGCTTATATATACACGTAGCCATAACAATGCGTTAGGTTAGTGCCGTAATACCTAGGGATTTAGAAGGGTTTCTAAGGGATAAAAAGAGAGTATCTGGTCTAATACTGGAGATACGCAATAGAGTTAATAATATAAAGAGGACCAAAAAGACATAAAGCAAAGATTTAGAAATTTTAAGAAATTGTAAAGTACCTATAAGAACACCACCCGTTTATTATATATAGAGATTATAGCAGTACGTCAGGAAAAAATTTACCAGCATTTAATTTTTCGTTTTTGCTATTTTAGCATTTTCTAGCATTTTCTAGCATTTCCTAGCATTTCCCAGCATTTAGCGGCATTTATAATTAAGTATTAGCATTTAGCCGCTAAATGCGGCATTTATAACTAAGTACTAGCATTTAGCTGCTAAATGCGGCATTTATAATTAAGTTTTAGCATTTAGCTACTAAGTGCTAACTATAAGATTACTAAGCATATATAAAAGTATAATTTTTATAATTTTAATATTTTATATATATTTTTTTAGTATTAGTAAGTATATATAAAAGTATAATTTTTATAAATTTAATATTAATAAATAAATTAATATATTTTATATTTTATATATACTTTCTTAATATTAGTAAGCATATATAAAAGTATAATTTTTATAAATTTAATATTAATAATAAAATTAATATATTTTATATTTTATATATACTTTCTTAATATTAGTAAGTATATATAAAAGTATAATTTTAATAATTTTTTATTTAGCCGCACCTTAGTTAATACTATACGCTATATATTATAAAATGCGTATTTAGCCGCAATATGCTGCCAAATGCTGTAAAAATGCTGGTAAATTTTTTCCTAACGCTATTATATACGCTACGCTACTACCTATAAGTTACTGGAAGACACGTCCCTTAGCCTATATATACGCCACTATATAATTATAACAGGTTTCGCCATATAATAGCTATATATAGTATTTGGAACTATTTACAGTTGTATTATACTTTTATAATTGTTATTAGTATTAAATAGTTTTGGTGTCTTTTTTACCTTAGCCTACTTTTGAGCTTAAACCGGCCTTCTCCTTATATACTAACTTCTGCAGTAACGACGTAAATTTAGTTAACTTTAACATCCTTTGCTTAATACTTAACTTCTAATTGGCTATAATAGTACTATAGTAGACGGGCTTAGTTTGTTCTTGTTAATTTATCTAAGCAAATAGTTGCTTTACCTCTAAGAGCTTATAGCTTGGCTTGACCATAATAGTGTAATTTGCGCGCTATAGGTTAATAGACAGCCTAATTAATATAAAGGTGCAAAGTAGGATCCACTTAGAATTATTAGTATTAAAGGTTTACCTAGCCTCGGCCTTTTTAATATTAGATATACTGGCTGCATAGCAGAGCACCTTGTCTTTGCCATATTCTTTATATAGCCTATTAAACTAACAAGCTAGTATAAGAGGTAAGTAAGTGGTAATAATAATCTTATATACTAAACCATCTGTCTGTTTTTTAACATAAACGCAATTATAGATTTTTTTAGCTTTAAAGAACTTTGCATTCTATTAAAAATGGCAGTTAAGTATATTGGTGAACTCCTTACTAAGTGGGTTAGTAGTCTATTTAGCGATAATTAGGTCCTTAAGTATGCAACTCTAAGTTTTTGGGTGTTTATTATCGGACTTAATTATAATAGGGGCTTGCTAGTCCTAGTATTGGATAACCTAGGCTATACTTACTACTGTTTTCGCGTTGGTATATAACTTGGCTTAGGTGAGTTGCGGTATCTTAGGTTTAGTATTTAGATTACTACTATCTTCCTCCTATATGGCTAGAAGTTCCTTATAATGGCGCCTCTACTCTGTCCTTACTTAGTCCTCTATAGCTATAATTATAGCCGCCTTGGTGTTATTAGGGTCGGCCTATAATATAACTAATTTAAGATAGCTGTTCTTTAGGATAAGCTTTTGCTGGTTAAACTAGAGTATTAACTCCCCTCTATATATCTAAAACATTAGAATAACTGTGTGGAAAAATATAGCTAGTTCGCCGAATTTCCTATTTGCTACTGCTCTAGCTGGGTTAGTCTTTGTATTCTTATAGAGATGGTTAAATTCCTTCTTCTTTAGCTAGATATTTTCTTCTTTAAGTTTAAGCAGTACTTTAAACTCCGTTCCCTTTAGCTTATCTACTTCTTTCTACTTAGGCCTTTTTAATCCTGCCATAATGAACCGCATTAGTTGTATTGGGTTCCCGTTATTAGGCGTACTAGATACACCCTATATAATAGGGCTGCGATTATATACAATACGGTACTCCTTAACTATATCTTAAATAAACAATATTAAGACTCTACTAGTCGCGTCTAGGTGGTATTTGTCCTAGAGGATATACCTAACCTATATTGCACTCTTTAATACCTAATGCGTTTTAGGGGATTGGCCAGTTAGGTATTTCTACATGCTGGTTTATATGGTAATAAACTTATATATTAGTTGTGTGGTAATACAATTTCGCGTAGTATGTAACGGGACTAGCCCAGTTACAGTAGGAATGTCTCGGTGAAACACTCAACAGATGAATTCCGACGCTTTGATCAAATTCTGCCAAATTCTACCAAGTCGATCGAATTCTGCCGAATTCTGCCAGCTTGATCGACTTCTGCCAAGTTCTGCCAGATTAATCGAATTCTACCGAAGTCCGTCCACGTGCGCACGTGCGCACGCATTGACCAAGACCCCTAACTATTTAATTACAAGATTCTCTAGTTATTCCTTTCTCTTCTTTACGCAACGTCTTGTTCTCTGCAAGAGCTATATACCCTTAGATTTAGATAGAATTTATATTATTCCTTTAAATCTTCCTTAAAGCCTCTTCACGCCCTTACATTACGTTGCGTTAATACCACTACCCTCAAAATGGCAAACGAACTCGAATCCGCTACGTCAACCATTATGGCCCTAGTTAGGGAACAAATGACTATAATGCAATAGTCCTTTACGGATGCCTTGGCCCAGCAACGAGCTATACTAGAAGCCCAGCATTAGCAATTGATTAAAGCAATACGCAAAGAACTCTACAACGCCAAAGTACTTGCGTTGGAAACCCTAACAGCAACACCTATAAACAAGATCGAGATAACTATATGCGAACCCAGCCCGTTAAATGCGAACCCTAAACTAGTAACAGTAACTCAACCCATACCTATAACAAACCTAGTACCTACTATAAAATCAGAAAAGCTTCCTAACCCTCTAATATTTAATGGAAATTAAAATAACCTGCGTCCCTTTATAACTAAGCTCCATCTCAAACTTTTAATAAACTATAACTGATACCCTACCAAAGCTAGCAAGATTAGCTATAGGATGTCTTATTTAAACAAAGACGCTGTACGAACTATAGACCTATTCTTCCATAACGGTACCTTCATTAATTTTAAAACCTTCGTCTCTCTATTAGAACGAACGTATAATGACGCCAGCCATAAACACACCGCTGTTACCAAACTTAAAAACCTATAATAACGGAACCGAGAATTTACCAGCTTCTTTTCGGAATTTTTAGGCCTTATTAGCGAACTGGATTAGAATAAAGCCGCTAAAGTTGCTGCTCTTTAATAAGCTATTTCGGATAAAATTAGAGCACAGTTGGTAGGTAGGGAACTGCTAAAGAACTTACCCGAATTTGCTACAATATATTAACGAATTAATAAGGACCTTCGATATAACAAATAGACTTATTCCCTAAAGCCAACCACACCTCGTGTTTAAGACTCTATGAAACCGATATATACCCCAAAACGCGACCCTTCTCTGAAACCTACGCACGACCCTATAGACCTCGACGCCACTCAATCCTACACACCCTTAGGAACCGACAAACAAAGAACTCGAGCCACAAATAGAGAATGCTTTGGATATAGTAGAAAAGGATATATTTAAAGAAATTACCGAACTCACCCTTTTAAAAAAGTCCGCTGTAGTTCCTTCTAGTTTTTAAATCGCACCCACTCCTTAAATTGCACTTGTTCTTTAAGCCGTACTCGCTCCTTAACTTATACTTGTTCTATAAATTATACCTAGTCATCATGAAGCATTTTATCTTTGGCTAACTCGGAAAACGAATCGTCCTAGGGCTAAGTCGCGCCTTAGGATAAAAAGTGGAAGAGTATAAGTGTCTAGGCTCTTCTAGCGCTAATATATAATACAACTCCCTCGATATACTTAGCGAAATTTAAATACTTAGAAAATGGAAGGAGGTACAAATCCTAATAGACAGTGGAGCCACCAGTATAGGCTTTATTGATATAAACTACACGAAAACTTAACGCCTAAATTTAAAGAAACTTGATAAGCCCTAAGGCCTATAAGGCTTTAACGGCAAACCCTTAATACATAGCGAACTGACGTACTACGCTCTTGTAAAATTGTGGATAGGTAAACACCTTGAATACATTTCCCTATTTATAACACCTTTAAAGCATTATAAGGTAATACTTGGATATGGATAGCTAAAACGACACAACCCTTTAATTAGCTGGGTTAAAGAAACACTGAAGTTCCGTATAACCTACTGCTAAAGTTATTGCTTGAAAAACCATTTGCCCTATAAATATGCACACAACTATTTAAATTTAAAACGATATAAATTACCCTTGCCATGAACCTTGAAATAATATAATAAAGCTACAACTGCCAATTGTAGTAAAGAATGTAAAGATATTACATTAAAACCTCTTAAAATTCGTATGATATAGGCCGCACCCTTTATCTTGTTAGCAAAAAGATGAGATTATAAAATCTTTGCTATAACCATGGAAGACATTAAGAAAGCACTAGAACTGAAATAGTATATTAATCCTTAACCTTTTATACCTAAAGAGTACCACGATCTAATTAATAAGTTTGAAAAACGATTTGCAGATTAACTAGCCCCGCACTAAGATAAGTACGATTTTAAGATAGAACTTGAGCCTGGTATAACACCAAAGTTCGGTCCGCTATATGGTATATCACAAGAAGAACTGCTTGTGATGTAATAATACCTTAACAAGCATCTAGAAAAAGGATTTATTCGCCCTAGTTAATCTCCATTTGCCTTACCTGTACTATTCGTTAAAAAGCTAGGAGGAGGCTTAAGATTTTATATTAATTATTAAGCTTTAAATATAATTATAATTCGAAACCGATATCTAATTCCCCTAATTTAAGAAACGCTTAACCGTTTAGCAAAGGCACGGTACTTCACGAAGCTTAACATAGTCGCTGCCTTTAATAAAATCCGTATATATAAAGGAGATAAGAAGTACACAGCTTTTTATATATAATAGGGACTCTTTAAATACCTAGTAATACCATTTAGCGTAAAAAACGGTCCTAGTACGTTTTAGTAATACATTAACGATACGCTTTGTGAATTCCTTAATATATTTATTACCGCGTATATTAACGATATCTTAATCTACTTATCCTCATTTTCTGAACATTGGAAATATGTTAGAATGGTTCTTAAACGCCTATAAGATGCGGGCTTATAATGCGATATTAAGAAATATAAGTTCTACGCGTCCGAGGTTACGTACTTAGGTTTAATTATATCCCGCAATAGAATTAAAATGGACCTAGAGAAAGTTACCGCGATTATAAACTAAGGAAGCCCTAGCAACATATAAGACGTTTAAGGATTTTTAGGATTTGCAAACTTCTATCGTTAATTTATTAACTACTTCTTGGAAATTGCCTAGCCATTAGTAAACCTAATAAGAAAGAACGTGAAATTTAAATGGACCACTAAATGTGAATAAGCTTTTAACAACCTAAAGCATTGTTTTATAACTACTCCGATTCTTGCCTACTTTGACCTTAACCTTAAATGTATTATCAAAACAGATTTGTCTAATTATGCACTAGGAGAAGTGTTATCGCAATATAATAAGAATGGCGAGCTATATCTAGTAGCCTTTCTCTTTTAGAAACTCGCCCCTGCTAAATTAAACTATAAGATATACGATAAGGAACTGCTTATAATTATTAGATGCTTTGAATAATGGTGTTCTGAGCTTAAAGGATTATTATTTCTAATATGCGTATTAACGGACCATAAGAACCTGCAGTACTTTATAACTATAAAATAATTAATATAGCGCCAAATTCGTTGGGCCGAATACCTCTTATAATTTAACTTTAAGATTACGTACTGACTAGGTAAACTTAATTAGAAGCCTAACGCATTAATATAACAATTATAAGACCTACCTACAAACGCTTTAGATGAACGGATTACAAATTAATTATAGATCTTACTGCCCCCTAAACGTTTTAAAAAGCTACGTCCTATATTCCTAGATGCGGAACTTAATAGAAATGAATTAGAAGTTAATAAATGGGAAATAGAAATTAATAAGCTAATAGAACACGAATATAAGAACGATGTATAGATAATAGATGTAATAAAAGTAATTTAAATAGGAAAATGATAGCATAAGGATATTACACTCGCTAAATGCGAAATTTGAAACAATCGATTGTACTATTAATAGAAGATGGTAGTTCCGAATTCCGAACCTTTATGATTTAAAATACTTAATTTCGTACACAACTCCCCTGTAGTAGGGCATCCTGGCCGTGTAAAGACCTATGAGATTGTTTAACGAGTATACTACTAGCCTATAATGCACGACTACGTACGAAAATACGTTTAAGCATATAGGATATGCGTGCGTGGAAAGACCTCTTATATAAAGAAGCAAGGAGTACTTTAACCGCTACCAATTCCGATATAAAGATGGCGCGACATCTTAATTAACTTTGTAGTCGACTTGCCTAGCAGTAATGGGTTCACGAATATTATAGTAGTTGTTGACCGCCTTATAAAAATGCGATATATGATTCCTATGGACTTAATTAATGCGATATTAGTAGCCGAATATTTTATTAAGTATATCTTTAAGCTACACGGACTTCCTAACTTAATAATATCTAACTATGGAAGCTAGTTCGTTTTAGACTTCTGGTAAGCTCTATGCAAACGATTAAGTATTTAAATATAACTCTTAACTGCGTTTTATCTGGAGATAGATAGTCAAACCGAAATTGCGAACGCGATTATAGAACAATACCTATAAATATACTGCTCCTACCTACAAGATGACTGGGAAAAATGGCTGCCTTTAGCTGAGTTTACTGCGAATAATATAATAAACGTATTAATAGGCGTGACGCCGTTTTACGCAACCTACGGACAAAATCCTTGACTTGGATTTGAACCATAACCTAAAATCAACATAATAGGACCCACGATTAAACAGATCCAGTTAATTAACGCGCACAACTTCGCTAATTAAATAAAGTAGTTAACGGAACTGTTACGAAGTGAATTAATGTACGCTTAAACGGTATAGGAATGGCATGCGAACAAAGGACGAGCTCCTATATGGGACTTTAAGGAAGGTAATATGGCTTACCTAAATACACGAAATATACGGACTTAATGGCCCTTGAAGAAACTTAATTGGAAGTTTGTAGGCTTGTACCAAATTGAGAAGAAACTAAGCCTATATACCTATAAGCTTAAACTACCGACTAAGATGAAAATACACCTAACATTTTATGTAAGCTTATTACAACCTTTAAAAGATAATCCTATAACTCGCGAAGTGCTGCCGCCACCTCCTATAATTGTTAACAATGGTAATGGTTCTTACTTTATTGACTTAATTAATGATATATAATAGAAACTATAATCTAAACAATTTAAACTTCTTGTTAAGTGGGAAGGATATAAAACATAAACCTGGGAAACCTATAACCAGATTAAGGCCGACGCGCCTACCTTAGTAAAAGAATTCCATAAAGACCATCCTTTGCGGCCTGCTCCGGCTAGATGGACATAATATAAAGGTAAACAATTACCACCTGACACGAATATATAAAACACAATAGCAGGAAACTCGAAATTGAAAAGAACTTGAAATGCATTATAACGCTTATAACGTGATAAGTTATAAATTCTTAACTAAATTGAATTATTTTGGACCTTCAGCCAAAGGGGGGGGTACTATAACGGGACTAGCCCAGTTATAGTAGGAATGTCTTGGTGAAACACTCAACAGATAAATTCCGACGCTTTAATTAAATTCTGCCAAATTCTGCTAAGTCAATCAAATTCTGCCGAATTCTGCCAGCTTAATTAACTTCTGCCAAGTTCTGCTAGATTAATTGAATTCTACCGAAGTCCGTCTGCGTGTGTATGTGCGCACGCATTGACTAAGACCCCTGACTATTTAATTACAAGATTTTCTGGTTATTCCTTTCTCTTCTTTACGCAATGTCTTGTTCTCTGCAAGAGCTATATACCCTTAGATTTAGATAGAATTTATATTATTCCTTTAAATCTTCCTTAAAGCCTCTTCGCGCCCTTACATAGTAATTAGAAGGAATTAGGTTAAGTGTTTTAGCGCTAATAGTTCTGTTATATTAGGGGTAGGGTAATAATTGTTCTTAAACCTAGCTTTACCCTATAGGTGTAATAGCAAAGTCTTGCCAACTGTATATATATTGTTGTTATTCTCCTATTGTTCCTTATTAGTCCACTTAAGAGCCTTGCGGATTTACGGCTATTTGTCCTTTTTTAGTTTACTAAATATCTTAACTTTATTATAGCTAGGGGCGAGAATTGTAATCTAGGGCGGGTTAGGGTGCTTTATAATCGCGCCGTTTTATAATATTGTATTTGCGTCCTTTAGGAATTCTAGTAGGCCTAGGTTTAGTATAAGGACGACTAAGCAGCCTTACTATGGGTTTGTAGGGTACAGCTTCTTAGAGTTATCTTCGCAGTAGTATATAATTAGCTGCTTTACTGCCTATAGGCATTTTGTATCCGGCGGATATATCTTAAGTAGGTGGTAGGTTATGTCCCTAATAGCTTAGGCCTTTTAAACGTCTATTACGTTCTAATAATAAAAGTAGTTTATTAGCCATTAAGTGATTATTTATATAGTCTTGCCCACGCTAGGTTTGTCTATATAGATGCCGCCTCCTTTAATTGTCCTCTCTTGCTTAAATGCCTAAGCTATATATACCACTTAGTATAGGCTGAATTTGAAGCCTAATGCGAGGCCCCAATTAGGGAGTTTAATTAGGGCGGTCTTAGAGAGTGCTTTTAATAAGATAAGTAGGAAATACTCTAGAGTAAGCAGAAGATCCGCCTCTGTTATATACGCTAATATGCTGTCTAGGTTATTCTTCCTAACCTTATAGAGCTAGGCTAGGAAATTTTACTAGTTAAGTTTTTCCTCTATGTCTATATCTTGGTTATTATTATTAACTAAATCCTTATCTTAGTTATTATTATTAACTAAATCCTTGTCTTGGTTGCTATTATTAACTAAATCCTTGTCTTTATCTCTACTTTCTATGTCCTTAGAGTTAGTGTAATATAGGAACTGATTATTGTGTTTACCGGCACATTACGGTAATTTGCTGTCCTCTACGGTAATATTTTAAGGGGTATTAACGGTTGGTGATATAGCAGTAGGGTTGTCTATTATATTATTAGGCTGGTGTGTACCTATAGGTTCGGTAATAGGTTATAGCGATTTGCTATTATCTATAGTAATTTCTCCAGTACCGCTATTACTCGTTAATGTGGGCTTATAGGTAGATGGGTTATGTCTTCCCTTTACTAATCACCTTCTGCGTATAACTGGCTTGTTATTGCTGCTTTTTATAAGGGTGCCTACCGCTAATTCTAGTCAAGGGCGCTTTCTATGTCTATTTAGGTTGGCCTTGTAACTGTTTAACTTCCTAAACGCGGCCAGCTCGCTTTTGTTATCCTTTACTAGGGCACTTGTTGCCAATCTTAGTTAAGGCCACTTATTATATCTGCCTAATTTGGTTTTACTGTTGTCTAATTTCTTATATCTAATAGGCTCACTCTTGCTATTTTTCTTAGAGCTATATACTGCTAATTTTAAATAACTTTGCTTCTTGCCTTCTCCTAGTTTGCTCTTGCCGCTGGCCTTATATAATATTGGGACTTGCTAGCTATCTTTTACGCTGCGTCTATTGCGTTTAGGCGCCTTGGATTTGATGGCTAGCGGTGTATTATTAGTGGTAGTGACTTGGGAGTTTAAGCTAGAAGGTAAGAATAATGCTATAAGCACGGCCTCCTTTATACTATTTTTTGCTATTTTATTAAAAGCTGTAATAAGTGTGCCCTTTAACTATATTGCGAGGTTTTTATATCTCTATGGCGATATATAGATGTTCTTTTTAGGCGGACCATTAATGTTAAGCTTTATATAGGCTTGCAGTTCCTTTTATAGCTTGCCTAGAGCTGTATATAGGTTTCCGCTTATTAGATATAAGACTTAGATTACCTTAACTATTAACTTACCTATTAAGCCTATGGATTGGATTTTAATCTTGATATTTCCTATATTAATTACATTGCTTGCCGCTAGGGTTACTGGCTAAGGCGAAGGGATACTAGGTAGTAGGTTTGTAGTAACATCTATAGGCTGTATTACATGTAGTAGCTAAGATGGCGTTATCTTGTCTTATGCTTTAGTCTTTTAGGGTGACGTATATTTACATAGAGATAGGTTTTTTAATTTATTGGAGGTACTTAGTACCCTCCTTATATAATTAGAATAAGCACTTTTTATAATTTTTAGGATTACCCGCAGTTTCTAATCTAGTGGAGTATTAGTAAATTGTAGGAGTTGCTTATAAAACTCCTTAACGTGTCCTTCTTTTATTATTATAGAGTTGCTGCGATATATTATATGCTTAGGCTTAACTTTAATCGCGATATCTTTAACCCTCTCTTTTAGTCTATTATAGTTTTTGATGGTTATTCTAAAGCCTTAGGCAATGTCTGTATCTTTAGTTGGCTTTGGGTTCGCCTTATACCACATATTTAGCTTTGCCTATAGTTACATTATTGTTAAGTCGCTTATTTGGTTAGGTATATACAATATTACGGCATATATTAAGTAGAAGGTAACTATTAAAGTAGAATAGCTTTATGCGGTAGCTGGCTAGTGCTACACTAGTATAACTTTAGTGTTAGATATAGTTAGAGGTTAGTTATTAGAGAGATAGAAGGTGGGGTAAGTAAGGTAAATAAAGGAGAGGTAAAGCGGTAGATCTTATAATTACCCGCATATGCCTATATAGAGGTGAAATTGGCTGTTGTTTACTGCTACTAGTTGGGGTAAATGCGGCTAGACTTAGTACTATACAGTTAAATAAGGGCACAATTATATAAGGGCATAATTATATAATATATAGGGACTACCCTACCTAGCCTATTTAGGGCTAGGTGGCGGTCTAGTACTGCTAGACTTTTATAGTTTTTAATATAAGCGATTTGTTAAGTGCCTATAGAGGGGTAACTAGTTATTATAGTATAGTAAAATACGGGAGGTTGTAGGCGTTACTATATTTCTTATTATTAATAAAGTTGGTATATATACGCGCCGCTAGAGTTAGAGGGCTGGCTTATATTTATATATGCGGGCTCTATTACTACAAAGTGTTTACTATATAATAGGTAGTATTTCTAGTGGACAGCAACGTATTGCACTTATTATAGGCGTTACTATATTTCTTATTGTTGTACAAAGTTGGTGGATATACACGCTACTAAAGTTAGAGGGCTGGCTTGCGTCTATATATACGGACTCTATCGCTATAAAGTGCTTAGTATATAACAGGTAGTATATCTAGTAGACGGCGATATATTATACTTACTTTATAATTACTAGTGTTATTATTATATACTTAAGGGCCTACTAGGTAAGTTTATCCAGAATAATAATTATTTAGTATGTGGGATGCTTTTATGTCCATGCCTAAACATCTAGTGCTTATTTAAATATATATCTACTATAAAAGGTTATAGGAGGTTTTGTATTTTATATTATAAGTTTATACAATTAATAGTATTTTGCGGCATTTTGCGGCATATTGGGACATATTGGGGTATATTAGGGCATGTTAGGGCATTTTAGGATAGTAGATATATTATATATACTTAGTATCTAGCCGCTTAGTAATATTAACTTATCTCACTATTTATCTATTTAATGTTATATAAGAGGTTAGTGTTCTACTATAGTATTTTCTATATTGGAGTCTCTTATATTTAATATCTTTATTTTAAATCTGTTTAAAACTATATATAGTTTTATAATATCCTACTCCCCACCTAGTACTCTAGTAAGAGATTATTTAGCTAATAATACCTTTTCTTTTACTAATTAAGGGAGGAAAAGACTTATACTTTCTAGTAGTAGTAGGCTATGCTTATTAGTGATATTTTTAATAGATTATAGTGTTTAAGTTTCTGTTTACCTATAATATAATTAGCCTACCTATAGTAAAGTGCTTTTACTTTACTACTTACTTCTCTTTTCCCTTACCCTTCTATATATCTATATGCTTGTATTATAAACTACAAGAGCTTAATAGTGCTAGACCATTACCTAGCCTATATTAAGAGATAGGCTAAATAGGGTAGTCCCCTTAACTTATACTATACTATGTCTTCCTCTATAGGTTGGTCTTATTACTATAGATTCGCCTTTACACGTATTTAACCTACAGAGTATATAACCATATACATTACCGCTAAGGCCTTATATATATAATTTTATTAGGGCGCGCCTTATCTCCTTATCTTTACTAGTTAACTTAACTCTACTAACTACCCTCCCTTACTCCTACCCTACTAGTATCTACCTCTATAACTAGTGCCTCCGTAGATCTATCTAGGCTGTAGAGCCTTATAATATAGTAAGTTAGCTGCCTTATCTTCAACCTTAGTTATATAATAGAGAATCTATATTTACTAATACATTTATATAGACCACCACTTAATATAGCCTACCACTAAAATAGACCTACCTACTAATTATTTTATAACTCGCAATATTAACTACATCTATAACCATAAAAAGTTTACTAAAGGCGTTATGGTTTTTAAGATTGCCTTAATTATAGCAGCTATAGGCTCTAGTGTCTTATAAGGCAATAGCAAGGGCCCTATATTTAACGAGCCTCTTCTTCTAAAGCTTAATAGTCTATACCTCTTAGCTAATAACGCTTTAAAATACCATCTCTATCTATCTACCGGCTATATACGCGCTAATTGTCCTCTTAAAAAAGCTTCTTAACTTTATTATAACTATAGTAAGGCTGGTTATTTTAAAGCCAACTGCCCTAACCCTATATGCAATAATTATAGGGAAGCCAGTTATCTTAAGAGTAACTGTCCTTATATAATATGCAACCAATATAGTGCTATAGGCCATAGAAAGTAAGACTATCCCCAGCTATTAAATAAAAAGAAGTGGACTTGCCTAAACTATAACTCCCTAAATTATTAAACTATCTTTTATAGTTAGGCATATAAGAACTACAGAATTATAGGGTATAATATTAATAATTATATAAGTGGACCTACTTTAATTTAGGTAATAGACGCCGCAACTACTCTAGGTAAGATAGATGCACTAAGTACTACCACTTTAAGTATAGCTACCACCTCTCCCTTACCTAAACCCCTTAATGCAGCTAGCTTCTATCTAGTAGTAAATAGCCTAGTAGATAATCTAGACACCTATATAGAGGATAGCAATTCTATAATAGCCGAACCTTTAGATATACTCTAGCTTCTAAGCAATAACTACCTTATAGTTTAGTTTGTTACGCAAATTATCAAAGAGTATATTATAGTATATAGCATTACATTCCAGGTGTCTTATAAGGCCAGTAGAATACTTACTTACCGTTTATATAAGATAGCGTCTATTTGATTTACAGATGCTAACATTACTAGCGATATTAAGGTTGGCACTGTTAATGCTACTTCTTTAGTTATTTGACAACTATTATATCTAACTATACTTAAGTATCTTACTTATATTCTCCCGCAAGATACTACGACCCTATAACTTTACTATATTAGGTTCGTTGCCGCCTTTAATAAACTTACATTAGGTACGCATATATTGCTTAGCAAGTACTTCTTTATTAATAGGGACTTCGGCCCATTTACGCCGCAAATCTATAAAGCTTGGGATATGCTGTTGAATAATCCTACAGTCGTTATCCACTTCTTTATACTAGGCACTAAATAGCTTAATAGTTATATCGTGAGCCTAAACGCGAGCCTATAGTAGCAGAGCATTAACAATCCTTTAGGTTGCTAGTAGAAGAACTATAATATAAATATCTAGCTTAGTATGCAGCTCTTAGTAAAGGACTAACTATTATATAAAATCCCCGTAAGGTATTAGTTTAATAGCGTTTTTAAGTATTTTACGGTCTAGTTTTATGCTATAGTTGTGAGCCTTAAGGTTATTAACTAGAACCCCTAGGTACCCACTATTATTTATCTTATTACCTTCCTAGGTAGCGTGGACTAAGTCTACTACGCTGCTATCCAGATAGTTAATAGTCTTACCCTTTATATTAACTCTATTATCAATATTTTATTTCTAAGTAAAGACGCAGATAGCCAGGCTAGCTAAAAAGGAGTTATTATTAATACTACTCCCTTTAGCTCTAGCTATAACTACTATACTTTTATCTTTTAACTATAGGTGGGTTATAAGTTTATATTAAACCCTGTATTCGCTCTAGAGCATGTCCTAAGCAGTAATAACTTTATAATAGTTAATGACCTAAGTAAGGCCCTAATTATGGCATAGGGTATTAAATATCTTATAATTAAGCGTGTCCCTAAGGTTGGAATCTTCTAAGAAATTAATACTCTACGCTACCTATAGTAAGAAGGCAATAGTTTCTAGATTAAGTGTTAAATTATACTGTCTAATAACTTTATAGATCTCCCGCGTATTAATTACTTTGACTGTAATATTGCTAAGTATAGGAAGAACTTAGTTAATAATGCCCTTAAGGCTATTTTGCCGCTACTTAATAAAGAGCAAATAGGTGCCTGTACTACGCTTAAATATATAATAGGTGGTATTTTGCTAATCTAAGGCCCTAGTAGTGTTAGGAAATCAACTTTCCTAACTGTCTTAGTACAATACTAGTATCGACTTAGGTCGCCCTAGTAGGATCCTGCTAGAATTTGGGTCTTGTCGCTACTTAATTACCAACTAGATATGCTAGCCGAGATAATTAATAATACACTTATGGAGGACTATAAGGCACTAATTGCGTAAGGCCGTCTCGCTAAATTTCCTATCGTCCTTTGCCGCTATATGCGCTTAACGGAAACTAAGGTCTATATATGGGATGCCGTTATATAGCGAACAGCGGTAGGCATTAATACTTGTTTTAAGTATTTCAAGAAATAGGATGACTATGCTATAATTAACAAGGACGTATCTATACTGAATATAGCATTCCTACTCTACTGTACATTTAAGGCTAGTAATGCCACTAGCTTTAATAAGCGGTTATAGGTTATAGATTTGTCTAAAGGTTAGTGGCTATTACGCCTTATAGGTGTTTTAGATAGTAATGGAAACCTACATCCTATTATAGACCTTAATATAACTAAATATGCTAAATTCCGCTAATACTTATACTGATTTGCGCTTGGTAATAATATAACATAAGATAATAAGATAGGATTGATACTTGCAGCTAATATAGTTATTATATACCTAGCTAAGAAGGCTAATGTTATTCTTATAACACTTAATATGGTCTCGCAGACCTATATACATTCTATTAGCGCCGTATATATAGTTTTCTATGATAAGGCTAGGAAGGCGTCTAAGCTAGGTAGTCTTGCTAGATTTGCTTAGAGCAAACTATATTTAATCTAGGGAGGTCTATAAATTTAGGCTAGCGACCTTGTGCCTTAGGTTTTTCTTAGTAATATATACTAACTAAAACCAATCCTTGGTCCTAATTTTGATAATCCGTTTTACTATTAGAAATCCGTCTCCCTCTATATACGTCTTCTCGCGGCTAATATAGATATAGTATGGTTCTTGCTATAATATTAATTCGTTAAAGACATTATATGTCTTGTAAATGCCGTTCTGCTATATAGCTAGCTTTAGATAAGCCTAATAGTTAAGGACTAAGAGCAGTTAAAGCTGGCGGCGAGCTTTTTTAAGGATGTGCTGCGCTGTGACCACCCTATTACGTTCCTTGCCGTTAATGGTACTATATAGATAAATAAGTTTAGCTAATTGACGTATAACCTAGTCCACGCTTAATGCGTATTTTGGGTGGCTATGGCGCTAATAGACTTTGGATTTAAGCTATTAGAGATTAACTTTGCTATTTTATATATAGCCTAACTTGTCGTCTACTCCGCAGTACTATATGCGCTTAAAGAATGGTGCTACGCCTAGCAAGATAGTAGTAAGTAGCGGGAATTTATGCCAGTAGTTAGCGAGATCAAGGTTTTTACTATTAATGGCATTTAAGGCGGCCAGGTGGAGTTATTAGTATATAATATAATAGTTGCTAGTCCGCTGAAATTTATTTAGGACATAGTAAGGAACCTTCTTATAATTACTAGACTATAAGCGGGCTTTATTATTGTTGGTAGTCCCTAGGTAGTCTATAATTATTATACTAGTAACAAGACCTTTATAAATACCGCGTACTATAAAATTAAGAAGTGGTGTAAGGATAATAAGGTATTTATTAACCTTAAGAATTTTAAGCGGAAAGAGAACTTCTAGTAACTTATTGCCCTATTTAACGTTAACGAAACTATATAGCGTGTCTACCGCTAGCGTATAGCCGATTATACGCCTATTTTATATAGCATGGATGTTGACTTTGATATTGCTATCCCTAACTTTATAGGTGTAATAAATATTAGTAGTACTAGTAATTATACTAAAGCGTAGAATAAGGCCGATAGAGAGGGCGCCAATAATAATGGCTAGGACGGTGCCGGTAACAATAGCGAGGATAACGATAATAGAGAGGATGTTAGTGGTGTTAGAATATAAGGAGAGTGGTAAAAATGGATATTATAGATACTACTAGCAGCGAGACCCTTAAATAGGGACACTAGATAGAAGTTAAGAGCGGTAGTAGCTATAGGCCTTTGGTATTTATAATTTTGCTATAGTACTAGATAAAATACGGCATATTACAACACTATATGTTATAGCCGAATAGGATAGACTCTTAACAATTATAATCTCTAAAACAGATAAGCGCATTATAGTAAAGATAGCCCAATTTATAAAGTTTAGTAACCCTAATTTCTATCCCTTATAGGCTAGCGGTTAATTAATGCTAATCTATAATCTAGATTTTAAGTACTTAACTAGTTAGATTATAGTTTAGATATCTTACTAATAACTATAACTAGTTAGCTAGCTGTAAGCTTTAGCCTTTATAGCTAACTAATTATATTAAGTAGATTGCTTACTGTCCGCTAACTGTTAAGCTATTAGCTAGCTGTTCTAATTAGGTAAGTAGTATAGCTAGTAGAGCCTTTAGTAGAGCCTTTAACCTAGTTTTAGCGCGTGCTGTATTTAACTAAGGGTTTACTAATTTATAATAATTCTAGCTTAAAGCTAGACTCTATAATTAATTTCCCTAGCTACTAAAGCTTTACTAGGGGCTTAGTATGGAGCTCTACTAAAGGTTTTACTAAGAGCTCTACCAAAGAGGCTCTATAAAGCTCCCTTAAAGCTCTATACAGAGCTCTACTAAGACTCCATATAGAGCTCTATGGAAACTCTATATAGAGCTCTATAGAAACTCCATATAGAGCTCTATTAAAGTTCTATATAGAGCTCTACCAAAGCTCTGTACTAAAGCTCTATATAGAGCTCTACTAAAAGCTTTAACTATTACTAAATCTTACTACTAAGGCAGCGAGCTGCTAGCTAGCTATAGTTTTATAGCTAAGCTCGCTAACTGCTTATATTATTAGCGACACTAACAGTAATGCTAACTTTTAGATATACTAACCGCAACTATTATTAATTACTCTCCGTATAGTATAGGCCGCCTCTATTTTTACTAAATTATAATAACCCTAAATAGTATCTAATCCTTTTCTTGCCATAGCTGCCGCTAAGGTAATACGACTTAACGCCCTCTTCTACTTATATTGGGCAGTTCCCCAACCTAGGCTATACTATTACCGGTATTAGCACGCCTTTACTATATCTTAAGAAACTTGTCGCTAAGGCTATAGGTCTTTAGAATGATATTTATCCTACCCTATTAGCTACTAGCTAGTAAAACATAGGATAAATATAATGTCTATATAATTGCCCCTAATAGAAGAGCCTATAGTAAAGGCGATTTGTTATACTACGCCTAGATGACCTAAGATTGTGTATATAGATAATAATTTTAGGGCTTTCTAGTGTAATAAGAGGTCTTACTATAAGGTAAACTTAACTAAAGTTACTATCTCCATATAGATTAGATTAACTGTAATTAATTAATACCTTTTAGCCTACCTAGCGAAATATGTCGCGCTAGTAATAGGGCTAGATAAATGTTAGCGATATATTATAATTAGGACGGACACCTGTATACCATCTCTATAGATAGCTGTGAATATAGCCTGGCCTACCCTATAATAAACTGCCCTTGATAGAGCAGCCCTTAAGGCCCTATTGTTTTGGATAGGTATAGTCTCTATATAGGCGGCCTATATCTACTCCTTGTTATAATCTACCCCGGTCTTTAAAAACATCTTAACTAGCAGCTAATATTTAACTGTGCGTAGGCCTTAAGGCGTATTAGGCAGTAATACTAGACTTAAGGCTATGTCTATGCTTAGAACTGAGTTTATACTATCTAGTTGCCGCCTATAAAGTAGTATAATAAGTTATTTAAGATTATAGCTATAGTTCTGTGTATAGCTAAGCGGGGACAAGTTCTGTGAGTTTATAGCAGCTGTATACCCCTTTTCCGTATCTACTATATAGTTAATGCCAGGCCGCCCTGGCACCTTTATCTTTTTGCGCATATTTAACTGTGTGTGGGCTAGTATGTTTTGCATAGCCTTATATACCTATGGCGCTGGTGCCTTCTCGTATTTTACTACTTAATGGATAACTTTCTAGATTACCTACTTGTGTAGTAAATCGTTTAGTTATCCGCGAAATAAAATATATAGGATACCGTCCTTAATAATAACCTGCTTAAAAGTCCGCTTAATAGTATTAAGTCTCTCTATAGTGATACCTAAGCTGGTAATAAGCTATATATCTTTTTATGGGTCTATAGCGCTTATAGAGTTGTACTACGCCGCATTTACGGCATACCGCTGTTGTATATCGCGTCCTATTATAAAAGATAGTCTAGTATCTTAAGTAGGGAATAGTGGTGTTTAGAATTCTATGCTTAGTATAATAGAGAGGCGGCGCGACGTTGGTAATAAGTAGAGCCTCCTAGCCTAACGTGACGTGATCTGGCGTAAATTAGCATAAAATGCAGCGGATTGCGCTATTTAGCGCGTTAGTGTCTATAGATATCGCCGTGCTCTTGCTTGTAACGTAGCATAAGCTATAAATACTACTTTAAATATATGGTTTTATATGGATGTTGTTTTTAGCCCCCTTCCAACCAAACTGTAGCAAGTTATAGCTTAATGCGGCAATTTACAAATGAGCTCTATCTAGCGGTAATATGGAAAGTGCGGGACTAAAGTAAAAAGTATAGGCGGTCTAACCCGTTATAAATAATATTGTCTAAGAAAATAGAAACGGAAGAAGGATAGACATAAGGCCGTTAATATTAGAGAGATAGATAACAATATACCCTTATGCTATCAAAGCTTAGGGGAGTATTAGACAGCCTATTATAGGGCTAAGCTAGAGCAAGATAATAAGTGGTCACTTATATAATATATAGATGACAATACACTATGCCATTAAACCTTAGAAGGGTATTAAATAACTAATTATAAGGTTAAATTGGAGTAAGATAATAAGTGGCCACCTGTATAAGCTCTAGGTGATAATATTATTAATAAGCTGAATAATAGGGCTGTGGATATGCACTATAATAATAATTCCGTAATATTTAATAGGGTGTATAACCTAGTAATAGTTGAGACTAATTAGCAAACTTTAACTGGAATATCTACGGACGTCTTTTGGACCGAAACATTTAAAGAGGCTATTAGCCGCGCCGCGGGAAAGCCTCTAGGACGGAACTAAGGAAATCTGTAAACTATAGACGATACTATAGTAGTATGCGACATTATGCCGCATATTAAACGTACTGGTAGTACACTAGATAAGACACCTCCCCTATTTTATTCTTTTGGTAGTGAGGCAGAATATATATAGGTCTTATAGTGGGTGAGCTATAGGACTTCTAACCGCGCTATTAATGAGTGGTTTAACGATATTAGGCTTTAGGGAATATTTACTAACTATTTTTCTTGCTAGAGTGCTAAAGATATTAAAGCAAAACTACTTTTAAAATGGATATAATCCAAGAGCAAGCAACCGTAGTAGATTGAAATAATTGTAACTATAGGGGACTAGTAGCTGCTAGTATGTTACCAAAATGCTTTAGAGATTGTGTCCCTCTTTATTAGTTATGGCCCTTTCTAAGAAGACATAACTTTCTCGCTAGTAAGGTAGTACTTGTTAGTAGGAATAAGAATATACAATAAGCTTAATATGGTAGACTAGTAGTGGGAGACGTAAGAGTAGCTACTGCTTGGCGTAACCGTAGTGCTAATTATATTAGCTAGTAATAAGACCCAACTAATATAATACGCTGGCGGTAAGAAAGCATGGCCGCTCTATATTTTAATTGGAAATATTAAACTGTGTGTTTAATAATCTATAAATTAACTAGCCCTATTACTACTTGTATACCTCCTGGTCCATATACCTAGTAACTAAACAATATAACTAGTGGTATAATATAAGACCCTTATAGCCATCCTTAAACGTATGCTTTAGCGATAACCTTACTACTTATATAGTTAAGCTAATAATGCCTATAGCGTTAGAGAAAGCTAGTAAAGAAGGAGTATGTCTCCTATGCGCGGATAGCTAGGATTAACACTACTTTCTACTTCTAGCTGTATTTATGGCTGATTATAAAGAATAGGTCACGCTTATAGGTATTAAGAGTGGCCGTAAATGTTCGATTTGTTATATATATATAAATAAATGGTATAATCTAACGACTGCTATCTAGTGGCTATGGCCGTTCTGTATATACTAATTGACAAAAGACCAAATATAAATATAGCAGGAAGGTTGCGATACTAATAAAAAGGATGACTTGGATTATATTTAGCCGTTCTATAATTTTATATAGGGCTATAATCTATCTAATATCTATAAGATAATAGCGCCTGATTTTCTATATTAGGTGCTTAAAGGCCTTACTAGTAAATACTTTATGCACTGGATTAAGGGGCTTATATAAAGTAAAATATAGGCTAGAAAATATTAGGGCCTTAATATCCCGCGTATAGATGGTTGCGGCTAGGAGATATTAAATGTTAATATACTTATTACCACCCGCTTTGTATAGGTAGAGCGATTTACTAATATAATAGTATAGGATAGCTGGGCAAATGTCGGCTAATAGATAGGAAAGATGTATAAATCTCTATTATAATAATTAGTCCCCGCTATAGCACCCTTACTAAAATAGAATAAAGGCGCCATGCTATTTATCTGGGTGTTTATAGACTTCACTATACTATTTTAATATGTATTATATAACGAATTAACCATCCGGTACCTAGCAGCAGCTATTTATAGAATAGATAAGATAAAGGATATATTCCTTCTGTTTTAACTAAGCAAGGTAGGACTACTATACTTTAATATTCCTAAGCTATATGCTATTACCTACTATCTGGAGAGTATCTAGCGACTAGGAGTAATTAGAGGCATAGATATAAAGTACTTAGAGCAAGTATATAAGCTATAGAAGGCATTTTACCGCAGGACTAATAAATAGAACAACTACGAAGAGTAGATGCTATGATATAACACTATATATTTTAATATGATGCTTTGGAACGAACTTAAGCTATAGGTGTCAACTAATATAATTAATACGGCAGACCTAATAAGTGTAATATAGACGATATGACTAGGTCCTGTAGTTAATATATACGCATATCGCTTATATATATGGAACTTTAACAACTATATAGCTTAGACACTTTAAGATTAGAGAATTAATATATCTATCTAGCGTATAGTTAAGGAGGTATAGCGCTAGATAGAGATTATTAACCTTACATCTAAACTGGCCCCCTTTATAAGGGAATGCTGTAAGCAGATTAATAGAATCTGGTAAATAGACTAGAATATTAACCGACTAGAGGCCAATAATAATTAGGTATTAAAGATGCCCCTAAGCATCTATTATAGTGTTATATGCTATATTTGCTTTGGGAAGGACGCCACTAATACTAATAAGCTTAATAAGGTGTTTGCTTAATATACCCTATTATAGGCTAACACTGGAGCCCCCCGCTATAATGCTGTAATAGTGTAAGAATATAAGTAGGCAAATAATAGCCTTTATAGTAATAAAGTTGGGAGGCTTTATCTGCTACTTATAATCCAGAATACTAGGTAATTGGATAGAGAGGGCAAATACCTAAAATATACTGGTGCGTTGGTAGAGACCCTCTAAGTTTGCAATAGTAGTAAGATTAATGCAAGAACCGGAATGCTTAGAGTGTAGAGTATAAAGCCATCTAGTAGTAGGATAAGATATACGCTAGATGCCCTCTAGATATACAATATTAACTATATTGTGAGGCCCATCTCACTCGTGCTAACGGATATTAATGTTATAGACTGTTTCTTTGTGAATAACTACAGCAATTGGGATATATATAATACTATATATAACGAAGACTTCGAGCGAATAAATAGGGTATAGGTTAATGTATATATAAGGAAACAGGCTTGTACTAGGCGGTAAATAAATACGACTTAGCTAAAATAGCGGTAAGTTGTAACTAGCGGCGCTGGATTATAATAAAGGGGTAGATTGCCGCAACTATAATAAACTAGAATATAATACTACTATATATTGCCCTTTACGCGTTAGCTACCCTTTATATCCTATATACCATACCCTTTACCTTAAAAGTAGGTAAATATTGTGAGGAACTAGGCTTCTGCGCAGTATAGAAAAAATATTACGTAAAGTAGGATTCTATACTATAGTAAGGCAATCTAATCGCCCTGTTATAAAGCCTAATAAATAGTTAGGCCGCCCTCCTAACTTATTATTATAAGTTAGTTAAGGCTCTTTTCTATCTATACTTGGTAAGAAAACCCTAATTTATACTATAAAAGTTAAATGGGTTGTTGTTTAAAGTATATTAGGTATAAGACTCTAGATTATCTAGCGTCTTTTAAGAAAGTAAGGTGTGTATAAAAGCTAAATAGTTCTACTAGACTAATATACTTATCCTCTACCTATTCTATAGAAAAGTAAATAAAGATGCTATAAGTTAAGTAGTAGCTCCTAAGATAATCTAGATCTTAAAGGGGATGATATTAAGCTCTATACTGTAATTATCTCCGTTGAAAGGTAAGGCTGTTATTAATACTATTATATGCTATAGTACGACCTATTATTGTTAATTTTGATAACGTTATCCTAATGGATAGTTCTATTCTTGTTAGATAAAAGTCCGCGAACCCTAAGCAACCCTAGGATATCCAAAACCTATACTTAAAAGAAACGCATGCGTTACTTAGACGAATAACTGCTATAGGATGACTTTGGACGATATATAAAGCAGCTACTTAGCCCGGTTAATATAAAGATATATAGTATCGCTTAGACACGTTTTGTTATATATGTAATAATAGGCTCTATACCTAAAGAGCTCTATCTCTCTCCCTAGCCGGAAATAAATATAAGTGGTCTGAACACACTAATAAAGTAGATATGGAAAGAGGCGATTGCTATTATAGACTATTATAAAGGCCTAATAAATGGAGTATTAAGTATGTTACTGGGGCTAGTAGTACGCAAGGTTTGCAGTCCTTAGATTTAGTAGTACTGTGCTAACTGGTTTTCTAGCTATATAACTAACTTAGCGTGTTTTGGTGTGCTATAATAAATATAGTACGTAATACCGTTGCTAGGAGCTATAACTGCCTTAAACTAGATACTGAGGTCGTAGTAAAGGAAGTAGAGGAACTACTTAAGGATAATCGCTTTATGCTTGGTAGCCTAGTTAGTACTTTGCCTTTTACTATACCTAACTAACTAAGGCTAGGATGGAGAGATAAGATTTAGGGCGCTAATTATTATATGCTATATTAAGCGTGTGTTCTTTAATACTGGGCTAAGGTTACTTGCCCTTAATAAGAATAGTACTAACCTGTTTTTGCCTATTATAGCTAATACAATATGGCTTATATGCGTAGCAATTTAATATGCGCTTGAGGACTATAGAAGTAGAATATAAATTATTTATAAGTTTAAAGCTAACGCTATAGTTATAGGTAAAACTATGGGAAGCCTTTTACTATACTTACTAAAGCGTATTATAGATAGTTGGGAGTGACTATAGAATACCTAAAAGAGCTACTAACCTAAGCGTAATAAAAGGCTATATAGGCTACTTCTATAATAAGTTAATAAGATGCGGAACATAACTAGAGATAAGATGCTATAGACTTAGTAGGCAATTAGCGATTTTTTTAAGGATACTATAAAAGATCTAAAGGAACTGGATTCTAAGTATAATAACGGGTTTACTTAATAACTATATGCTATAAGTATAAACACACAATATTATATTAATCGCGTCGTAATGTTATATCGCGATACTCGCTGTATGCTATAGCACTTTGCTGCCGTTTCCTATTTTATAATATCCCGCCATTTTAATTGTTGTATGTGGGCTAATAAAGATAATATAATAGGACAATGGTAGCCCAGCGTATTCGTCGCCAAGAATAAGCCCTAAAACTATATATAAGGTCTCCTTCTCGCAGTATACTAATAAGACGATTTTAATGCCATATAACTATGATATTAACGCTATTAAAGCGCTTCTTAAACAAATTTAAGGTAATAATGAATAGGAAATAGGAATTAATTACCGTATCTTATAGTATACATTCGCCGGCGAGTCTGAGGTTATAGATATTATAGATAGTGCTATATTAGAGGATATAAAGGCCCGCCTATGGAGTGGAGATAGATGGGTAATACTGGAACTTGCTAATAAAGAGGATGAGAGTAGAGAAGGTAGCAGAATAGATAGGGAAAACAACAGCAACAAAGAGGATAAGAATAAAGAAGGCAGTGGAATTAATAGGGAAAATAACGGCAAGAATAAAGACGATTAGGGGTTTAGTGGTATAGTGCTACTGTTGTGGTAGAACTAATGTAAATATTAAACTTAAAATAGTAGGTTAACTAAAGGGCGTTATTAGGCGTATTAAGGTTATACTATACTACTATTAGGTTAAAATGTGTTCTTTATATAGTGTGTGCCAGGCGTGTAGAATAAGCAGAGAATACCAACTGTGTAGAATAAGTAAAGGGTACTAACTGCGTAGACTAAGCAAAGTATACTAATTATGTGGAATAGGTAAATATTACTAACCGTGTAGACCGAACAAATACTATTAAGTGTGTGGGATAAACACTTAATAATAACTGTATGGGAAGAGCAACACTTATCTATTGCTTAAAGTAAGTAAAGTATACTAATTGCACGGAATGGGTAAATACTACTAACCGCGTAGACCGAGCAAATACTATTAAGTATATGGGAAGAGCAACGCTTATCTATTGCTTAAAGTGAGCAAGATATATAGAATGCGTGAGGAGGGCATTATACGTTAATTGTGCATTAAGTGTAAAAAAAGCTTAATAGAATAAAGGCACTACTTAACTGGGTAGCTATAAATGCGTAATTAGCTGCACCGCGTTGTTGGTTTCTGTTAAATGCGGTAGTATACCACTCCTTAGTTGATACCATACGCTACACATTGCAATGTGCGAAATGCGCATTTGGCCGCCAAATGCTGCCAAATGCTGTAAAAATGCTGGTAAATTTTTTCCTGATATATGCTGCTTTTATATAGACTGTTACTAAAAATAAAAATAGAGGTATCTCTAAAGTATAAAGTTAATTTCTAGTACTAGGGCATCCTGGAAGCACTAGAGAGACATTATATAAAGCTATTCTATAAGAAGAAGGAAAGAATAAGATAATAATTTAAATACTAGAAGTAGTAATAGGAGCCTCTTCCTCTATCTTAATGTTATTGTTGGTAGTATTATTAGCACTCCTATTCCTGGAAGTATTAGCATTCTTACTAATATTCTTTTTAGAGTGGCGGGAACTAGATAAACTACTATAGCTAGGGGACTGGCGGGGAGAATATTTATCTTTATTACTATCCTTAGTGTTATCCCTAGGCTCTAAATTAGCATTTAGGCTAGGATTAGAAAGTTAACAACTAAAGAGTTAGTATAGTTCCTAAATATATTACTAAAGAGACTTACCTGGCTAGAAAGGCCTACGTAAGAGTGCGAATATTGTTATTTATAAGAACGAGCTGCTTATATATACGCTCTTGGATACTATATGTCTGAGATTACTATGTCTTTATAGCAGTAGAAACCCTTATTAAATTAAAAAGGCTATAAGTAATAGAAGACACCTTTTATTCCTGTCTTTTACTATTTTAATATAGATAGAAATCCCTAATAGCGTATTAGAGCTAGCGGGGATCTAATATAGTTAGTGGAGTCCAGAATAGGATAGAATAGGAAATACTAAAACACAGGTCTTTTTTTGGCTATAATAGTGGGAACACTTAGATCTGTTCTCGCTAAAGCATGGTATTTTATAGGCGTGGGACGGGTCTAACGTAAGCGCGTAAACGCAACAATGGTAGCACTTTAGAGAAACCACTATAAAAGCAATAGAGGTGGTTTGCGGTGCTAATGGAGTAGGAATAATACCGCCGCCAGTCTAGAAACGCGCAGCACGATTACGAGCCATTACGAGAGAACACTATAGGAAGTTAGTATTATTAAAGAGATAAAATGGGGATCCTATTACCTATAGATGCGTTATAAGAAGAGAACGGAGCAGTAGTAGAAAGAATAGCTAGAGATATAGAAGCTAAAAGCTAAGATATAATAAAAAAACAGTCTGCTAAAAGGCGAGACAAATAGTATTATTAATAGAAAGACGTGTAAGAGACAATAGCTTATAAACTAAAAGAAATTAATATTAAGACGTTATTATTAGGACCTATTTTAGGTGAATAGGGATAGTAGCTAGTTAACGCGTTATATGGGATAACCTCTAGATTAGCTTATAATAAATTCTTATAATAAGGAAGGTAAATCCCATTTAATTTTTATTATTATTATTAAAGTTCTATTATAAAGGCACTGTGAAGAGCTATAGTGGAAGAAGAGCGGAGGAATAAAAGATAAAGTAAGGTTCCACGCTAGTAAAGAACTAGTAATAAGCCGCATTATAGAGTACCTTTTTACTAAAGAACTTCCCTAGTGGTTTTAGTTAGAACTCTATAAGAGTTTATTAAGAGGCGAAGTCTTAGAGAACTAAGACCCTAAAAGGGGAGGTAATTATAACGGAACCCTCTAGGAGGTATATATTAGATAAGATAGTAAAAGGTTTTATTAATATCCTGTTTACGTCCTATATATATCCCAAAGGAGATATAGTTAGATAGATAGGGGCGAAAGGTTTTACTTATATCTTAGAAGGTTTATATAGAAAGCTAGTTCTCCTCTAGAGAAGAACTAGCGATTAGTCTCTAAATAGAAGTGGTTAAAAGCATTTATCCTCTAATACGTGCAACTTATTTTACCTTTGACTTACCTTTTACTTACCTATAATACTGCTAATTAGATAATTATATGTTCTAGTTAGGCTGGCCTCTTATAGTAAGCCTGACTTTACTATAGATAATAGGGTCTAGGTTATAATAAAGAACTAGAAAATAGAACGGCCTAGCCGCAAGCTAGACTATAAAATAGTAGGACTGTATAAGATCCTTAATAAAAAAGGCAACTTATATAAGGTTAAGCTCTTAGACTTAATTAAAGTCTATTTTATCTTTTTGCTGGATAAGCTACGGAAGGCTGTAAATGACCTACTACCTAGATAAAAGAATAAGCCTCCCCTACCAATTTAAGTTAATAGCAACAATGAATAGGAAGTTAATAAAATACTAGCCTATAAACTAGTATAAGGAACGCTATAATACTATATCTAATAGAAAGGCTATGATCTAGACCTAACCTAGTACCCTACCTAGAACTTTATAGGCTGCCCTTAGAGACTTAAAGAATTCTATAACTAATACTCTAACTGTTGGTCATATAGGGTGACTCACTAATAACGACTACTTAAGTAGGTTATAGTGATGTTAGTTAATAGCTTTATTTTATTGGAATGAGGAAGGGCGAGGAGCTTAAGACTCTTTACCACGCTAGTGCCGCGGCGTTATATAACGACCGCTTGCCTAATTCCCGACACTAGCAACTCTTCTTTTATGGTTGCTATCTATATATAAATACTGCTTGACTAGCGTAACAAATATCAATCCTCCTTACTTACTATTGCTACTATAATATAAGTCTCGCTGTTTTAAAATTTGCCTCTTAGCACGTGGTGCTTTCTTACTTGGAGTCGCGGGTGGATATTGTGTTAGGGCCGCTAAGGCGCTAATTATAAGTGAGCCAATAGCAATTTTCTGTGCCGGGTATGGAAAATCCTAATTGGCTGCTTTTAAATTGCTATATCTCCTACTCCCTTTTAACCCAACCTTTAACTCGTATACGTAGAGTATTTGTATTAACGAACGTCTCTAGTGCCTTATTTAGGTTTGCCTTTATCATTGTATCTGCTAGGTTGTCTTGGCTATTAATCTACTAGATCTTAAAGAGTTTTTAACGCTTGTAGGATTGCTGAAGTGCTATAATATTAATTATAAGACGCTTCTCCTTTGTGGTACCAAGCTTAACTAAACACTTATAGAGGGAATATAAGTCGGTGTATATAATTATAGGGATAATGGGGAGTTTAAGTTGATTTATAATTATCTTTAGGGTAGTTCTAATTGCAATTGCTATATTAACTCCGCTAACTATTCCATATATCTCTAATGCTAGAACGCTTTGGGTAACGCGCTTACTCTTAGTTAAGCTCTAATGGATAAGATTACTATAGATTATAAAGTTATTCTCTCTAGTAGATTCGTTTATAATAATAATCTTATATCCTAGCTAGAAGCTAAAATCTTTATTGTTTATAAACAATCCATTAATAAATATAAAGAGCTTAGCAGTAGGAAGATTAATAGGTATATAGAGTAGTCCCTAATCGAGATGGTTTATTTGCTAGGAAAGACGCTTATTTAGGGCAAGGATATTATTCTTAGTTAGTTCCTAGTGTTAAGCGGCAATAGAGAGATTAAATAAAGCCTTAGGTTAATAGATAGAAGTAATATAAGCTTTATAAGCGCGTTGCTCTATATATCCTTGCTTTGGAGAATTAACGTTAATAACATTAATCTTCTTGCCTTAATCTTTCTGGCGCAAAGCAATAGAATCCTTGTTTAGGGAGAGGATGTATCCATTAAAAAGTAATAGTATTGTTAAATTAAGCTTTTCCTTTAGCTTTGCTATAAGATTTGCCTTTACTAGCTTATCTTCTTTAAGAGCTAAGAATTGGTCGTCTCCTAAGATAATTATATTATTGGTTTGCATACCGATGATTCCGAATAGAGTTCCTATAGTTATAATAAGGAAGCAGGGATTGAATATAAAAGTAGTTATTAAGAGCTTCTCTTTATGGTGCTTGCTATAAGTAGCCCACTAATAAGTTCCTGCCTCTGCAATTCTATATAATGGCTTAAGTACAACCATAATTGTATCTTCGGGATATTGGTAGCGAATTTGCTCTAGAAGGTATGCTAGTATTAAGCGCTAAAGGCGCGTCTCTGATTGGGTATAGGCCTAAGTAATATTTTATAAATAAACCGCTATTTTATTCTTTATTAAGGAGGGAGCTAGCGCAATAATAACTTACTAACTAGCTTGTTAAATTATAGGGGATTATATAAGAATTACTTCCTTACTATCGTTGTTATAACCTTAAATAACCAGTCTCGACTTCTTAAATGGGGTATTAGTAGCTTTGCCCTTAATCTTATTAACTATTCTTAACTTAAAGATGCGAACTCTATTAAACTTAGTAGGGTTATACTTCTTAAATTTAAAAACTTCTTTTATAATAAGACCATCGATCTCCTACTTATTAAATACTTAGAAAGGAGCTCCTAAAGTTATAATACGGCCTTCCTTTTAAAGCTGTTTTGCGAGCTCAAAGTCAGCCTTCTCTTTAGCTGTTATAAAGGCTATTGATAACTTATCTCTACTCTTAATAGCGGTAATAAATTGCTCTTCGAAATCGACAAGGTGTTGGCAATTTTATAATCCCTTTAGGCGACCTCTACCGCGTTATAGTTGCGGCATATCTGCTATAATTGTATTAGGATTATAGTCGCCTTCTAGAGTACGTTAATTATAGTTCTCCTTTGGGGTATCCTTTAGGGCATCCTATAAAGGCTTAGAACTGTCGTTTCTATAGTAAGGCTTAACAACGGTTGAGCGGAATTAAGTGGGTTTATAGGGCATTTAAAGAGTGCAAGTCTAACCATTAATTGCAATAAGTTTATATAGGCCTAACTATCCTCCCTTTTCACGCCATACGCGTACCTTAGATTGGAGTGGTAGATCGAGCGTAGTTAAGGTATTTGGGCCATTTCTTATTCCTAGTGCGTTGTTGACCTGGCGCGTGGCATAGAGACATCACACCTCTTTTATTGCTTTGCGAATAGCCTCCGCTCATTGCGTAACGGATAGGGATAGTGGAGAATTGTTAGTTATTTAAGGGTAGGCGCCAAAGACTAGTAATATAGGTATAAGCCTATCTAGGCCAGCGGAATCATTAATAGCCTTAATAGCTATCTGTAAGATAAGCTCTTCGCTAGCGCCCTCTAGTTCCAAAGAAATAATCTTATATGCTTATTATAATGGCGTGTAATATCGTTCTACTTTTCCAATACTATTGTGTGCCTTAATAGGGACTTCCTTAACCTTAATTTCTATTGCCTTTGCCTATTACTAAAACTCTATAGATAAGAAGTTCCTTCTTATATTATAAATAACTCGATTAGGGGGTTCTAGGTAGATATTAATCTAATATAATTAAAGAGTATTCTATACGTTCCTAGCTGACATATCCTTCAGGAAACGTGCGGCTTAAAAGGAGGTTAAAAGGTTAATAACTTAGAGTACTAGCTTGCCGCTAAGATATATAATGTTAATAATAATATAGAAGTTAAAGTTGTAGTTATCTTTAAGGGTGAACTTAAATCGGCTAGGGGACTTCTAGTTTATTTGGTAGTAATAGTAGTACTTTATAAGATACTTAATTGCCTTAACCTTAACTTTATAGCCTACTCGCTGAAGAACCCTAAGTAATTGGTAAACGGATAGGTGGCCAAAATAATGGTGTAGTTAATGTAGCTCTAACTTAGTTAAGTAGCTCTAAGCAACGCTCTTTTCTAGTTAATAAAGGAGCAACCAGGGGTGACCCTATTTGCGCACAATAGGCACCTAATTATCTCCATAAATAAGCATATTCTTAAGGTTATCAAGTTTAACGCCTAATTTATCCATATCTCCGATGCAAAATAGAAACAGGGTATTCGCGGGAATAATATAGAAAGTGATATACCCTAAGGGGGTTTTAACCTTAATTGTGCTAAGAGAGATTACAGTACCCTTACTAAAACAAATTGTATATTAGCCTGCCATTAATTAGTCGATCTAAATAGAGCTATTAAGCTACTAAAGAGCTTAAACTTAAGGTTCTCCTACTATAGATACTCCTGCGGCTCCAATATCTAGTATAATACCATAGAAGACGTTCGCCGAGTATCTATTATTAAAGGAGAATATAGAACTCTCCTTTAGCTTATTAAAGATATCTAACTTTGTAATAGCATGGAGCGTAGATTGGTCATTAAAAACAGTAATAGTTTATATACCATCTACCTCACTATACTTAGTGAAGTATTGGTTGGGAGGGTAGTCCTCAATTTCTATATCTATAAGAAGCTGTTCGGCCTTATTAACCTTACCCTTAAGATCTTCTTCGCCTTTATATTAAACCAGGAAGCTTTAGAAGTAGGCTATAGTAACCTTATAATTTTCAACGTTTTGTGCGCTCTGGCGAAACTTATTATATACCTCCTTTTGTCTATTAAGAGGGTGCCTAGTTAACTAGTAATTTAGCTTTTTACAAATATAGCATTTCTTCTATTAATTGTTTTAAGATAAACCTCCACAAGGACCTCCACGGTTACTTTATAGTCGATATTAATTATACCCTCTACTATATCCCCTACCCCGGCTACTATATATTTAATCAGTCTAGTTATGATTATATTAGTCGGTCGGGTTAATTAAAGTAGGTTAGGGTTAGGTGTTAAATTGCTATACTTTTTAAGAGCGCAGAGCGGTGCTAATAGAGGATCTTAATTAAGCATATACTCCTTTATAAGTATTTACAGGATTAAAGAGGGCAAGGTTGCATTCTTTAACACCTTAGTATACGCTAATAACTTAATCGCGTAGGCTAAAGTCCTCTTAATATAATTTGGATAAACTACGCTAAATTATCTAAAGTTAATTAAAGAGCTTTTAAAGATAGTCAAGTTGAGAGGCATCTGGGTTTATAGCAATAATTCTTAGGAAGGTAGTCTCTTTCCACTCTAATATATACTGCTGCTTATTCTCTTCTGTTTTAAAGTAGCATCTTATCTTATATATTATTCAGTTAAAATTGTATCCTTTTCCTACCAAACAATTATAATAGAAGGTACTGGCGCGGCCCTTAAGCATGACGGAATAAGTATTATAATATTGGTTAGGTTCCAGTCCAACCTTCTAGTAATAGTTATAGAAGATACACAGCTTTAAATTAAGGATATTATATAGTTCCCCGCCAAACCTCTTCTCCTAGTCCGAATAGAGTTTTGTAAGCTCTATAAGCATTTTTAAGGTACCTCCGAGCGGTATTAGGCCACGTTAAAATTGCATTAAAGATTAAGGTGGGGATTGCTTTATAGGCTGCAGTGGAGATATAGAGCTTAATAGAATATAGCGTAGTACCTAATCTTCCTATAGTAGAGTTTAAAGGTTATTAAATCGCAAAGCAAGGAGGTCTTGCGCTTGCTCTTAGGGGGTAGTGGTTAAAGTTACAGGTTAAATTAGTAGGAGTAATGGGTACAGCACGTAAGAACTTATACCTAGAGTAATAGAATTAGAACGTGTCTCTATTAGTATATTATTTAGATTCTATTATAAGTTAAGCTTCTTTATATTACGTAGTTAGTACTCAATCTCTTATAAAGTCCATTTATGCTCTTCTTTTACGTCAATAACTTGCTCCTAAATATTATCTCTAATAGTGTCTCTATCTATAGGGATAAATACTCCGTTCTCCTAAAGAAAGTTATGGAAGTCTTATACAATATTCTTTTTCGCGAGGGCCTATGTTTCCTTTGTCTATCCAATAAAGTCCTCCTTTATGCAATACTATAGCACAGTATTATTGTATTCGCTGTCTATATATTATACTATACAGTATAGTAAGAATCCGTTCAGGTCCTATTGCTTGGCGTTTATAGGGTTAATGTCTTTATCCTATATCTCTGGGTTAATGTCGTTCTTATACTTCTTTGGGTAGGTCAACGCCATAATAGGAGTAGAATTGATGGGGTGTTGTATATCAAAGGTAGGTAGGATTTTTGGCTTTATAGGATCTCATAGGTTTGCTATCAAAAGGTAGGCAATTTAAGGCGTAGTTAACGCGTTTTGGACGTTAACTTAGGACCTTAGGTTTAGTAATACTTCTGACCTAAAGTACTTAACCAAATCTTCGTAAACGCGATTGTTCTGCGTAATAGATACAACTTGGTATCTCCTAGTACTTAGTAACACTTCTATTACTGGTTTTCCGCAAGCCTAAGGTAGTACAGTATTGCTGGGAACCCCTGTATGAGACTATCTCTTCTGTCGATAACCTAGCTGCTCTGTGGTTGACTGTGTGTTCAACCACTAATCAGTGTTAGTTATATAGGGTGACTCACCAATAACGACTACTTAAGTAGGTTATAGTGATGTTGGTTAATAGCTTCATTCTATTAGAATAAGGAAGGGCGAGGAGCTTAAAACTCCTCGCCACGCTAGTGCCGCGGCGTCACGTAACGACCGCTTGCCTAATTCCCAACACTAACAAACCCGGACCCCCGAAGTACCTTAACGAGTAGATAGAGTGCTAGTATAGCGAAGATAATAGGCTGCCTATTAAGCATAAAGACAAGAATACCCTATGGACATAATATGGACATACAAAGCCTGAGGGCAGGCTTTTTCGGAGGGGGGGGGTAATGTTACGGCGCTGGTGGAAAACGGTGGATCTTGGCAGACGTGGATTATGGTAGACGCGAGTTATATGACTTAAGGACCGCATAAAATATCGAGCGGCGCTGCTATTCTTCTTCTTCCTTTCTCTAGCTTTGGATCCTCGTTTATAGACTACTAATTGTATAGGCTTGCGCGTCCCTTATGCCGTACTCATGCCTTGATTGACTGAGTCGCTAACATTTAGGGGCTAATTAAGTAGTTAGATTTTATCAGCTGTGAATCTAGCTTTAGTGGATTAAGCTTTATATATAGGCGCGCCGTCCATTTATATAATAGATAGGGTAGGATTAAATAGCTAGTGGGTGTTAATATATATATAATACTCCCTATTATAGTATTTATAGAAGTTCTTTAGGCTTAGGTAGATATAATCTTAGAAGCCTTAAGCTATAATATTACCCTATTCCTACTTATTCTAAAAGACTAAAGCCCTTTCTTAATACTTATAAAGCAAACCCAAATTATTATATAAGGTATATTGCGAAGTCTTAGCTAAAGGTAGTAAGGGTAAAATTATTTATAAGGCCGTTAAGTTATAAGGACGTGCTAGTAACCACTATAGTATATTATAGATTTATCTGTCTATATAATCTTAAACCAGTCTTTAATTGTCTATAAGCTTACCTAGTAAGCAAATACAAGTTGCTCTTTGCGCTGCCTTTAGGTAAGCTATAGCTTTAAGTAAGCAACATATTATTAGAAGCCTTCCTTTCTTAATAATTGCCTAATTATAGAGTTGGAGGTATAGAGGCCTGTTTTAATAGAGAGTTTAGCATAGGTAGCAGTACGCGCCCAATTGTAAGATTTAATAAAGTTAACCAAGCAGTAGTGTATAGGCGTGTTATATCTAAGGCAATTTCTATAGCTATAACGCCGTGGAGTTAACGGCTTATTATAAATAGAGTGTATAGTTAAGAGAGGCTCGCCTAAGGTAGCAGTAATAGTAGTAAAAGGCATAGAGAGAATGTTTTAAAAGGCCTTAATTATGTACTGTATTTTATATAGTACAGAGCCATATTAGCAAAAATCGCGCGCCCGTGTAATTACACTCTTATAGTAGTTGTTAATAAGGCGGCGGCGCTGCTTAATTCTCTTATCTTTATATTATAACTCTCTTTAAGCTCTATATAAGGTGTTCTAAATAATTTTATTATAAGCTTGGCGCTTTTAGTAATTGGGTATTAGGGAAAGAGAGCCAAAAGGAAAGGGAGAAGGTAGTAGTATAAATATATCTAGTAACTCTATATTAGGTATTGTAGTTATATTAAAAGCAGGTCTAGTAGAGGCTTAAAAAGGCAAAATTAAACGGGAGATAATATTAGAAAAGCTAGGTAGAGCTCTTTAAGTTAGCTAAATATCGCGCTTAGTATATAAGGGAGAAAGGGTAGGAGAATATATATTATTATTTATTGCTTAACGTCCGATTTGGATCCCTGTTAGGCCCACGCGGACTACTCCTTATATATATATAGGGAGAAAACTCTATTTAAGAAAACCCTATAATCCGTCTCCCCGCCTTTTGGGGCTCGCTTATAAGTCGCCTATAAGTTACCAGTGGTGCTCTACTACCTTACTTTTTAACCTCCTTAGGAACCACTGCTGCCGTAACAAACCTATAGACGCGCTAGTATTATACACTGTACTCTACTCCTGTAGAGTTATTAGGGGGCGCCTATTACTTACCCCTTTACCTTCTATTGCTATTTCCTTTACAACCCAGAACTGGTCTAGTACATTTTAGCCAATAAGCTACTGGGTAGCCGCCTTAAGGCCTTTCTATGTTAAGAGTAGTGTATTATAGTTTTCTATACTAGCTACTAAGAGCATTGCTTCTTAGCCGGTATATAAGGGGCATAACAGTATTACGTGTTTTGGTGTCTGTCTTAGCCAGCTATATTCGCACCTTAGGCTACCTACTGGGATACCCACCTAGTAAAGCCAATCTTTTAGTCCTATTATTCCTGTCCTTAAGAGTGTTGCTATTGTATTTTCCGCCTTTGTTAGGCCCTCTTAGAGCCCTTAGGTATTTACCCCCTATAGTATTACCCATGCTATAGCTTAGGTTCCCCTTACCTAAGTCTGCCTCTGTACCTTTAACTCCTATTTATCTCTCCAGCGTCGGTCCAACCAGTATTGTGTTGCGGTAGATGGTTTTCCAGTACTCTTTTATACTCTACTTTGGCTCCTTTCTCTCCCTTACTATTGTCTTTACTAGCCTCTTACGCGTTTCCCTTTCTTCTCTATATAGGCCTAGGCCCTAGCGCCGTACTATTCTTCTTCTACTTTCTCTACCTATTTTCCTAATATATCTTCCCTACTTTGGGGTTATTAGTTCCTTCTCCTATAGGGCACCCTAAGGTCCCTCCATAGTTTATTTAGGCGTGTCTTAATATACTTTATAATATTAGAGTTGCGTTCCTTTTACACCCTTTACATTGCATTGGCTTTAATATATAGTTATAAGGGGGGAATATTGGCTTCCTTCTTAAGCAGTGCTGTGGCCGTTTGCTTATACCCGCCTGTTATACTCCTAAGGCAGGCTGTTTGGACCTTTTAGAGTGGTTTAAGGAGTGATTTAGGGGGGCCTTTTTTAGTTTCTCTAGTGGCCCAAATGCTAGATCTATATGTTATAGTTAGCCGGACAACTGCTATATATAGTAGGCGTAACCTCTGGAAGTATGGACCCTATATAGAATTAACGATCCTGGATATAGCGATATACTATACTTAGCCCTTACGGGCCGCTTGCGCTATATGTATGCTCCACTAGAGCTTGCTATTTACCTATACTCCTAATACCCTTAGGCCTTGAACCGGTTAACCCCCAAAGCCTTAGATATGGATTATATGCTAAAGATCTATAGATTAGTTACATTTTCTTATAAAATAGATTAGCTAGTATTTCTCTAGTGAGAATTAGACTCTATATTATCTTGCCTATTCTATATAGGTGTTATGGGCTTTCTTTAGTGTTCTGCAGTTCTCTGCGGCTGTTGGCCTATATATAATTAGGTTTGTGTTATTAATAAAGCCTATCCCCTAGGTTGCCCCTTCTTTAAAGGTGTTAAGCAGGTTGCTTATAAAGAAGAGGAAGAGTATAGGCGATAGAGGTAATCCTTATAGTATTTCTATTATAACTGTAATAGAGGGGCTCTAGTATCTACTAAAGACTAGTAATGTTTCTTTCTGGCCTATAAATCTTTAAATAAATTGAATAATCTATTCTAGGAAGCCCTTTGCCCTAAGGATATATAGGAGATGCTTATAGGGTATATTATTATAGGCGCCGCTGATATCTAGGCTAAGCATTAATACTATAAAGTCCTTTCGCATAGCCTATGTAGTTTTAATGGTAGCAGCGAGTAGTATAAGTGCTAATAGTGTTAAGCGATTCTTTCTTGCCCCCATTTAGCTTTGTGGTAGTAGGGCGTGTTCCTCTACCGTGTCTGCTATATAGTCCGCTATAACCTTTTCTAAGATCTTGCTTAGGGTGTTTTCTAAGGCAATAGGGTGGTAGCTTCCTGGGATTAAGTAGTCTACTTTGCCTTCTTTTTATAAGACGACCGTCGTTATAGATCTTTTAAGTTATGGGTAGTAGCCTATTGCAAAGCATGCTTTAGCTACGTCTGTAAGCTAAGGTGCTATAAGTGGTCCATAGGTCTTTAGGGCTTTATTTAGGATCCTATCTAGTCCTAGTACTGTGTTGTTTAAGAGGCGGCTAATAGTTCTAGCTATTTCTTCAGTTATTATATCGCTGTTGACCCTTAGGCGAGTCACTGGTATTTCACTAGTAATATTGCTAAGGTCTGCTAGAGCTAGTTAAGGGAAAAATCTTTCTATAAGGATCTTTGCCTTCTTGTTATTATTGCTTGTGGCCTATAGTTTACCTGCTCTTTATAGGGGTAGTAGGTATAGATCTTCTACTAGGCGTCCCGCCTTTTTCTTTACCCATTTTGCTATGGTCCAAAGGCCCTTATTATAGGGGAGACTTAGGTTAGTAGTATATTTGTTTATAAACCGTCTCTAGTTATTCCTTGCTTCTTTTTTTAGGGTATTCTTTAGCTGGTTTTTTGTGTCTTTATATTATCTCTCGTCCTTAGAATTATAGCTACTTATATATTTCCTCCTTGCTCGTCGTTGGCCGGCTATAAGGGCCGCGCACTATGCGGACCATATATGTCGCGCATAGGGGCCTGGTTTTGAAACTAGGCAGTACTCTTTTAGCCTGCTTTTAATTGCTGCCTGGATCCTTTCTAGTCTTTAATTAATTTCCTTAGGGGTAGCCAATAAGCCTCGCTTGTTTGGTATTAGGTAGATTTCTTCTAGGTCTTAGAGTTGTTGTTTAATTGTATTAAGGAAGCTATCTACGTTAAGCTTCCTTATTGCGTATCTTTTGCTATTTGGTTGCGCCTTAATGTCTAGATCTAGTTATATCTGGATAGGGATATAGTTTAAGGTAAGTGCCCATTCTTCTTTAGGGGAGCACCTTTTAAGTCTCTGGTATAGGTTTTCGTCCATAATTGTAAGGTTAATTATACTTTTGGCGGTGCCCTATTGCCATATAATTGCACCTAGGGGGGTAGCTAGCTTAAGGCCCCCGTTGTCTATAGCTCTTAGTAGGCACTCTACCTATTAATTAGCAGCAACATGGATGCCCCCCTACTATAGGTGGT
>Ga0307507_10000597_pt1 | contig 77794 bp, 28 predicted proteins | sample 7_EM_MG_FD_207223 | JGI IMG/M metagenome (GOLD analysis project Ga0307507, IMG submission 207223) | Populus trichocarpa ectomycorrhiza microbial communities from riparian zone in the Pacific Northwest, United States - 7_EM | ecosystem: Host-associated > Plants > Roots > Unclassified | place...
TACGACGGTTCTACGTACAACGGCTCTACTACGGAGGCTCTATATAAAAGCTTTGTGCGGAGCTTCGTGTAGAGCTTCGTGCAGAGCTTTATGCAGAGCTTCGTGCGGAGCTTTATGCGGAGCCTCCGCAGAGCTTCGCGCAGAGCCTCCGTACGCAGAGCTTGATACAGAGCTTAGTGCAGAGCCTCCCGCAGAGCTTCGTGCAGAGCTTTTGCTGAGCTTTGGTAGAGCTCCGTGCGGGGCTCTCTTATTCCTGATGAACTGAATGATATTGGAAAGAATGAATGAATCTATGGAATCTAACTACGACGAATATAGGCCTTAATATAGGCCTATATCGGTACGGAAACCGAAGTGATTGCCACGGAGTCCGGGGTGACTACTACGGACACCAACCAAAAGCGCAACAAAGGAAGTCTGCTTATGTAAGCAGGAAACCCGTGTAGAGGACTCTTCCAGAGCCATCGTCAATTCCGCAGAGCTCTTGTAGGCTTTATATTTATATAATATTACTTATCCTTAGGATATTTAAATAAAAGTGGTACCATTTTAAAGCGCTTTACAAGCTCTATAAATCTATGCTAATAGAAAAATTATTTATTTAATATTGGGGGGTGCATTACAAGTATAAGCATATTAGGGGATTTTGCCAAGACTATCCAGAGACTATCCGGATAGTCTCCGGATACTATTAGCTGATAGGTCTATTATCCGAGAGGCCTATCCGGCCTATCCTCCGCAGGTCTGTTGCAGTGGTTCCCAAGGAGGTTAAAAAGTAAGGTAGTAGAGCACCACAGGCGACTCGTAGGCGCTAAGTAGGCGAGTCCCAAAAGGCAGGGAGATGGATCACGGGGCTTTCTTAAGTAGAGTTTTCTCCCCACATGTAAATAAGGAGTAGTCCGCGTGGGCCCAATAGGGATCCGAATCGGACGTTAAGCAATGAATAATAATAATTCTAATTCTAATTTAGAGCTATGGATCTCTAAATATAACTATAAGTAATTTATATTACTTATATAAGGCAGAAAGCTAATAATACTAGTTCTATAAGGCTTATATAGCGACTCCGCGTTATCTAATAAGTGTAACGGAACCTTGTAGCAGGAACTACGGTGGGTCCTATTATTGGGCTAGGTATATAGGTAAGAACAGTTTCAACAACGTAATAATAACTAGTAGAGTAGTTGCCTAATAGATTAACTCCAATTGTATTCTAAGATTTACTACAAAGAGAGAACTATCTAGGTAGGGACTATAGTCCATTAAATACACAACTATACGCCTAAGAAATCCCTTTGCTCTATAAGGTACGTATACTCTATCTACTCTGTTATAGATTATACAGATCACACAGATTATATAGATTACATTATATAACCTTAGCTACTATTCCTTATTATATGGTTCTACTGGATCTATTCTGGACTGTGCCTATATTAACTAACTAGCTTCCTCTGACTCTTCTCTAAGTAGTTGTAATATTATACTTAAGCTATCCGTAACACTATCTTTCTCCTCTTTATCTTTGTCCTTAAAGATTCCTAACATCTCCAAGTTATCTACTAGAGGTATAATATCCGTTTAATTAGTCTGGTTAATATCCTTACTTATTATACCTAAAGCATCTTTTTCTTCTTCTACAGCTCGCCGGTCTTGTACTATTGCTACAATCTTATCTCTAGGTGAGATAATAACGTCTCCATATTCTTGCTGTGTAAAAGAGGGGTTAGTTTATATTGTACTAGTAAGCCCTTTATCTTAACAACTGTCCTCTTATTTGGAGTGCACTAAAGTAAACATTTAATTATCCTATAACGTTCGCTCTATTTTTAACGCTAAGTATACGCGTCCTATAACTCTTAACAGTCTTTGGGTTCCCTAAGTAACTTATTATAGGGTCTTATATTTAATCTGCCACTAAGAAACTTAACAGTAAACTAGCCTCTGCGCTGCTTAAGGTTTAACATATCTCTAAAGAGTCTATATATATCCTTAAAGTTTAATATCTAGCTTATGCTCGTCTTTAACGTCTTAAATGTATACGTAAGAAGGTTCGTTCTAAGAAATAGAAGCTAGTTTAATAGGGTCTATCCAAGCTAGGTAATAAAAGAACTAACTCTCCTCCTATAAGGGAAACAACTCTAAGTAGCTTAGTAATTACTCCTCTTGGGTCCCCCTTAGGTAACTTATTCTTTAGCAATCCTTCCTTGTTAATATTACCTAACCTACTTTCTTTTAATACTCCTGTACCTTTCTTATAGTGTTTTTTAGGTTGCTTAGTGGTTTCTAGGTAGTCTCACTATAGCCTATCTACTTTACTTTATACTATATTTTGTTATCTACGTCCTTGTAACTAATGATCTTTAAAACTTACCATTTGTCTTCTTCTTGTCCTCTATACGTGTCTGCCTTATAAACTAGTGGCTTAATATTTCCATATACTAGTTCTAGCATCGCGACATATTATATAGGGTAGATCTTTATTTTAGCTAGTAGGTTCAACTTATATATAACCAATAAAATTCTTTATTTAACTTTAAAAGGTCCTAGTTTAACGTAGTCTAACTTTTTACTTGGTTATTAACTCTTAAAATTTTTGTATAGTAGCCACACTCTATCTCCCTCCTTTAGATCTGGTCCCTTAGATCTCTTAGCATTATAGTACTTTTTCATCCTTTATTATACCAACTTGGCTATTTCCGTAAGGTCTATATAAAGGTTTATTAACGTCTCTATTCTCTACTTAGCTGTGCTACTCGTTTTCTTTGCTTAATATAGCAATAACGACGTTCTTAGCTTATACCTGTAATTCGCCTTAAATAGTAATATCCCCATTCCTTCTTATAGTGTTATATTGTATGCAAACTATATAACTGGTAATAACGATACCCAATTATTCTATGCGTAATTAATATAATGCCTTAGATACTATTCTAGTGTCTAGTTTAGTCTTTCCATTTATCTATCCATCTGCAGATAATACGCTGTAGAGATTACTGCGTAAACCCCTTATTCTACTAAAAATACTTCCTAAAATGCTGCTATGAATCTTGGATCTCTATCCAATATAACTTTATTTGGTGCTCTATATCTTGTAAATACTTCCTTTATATAGATTCTAGCAACGTCTTCTGCTAATATCTCTTTAGTACATGCTATAAAGTATCCCTACTTTATTAGCTTATCCACTATTACTAAAATCGCGTTATAATCTTATCCTATAATAGGATCCTTTAACTTTAGTAACTTAACAACAAAGTCCTATAATATAACTTCCTATAGTCTTCCTGGTGTCTTAACAGGTTATAGCCCTCCATATAGCTTATACCTCGTTAGTTTGTTTCTTTAGCAATTTAAATATTCTTTTATAACTTATCTTGCTAATCCCCAAATTCCTTAAATAATATACTCCTCTTATAGTCTTAACACTAGTCCTATAGATCTATTATATTCTTATATTATTCCCTTATGGAATTCCTTAACAAATTCTTCTGTAATAGACTTAGGTATATACGTTGCTTCTCTGTTCTTATATTGCTCTAAGTCTAAATCCTCCGCCTATGCTTTTTAGATCTTCTATATCTAATTACTCTCTAATAATTTATAAACCTAACTTTCTTTAGTTGCTGCAATTCTTGGATAATTATACCTAATTAATCCATCTTAATTCTTTTATAACAACGCTCCTAATGGCTTTTTGTTACTTTATAGTTTAGCCTTTCTACTTAGGGCGTCTGCTCGTGCATTATCTATACCCTTAGTATACTAAATTTTAAAATGGTATTTTATAAGCATTTCCACCTATCTAACCTGTCTTCGGTTAAATTCCTTTATTATTAGGAATCCTATAAGGTTCTTATAGTCTGTTTTAACCATAAACGGTTTTTCTATGCCTTGTAAAAACGCTCTCTATTTTTTAAGTGCTATAACTATACCTAACAGCTCCTTATTGTAGATATTATAGTTTAGCTCTAGTAGTGTTATCTTCTAACTATAGTACGCTACTAGATGCCATGCGTCCTAGTGCTTTTATAGCAAGTATACTCCTAGTGCAAAGTCTAATACATCTGTCTTAATAACCGTTTCTAACTTTAGTTAATAGATCTTAAGAACTAGCTCTTAGGTAAATAACTCTTTAAGTTCCTAAAACAGCTCCTTTTATTTACTACCCCAAACCTACAGTTCCTCCTTCTTTGTTAACCTTATAAATGGCTTAATACTTTTTAACCACTGTGCTATAAACCTCCTATAGTAGTTGCAAACCCCTAAAAACGACCTTAACTGTATAACATTCTCTAGTTCTTACCAACTTACTATAGCTTTAACTTTCTTTAGGTCCATGCTAATTTTCCCTAATTTAATAATAAATTCTACAAAATCAGTTTTTCTTATAAAGAACTTGCATTTCTTAATTGCTACTAGCATCTTTTCTTCCTATAGTCTCTTTAATACCCACTTAATATGTTCTTTATGTTCTTCCTCACTTTCTAAGTAGATAATAATATTATTAAAATATACCATAATAAACTCGTCTAGGTATTCTCCTAATATACTATTAATTTGCTTCTGGAACGTCGCTAGCGCGTTTATAAGCCTAAATTGTATAACTAATGGCTTATATAGTCCTTCCTTTAACCTAAAGGCTGCCTTTTATTTGTCGCCTTCCTTAATCCTAATCTAATAGTACGCCCACCTTAAATCTATCTTTATAAAGATTTTTGTGTTACCTATCCTATCTTAGATTTCGCTAATTAAGGGTAAAGGATATCTATCCTTTCTAGTAATGCTATTCAACTATCTATAGTCTATACACATCCTAAGTTTTCCGTTTTTCTTTAGGATAAACAACACTGGATATCCTACTAATAACTATAATAGTCTAATATATCCCTTTTATAAGTTTTTGTGGATAAACTCCTTAAGTGCTACTAACTCGGTTTCAGTAAGCTTATAAATTAGAAAGAACTTTAGACTTATTCCCTCTTCTAATTCTATCTTATAGTCCTATACTGTATGTTTTAACAGCTGTTCACTTTCTAATAACTATAACTTTTTTCCATACCTATGGTATCTGTTTGGTACATAACTTAAGCCCCACTTAGTTTCTTTGTACGTTGCTCCAACCTAATACTATACTAACTTAGTTTGCTGTCGCATCTTATATTATTAAGTATCCCTAATATCGACCTAACCTATAACCCAATTAATCTTTAGATTGTACTTTTGTAACTAAGGCATTCCTAATATCGCCTTATCCTGTCCCAACAGTAGAATATCAAAAGATATTCTAACTGGTCTCCCTTTAATAGTTAACTGAATAGGTCCTGTTTTGAGATTAATAATGCCTCCTCTATAGGCTATCTAATCTCCTAAAATTGTTATAAATGGATATAGGTATTCCTTCTGTCTATATAGTAAACCTATTCTTTCCACTGCTTTTAGTAATACGTGGTTTCTTATTACTCTACTATCTATTAACGCTTCGAACTGCTAATCTTGCCACTTAACTTATAAGTTTAGGTGTTATCCTTATATTCCTTTAAGGGTCTAAGGCTCTAATACTGGTTCTCTCTAGTCCTATACGCCTCCCCTTTTCCTAACTGTTGGCTGCTAGATCCTACTTATACTTAGTCCAACCTTAGCCAATATTTAGTTTATTTCTTTTCCTCTATATACTATAGACAAGTGTTTTCTGGGCACTCCCACCACTATTATCCCTCTAGGTATTCTTCCGTAAGGAATCTTTCTGGTTAAAGTATTAGGTCCCCTTAACTTTACACTTCTACTAGGTGCTATCTATGTATATACTTAGCGTCCCTAAACCGCTTCTCTTCTAGTGCCCAATATATCCTTACTAGGTACTTTTGGTTCTTATCTTTTAGTGCTCTATATATATTACAGGTGTCATCCACATAAGCTATCCATAATAGTGTATAATGCGCTAAGTAACTTGGGTCTATTCTTGGCTTATCTTTACTCTAGAGTTTAAACCTCTGTCTAGCTAATTTAACTGTCAGTCTTTCTTCTATAGGTACTAAGATTTATTGCTTACTTCTCTAGTCCCTAGATCCTTCTTCTAGGTTCCTTAATATTATAACCAATACTCCTTTAATGTGATTCATACGTTTTTCCATAATAGGTTAGTCTTGGACTACTTTTTCGTCTAGCCATATATAGAAATCTGCCCATTCGTTATTACTTTATTGTCTATACCACTTTCCATACAGCTAGTTTAGTGTGTATGGTTTATCTATAAGAAAGTACCTTATTATCGCTATATTATAATATCCTTTAGTATATCTTTCTTCAAACCTAGTTAGAATCCCTAGGTCCTCTTCTTATTCTAGTTTATCTAACCATTTTGCCCTAGGTGTCCCTGCACTTGGCCTATTAGTAACTCTTTATACAGGTGCTCTGTCCCTTATATAACCTAGCATAGCTAACCTCTTATTTAGCTTTTGCTTTTACTATATAATAATTCTTATTCTAAACTTATCCATAGTTTCTTATTTTCTGCGTCTTACAGCTAGATCCTTAAAGTCGTCTTACTTCTTAATTACAGTATTAACTTTTTAATCTTTAGGCTGAACACTACTTTTACCTAAAACTGCTATGGCCCTTATTTGTTTTTTAAAATCTTGGTTACCTAATAACGTTCTTACTTATTCCCTAAACTCTTAGTTCTTGAACTTGCGTCCTATACTTATTTATTTATCACTAAATTAAGTTACTACTCTTTCCTATTAGTTTTTATCCTTTATGGGTTCTTAAGCTGTTTTTATTATACCTAGCAAGTCTAGAGCCTTCCTTATCTCTTCTTAAGAATCTTGGACCTATGGCCTTTTGCCTTTATTAAGTAATAAGCTAGCACTAGTAGTTGTCTACTTACTTAGTTTCCTTTAAATATTACTCCTTTTATCTCGTAAAGCAATAGAAATTATATCCAATAGTATTATAATACCCGTTACTAAACCTTATTCTATAATGGTCTTAGTTTCTACTTCTGTTTTAACTTCTCCGAGTTTCGCATGCTCCTAATAAGCTGCCCTTATTGCCTTATTATTAGTAAATGCTTCGCCTATATTAAACTTATCGTCTTTAATATCCGATCTATAAGCTAGTTCGTTAGTTCCTCTAAACTTAGATAATAATGGCTCCTATAACTAATAGCTTGCGCCGTACTTAGCGTCTTTATGAATTTAGCATACATTGTTATAACAATACGCAAAACTATTAATTAAACATTCTTTTGTTCCTTATAGTGCACCATTGTCCCTCTATATATATATATCCCCTGCTAGTCGGGTTCCCTTTACCATATAATTACTCTAACCACCTCTATAGTCTCTGGCGAAATGACCCTGTTTTCCGTAATTTATACAAGCCCTATCTTTAAACCATTTTTCTTGCTGTAGAGTCCGCCTAAACGTCTTCTACTACTAAGATCCCTGGTTTGGCCTCTACTTCTAGGTCCTTTAATTACTAGATCCTTAACCTCTAAGTTTCTATAGTTTCTTTTCCTACCTTTAGGTTTCTTTGGTACCGCTTAGGTCTATTAGCTCTGCGCCATTCTATAGTTTTTAACTCTATATCTATTGTTGCGTACTCTGCGCCTTGTATAACTATAGAACTCTATCCTAACCCTTCTTAGCCTGTTTCCTTTAATAGATCCTGTTATTAATCTCTATTAACTAGTCTATTAACTCTCTTAAAGTATCCGTATCTTCTATCAGGATAATTACGTCCTAGACTTTAGCCTTAAGTCCCTATTTATACTATGCTATAAGCGCCCTATTATTCCACTTAACCTGCGTGGCTAGTGTTTGAAACTGCGTTATATACTTAATTACTAAAGTGCGTTGTACTAAGTTCTAAAGTTTTCGTTCCGCTGTTATAGTTGCTTTAGGGTCTTTAAACATTTGCATTAACCGTTCTATAAATCTGTTCCAACTTATAAACACATATTATACGTCTAGGTTAGTAGTTATTATACCGTTTGCTTATATCTCTGTGAGGTAAGGCTTAAACCACTCTAGAGCTCTTCCTAATAAAAATAGTCCTATGTATGCTACCTAGTCCGTAGATATTGCTAACTTCGCTCCTTCCTATATAACCTTAAAATGTATCTGCGTAAGAAACCCTTTGAGCTTCGACTTCTCTCCTAAAAACCGTTTAATTAAAGGTAACTTAACCTTTGCTACTTTAATTCCATTAATGCGTTCTTTAAATAGCCTGCTATTATCCTATAAGCAATTAACCATTTCCTATAACTAACCTCGCGTAACTACTTAAGAATCTATATCCGCTATACTAGTATCTCCTAACCCTAAGGTCGTGGCTGCCGTCAACGTCGTCATAACTAGTGCTTTAGGTAGTATATTGTTTAACCTTATTTAATACTATAACCTTAGTAGTAAATATGTAACGGAACCTTATAGTAGGAACTACAGTAGGTCCTATTATTAGGCTAGGTATATAGGTAAGAACAGTTTTAATAATGTAATAATAACTGGTGGAGTGGTTACCCAACAGATTAACTCCAATTATATTCTAAGATTTACTACAAAGAGAGAACTATCTAGGTAGAGACTATAGTCCATTAAATACACAACCATACGCCTAAGAAATCCCTTCGCTCTATAAGGTACGTGTGCTCTGTCTGCTCTGTCACAGATCACATAGATTACACAGATCATACAGATCACATTACGTGACCTCAGCTACCATTCCTCATCACATAGTTCCACCGGATCCATCCTAGACCATGCCTATATCAACCAACTAGCTTCCTCCAACTCTTCTCCAAGTAGTCGTAACATCGTACTTAAGCTGTCCGTAACAATAAGCCCTTACCCCTTTACTAAGTATTAGAGTCTCCTAGGGTTCTATAGTGGGTGCTATAGAAATTGCAAGTAGTAGGATTATAGAGCTTAATATTCAGCGTATAATAAAAATTCTTAGCCTATAGCGGCGGTAGTAGGAGTATTAGAGGGTAAGGATTAATTATAGAACTAGAGGATAAGGAATAGATAAAAGTTACTAAATTTAAACTACTAGGTCTCCTCTCTTTTGTACTATTTTTATTTTATTTTATAGTATTTTATATAAAGAGGGGTATAAATAAAAAGGTGGAAAGGGGATATCTAATTAGTAGGAAAACTAAAGGTATTTGCTAAGGCTCTGCACGAAGCTCTGCGTACGGAGGCTCTGCATAAAGCTCTGCACGAAGCTCTGCACGAAGCTCTGCACGAGGCTCTGCGGAGGCTCTGCACGAAGCTCTACACGAAGCTCTGCACGAAGCTCTGTATACGGAGGCTCTGCACGACGGCTCTGCGTACGACGGTTCTGCGTACAACGGCTCTACTACAGAGGCTCTATATAAAAGCTTTGTGCAGAGCTTCGTGTAGAGTTTCGTGCAGAGCTTTATGCAGAGCTTCGTGCAGAGCTTCGTGCAGAGCTTTTGCTGCGCTTTGGTAGAGCTCCGTGCGGGGCTCCCCCTGTCACCGCTCTCACCCCCTAGCTACCACCCTCACCTATAAAACCTACCATATTAGAATACTGCGGCCATTAAAGCGCTTACCCTTTAAGTCCTTAAAAGTCAACCCATGCTCTTTGCTATGTAGTTGCGCCTATTCTCTTTCACGGCGGCCGAGGTTTTCGACAATTTTCTACGGCATTGAACATCGAAATGGATAAAGCCCGACTGTCTTTAGAAACAACTAATGAAGCTTAAAAATCACCCCCTGAAGAGCTTTGGCTTCAACCAAGATCACCGAGCGCCTTGCCGATTCATGGCCGGGGTTGAATATGAGTTCTTAGAGGGGGTCTTGAGCCAGAATAAAGCTAAACGAGAATAATTTTCTCAACCCTCGTCAGCTTTTGGTTTAGATTGTCCACGTGTCCATGCTTTGGCTGGCAAAAATTCCAAAACTCGCCATCCATGATTCCATGAACATAGCTCTCTCCTATAAAAGTATATTCGCTTGCATTCATCGTAGGCCTGATCGTGTACGGAACATCGCCACCTGCAAGGGTGCACAAGCAATCATCGGGCTGGGTGTTAGCAGGCCCTATACCGATATAACCTCTATCGGTTAGGAAAAAGACCCTTCCCTCAATTAAGCGGTTGATGGCTGTCACAATCTCTTCGGTCATTTTATCGAGGTTATGGTCATCACGATAGTAGGAGAAGCCAGGCCGCAGCTGCTTCACTGACCGAAGGACCGAAAAGCGCTTTGGGGCATTGTAATTCACCATGGATCCATATATCCGGTTTATCCATTTCGGAATAACTGTCGACATCTCGTCGGGAAATTCGAAGCGTGTCATGTGATATCTCCGAAATTCCGACGGCTTCATCGTGTTCGGCCATATATGGTGCCAAGGGAACTCGTTCTCTATGACACCCTCGTCCAAACGTTTTGAGATGGGAAGCGTATCTGCCGACAATGTTCGAATGAAAGCTAACGTGTAAAGCTCAGCCGTGAAGATATAACGCCCAGTAAGACTCAGATGTTGGAGGAAATCTTGATATTTCCGAAAAATATAGCGCCATCCATGAGTACTCACTTTTGAGACATCCGTATCTTGGAGAAGTTCGCGGAGGCTGTGTACTGTGTGAATCTTTCCCATTCGAATGCCGTTACACGACAATTTTGGGTGATCTTCGTCTTGGGGAATGAATTCTTCTACGAGGACTCCTCGATTTATATGGTATCTAGAAGATCCATCTTGTAGCCGCTGTGATATCGGTGTGACTGTCAGATGTAGACGCCAGTCGGGGACCCACGATGGCAAGCTGGCGCTCTGTTCACCCCTGCTTGCGTCGGATAGGAGCTCAAGGTGCTTATCCGCTCTTAGCATGGAGCACGTAAATTGAATGTAAACCTGTTCCACCGACAGGGAGTAATCAACTTTGTATATGTCTTCCTGGTTGCTCGATGCCATACCCAATAAGCAATAGATTCTGTCTCTTGCATTCAACGCTTCGCGGAACTGCGCCTGGCGCAGAAGACTGGAAAGTCGTAATGCATCTTTAACGCGGGTAGTGTCTGCTGCTGACATTGCATCGTGATACTCGAGAACGATTCGTAGATTGCCACTGTTAGGGTTGTAAATAATATGCTCAAGACCGATGGTTTCCGCTGTGGAACAGGCATTTGCAAATGTCACCCATGGCATTTCGTGATTTCCACATATTATTGAAGCGTCAGCTGCAAGACAAATTTCCTGGAAAGTCCATGCTCGACTGAACCATGGCCTCTTCAGATATGCTTGCACACTCCGGAGGTCTGCACCCATTGGGACTACCCGCTCATCATCTTCCGTGTATTTTTTCTGAAAGAGCGGTAAGCCTAAGTCGTTGAGGTCTTCTGTTAATCTAGCCCATCGATCGAACCAAGTGATAGCGCGTTCAGTGTACATGTCTACTACTCCTAGCCGGATGGGAACCTTTCCAGCATGTTGATAAATGTACTTCATTATTTGTACTTGATGATTACGCTCCTCGATATCATTCTGGTTGATGCATATTGCATCAATCCATAAGAATCGTGGGCGGTTCCTCAAACGCAAATGCTGAAGTGCATTAAAAAGGTTCTTAGGTATGCGAAGGACAGCGCCATCACAAAAGATAGACTCGGTCGGCGTTGCATCTCCCCAGGCATAAGACAGGGCCTCATAAGTGACCGCAGCGCGGTATTCAACGGAAGGCATACCATCAGTTGCTCCGGTGAGTAAGAAATGAGTTGTTACACCTCGATGGTCGAAAACCGGGAATCCGTACTTTAGATTAAAAGGAGGGATATGGTCTATATTATGCTGTACTCTAAGATTGTCAGGATTTGATGTTATCCGCAAGTTTGGTTGATCTTGTTCTTTCGAATTTTTCCTTTTGCGCCGAATAGCTTTCGTCTCTCTAGACCCGAAGTCGGCGCTACTTTTCCTATATTGCGGCACGGAGAGACTCCTAGATAGTCTCAAGGACCAACTTCGTTGAATTGATGACCTTATGCTAAAGGTTGAGACGCTTTAGGTATCACTGCTCATGCGACGGTCAAATGTACTGCTGGAGTTTCCGCTACCATCTTCATTCGGCCGTGGGGTGCACAGATGCGTAACCGCCCCTGTAAAATTGGGAATCCTCGCGGGTTTCAGGGTGTCTGGCTGATGGAAATCGTGAACCCAATGATGAAGTGATATAATGATATCACAGTCCGGGCATCCGGGATGGAGTGTAGCGAACCGTATTTGACCATCGTGCAGTTTCTGGTACTGGAATGGTATGGCTGTCGAAATCTTCGGTCTATATTGGTTTTCCTCACAACACTTTCGGCAAACATTCTTCGAAGAGGCCTCCTCACTCGTCATTCTGTATTTAGTGAATTAACATTGGCACACAGTTGAGACGAAATCAGATCGCTAATATGTACAATCATACATGAGAAACAGAAAGGCTGAGCTGCGACCTGGTGCCGATCACTACTATATTAGGGTTAGATCAAGGGTGCCTATGACTAGTTCGTTCAACATGAGCGTATCTACCTAGAAACTCAAGGCTCTGAGGCATCCAACGTGGCGGCATTGTACTGGCTCCATGTCGACCGGAAATCTCACTCGTGTACACCGCCCTGGCGCATCCGGTTGAAAGCGCATGTAGATCTTGGTGATTAAATGGCAGAGTTTATACCCCTTGAAGTAATACGCACCGAGTTCTAGGGGTCCGAGCTTAGAGGGTTAAAAGTGAGACAAAATCGCGAACCGTACAGTGGCTTCGCCAAATGGAACCCGTGATTCAAGGCAGATTTTGTATTTACGCACTGAGTGGGGGTATTTTAGAAAGTGCTAATACACCAAAGAAAACTCACTTCATATTCTAGACCGGGGGAAAACATAAAACACTAACTCCTAGATATTATGGTTCCATCCCTTCTCACTTCCCTTAATAACTCCCCTATTCATTTTAATATTTATGTTTCGGTAAAACCATGGTCACACGGCTTCATCGCCTTTCTTTTCCTCGACCTTCTTTAGCGGAGCGCCATGTCTTCCCCTGCCCTTGACGCTCTTCCACTCCACTCCCGCCGCCCCAACAATACTGAAACACGCCATAGCCACACCCACGCAAAACGCATTCTGAACCGCATGATTGTACACCCCCAGCACCAGCGGCACTAAGCTGCTGGCGACAACCCTCCTCAGGTCGGTCGCGCCGGTGTTGACCACCGCCACAGCGTCGAGACCCGCAATTTTTGCGAGATCCTTGACAAGGCGGTTGGCAAAGACGTTCTGCCCGACGGAAACGAACACGGCGCCGCCGACGTTCTGGGCGAAGAACATGAGAGACACGCCGGTGGGCACGTCTGTGTTGGGAAGAACGACCTGCGCAGCCATGCCGGGTTGCTGCATCCCGATTCCGAGGCCGAGACCGAAGATGACTTGGTATCCGATCCACTTGGCGTGCCCCGTGTTCGGCTGCCAGGTCGAGATCAGGCCCGCGCCGATGGATATGAGGACCGAGGATACGATCATGAAGGGCGTGTAGTATCCAAGTCTCTGGACCATACAAGCACCAGCGCCAGGAAACGTGCTGGGTAAATGCACCGCCGAGGAGGGGCCCGATAACCGATGCGACGCCAAATACAGCGCCAATTAAGCCTTGGAAGACAGGTCGTTTCTCTAGCGGCACCGTGTACATGACAATGACGATCGTGCCGGACGAGATGCTAGAGGAGCCACAGCCCGCAATCGCGCGGCCAATGATAAGTGCAACAGAGTTTGGTGCAGCGCCACAAACAGCGGAACCGAGTTCAAAGAGGCCAATACAACCCAAAAAGACCCATTTGGGAGTGTAGAATGTGTAGACACGGCCGAAAATAAGTTGAAAGGCACACATTGTGAGCATGTAGGCACTTCCATACCAGCCAATGTCGCCAAGGGAGTGAAACTGATCAGTTATCCGCGGGATTGCTGTTCCGATGATGGTTTTGTCCTGGACCGGCGTTAGCTATCGAGTTTCGAACATGTAATGTGGGCTGGCTTACAAGTGCGACAAGGAACATTGAGAGATAGAGAGCGAGCATAACCTGTATGAGCTTCCCAGTACTAGGGTACTGGACATCATCTTCAGAGCTGTCGGAAGGTTTCTCAGTTGTAGTTTCGGGCCTGGAAGCAGGCCTGTTCTCAGTAGAGCCAGCCATAGAGGGTTCGTCAGGCGTCTTGTCAGAATCAACAGAGAAGGTATTTCGACCCATAATAAAGGTTTAATTGCAAGTAAAGGCACAGTTTTTTTAATAAAAACGAAGAAAGAAAAAATATTAAGTGTGTATGTGAAAGCGGTGGAAGAATAATGCAGATGGGCTTATCCGTAATCGTGAGATTTGGAGGATGTTTGGGTAACAGAAGTGAGGTGATTAAGATACTTTGGAGGCGAAATGCCTCTCCTTAAATTGTTCTCCATATTCACTTTAAAGGACAACGTTTAAGAGGAGTAGGGGAACGAGATGTGATGTTGTCTCCCGAACGCTGGAGGTAGTTCATAAGAGAAACTCTCTCGGGCCCGTTGTCAAAAGCCAAGCCCCGAAAGCCCAGAACGTCCCCTGCTACCACCACCAATCAGAAAACCTTCGCTGTTGTCTACCTCTGAAGCATTTCCAAAACCATCAGCCCATTGATATATGTCCTTCCGTAATATATCGGGTAGTGATTTTCCGAAGAGACAAGATGCACTCCCGCTGCTCAAATGTGACGCCCTACCACGATGCGGCAACTGAAAATTCCGTTGATTCCGTTGGTTCACCTTTCTCACCTCAAATCCCAAATATCTTTCTTCAACTCATGTAGTCTTTCGCTCATCTGACGATAGCATTACTCAAGTTGTTGCAAAGTGTCCCAGTAAAGATTTACCGAGAGTACAAGGCCGAATAGGGCCTCAGGCCTGGATGGAACAGATGGAACAGCAGCGCTACCTCCCCAATGCCTAGCTGCTAGTTAATTTCCGTGTTGCGAGGCTTCGAGAAGCAATCCAGCCTGTGAAGTCATCGTAGTCGATGCAGCGTGCAGTCTGGGTTGTTTCCGGTTTCCTGTTACCGCATAAGGGTAGACACATTCCTTCCATCCCAATTCGTGTGGAGCTGCTTCAAAGCTTTGTCTACTGGGATTCACTAACTTTCACCCCATCAATTTTCTTCACGATGTTTGCTCACATGCCCACTTGCGCCGTTTATACTCCGTTAGCGGCCATGGCCCTCATTCACCTCGCTGCTCCAGGAAATATTAAAACCCGGGGCATCGCGTCTCCCTCATTCTTTCCTACCTCCAAACACAAATTCTTCTCACACTCACCACAGCCTCGCAAACTTTCAGCATGAAGTGGGCCCCATCCTCCAACCGTCAGACCGGTGACCTCAACCGAGTCGAAGCTCCCGTTACCCTTCGAGGCTATCTACTATGCACCTTCGCAGCCTTTGGCGGAATCCTCTTTGGATATGACTCGGGATACATTAGCGGTGTGCTCGGCATGAACTATTTCAAGATGCAGTTTGGCCGTGAGTTTGCCTTACCCCGACCACCTCTTGTTGACAGAAGTTGACTGCGCGCAGATTCTGGCTCGACCGATCCTAGTGCCTTCCATGGCTACATGTACGACACGTGGCAGAAGTCCCTCATCACCTCCATCTTGTCCTGCGGTACCTTCTTCGGTGCTCTCTTCGCTGGCTCTCTTGCCGATTGGATTGGTCGTCGGCCAACAGTCATCGCCGGATGCATGGTCTTCTCCATTGGTGTCATACTTCAAGTCGCCTCAGCTACAGTCGGCTTGCTTGTCCCAGGTCGATTGATCGCTGGCATTGGTGTCGGGTTCGTCTCTGCAATTATCATCCTATATATGTCTGAAGTTGCCCCAAAGGCAGTTCGTGGTGCTATAGTCTCTGGCTATCAATTCTCTATAACTATTGGCCTGCTCCTTGCATCTTGTGTCAATCAAGGCACTCACAATCGCATGGATACTGGCTCATACCGCATTCCAATGTCTATCCAATGGATCTGGGCCTTGGTTCTTGCTACTGGTCTCTTCCTTCTGCCAGAGTCGCCTCGCTACTTCGTCAAGAAGGAACAATTAGACAAAGCTGCTCACGCTCTTAGCGTCCTTCGTGGTCAGCCGGTTGGCTCGCAGTACATCAAAGATGAGCTTTCCGAGCTTGTTGCGAACTACCGCTATGAAATCGAGAATATGCGAGCCACCTGGCCCGACTGCTTCCGTGGCGGCTGGAAACCCTCTGGCAATCTGCGTCGCGTCTGCCTCGGTATGGCCATGCAAATGATGCAGCAATGGACCGGAGTGAACTTCATTTGTAAGTGTTTCTTAACACTAGTTTCTAGCCAAACCCGGCCCGTGCGGCTTCGAACTTATCAGCTAACATCATCTGTCTCTCAGTCTACTACGGCACGACCTTTTTCCAACAAGTTGGCCTGAAGAACTCCTTCGTCATCTCCATTATTACCACCGTCGTCAACGTCTGTTCAACCCCAATCTCCTTCTGGACCATTGAGAAGCTCGGCCGCCGCAGCCTCCTCATCTACGGCGCCATCGGCATGCTCGTCTGCGAATTCATAATCGCCATCGTCGGCACCGCCGACTCAGGCTCGCAGGCTGCTAACGTCTGCCTAATCGTCTTCACGTGCTTCTACATTTTCTTCTTCGCCTCGACCTGGGGCCCCGCCGCGTGGGTCGTCATCGGCGAGATTTTCCCTCTACCGATCCGTGCCAAAGGCGTCGCGCTGTCAACAGCCTCCAATTGGCTCTGGAATTTTGTCATCGGCGAAATCACACCGTACATGGTGGACTCGGACGAGGGCAATCTCAAGTCCAAAGTCTTCTTCATCTGGGGCGCCACCTGCACCCTCTGCGTCTTCTTTGCGTACTTCTTTGTGCCCGAGACCAAAGGGCTGAGTCTGGAGCAGGTCGATAGAATGCTCGAGGAGACGACGCCGCGCACGAGCGCCAACTGGGTTCCCCATGACACGTTTGCGGATCAGGAAACGAGGGCTGATGTCGATAAGATGGCGGGTGATATGGGCACGGCTCACCTTGAGAAAGCGGAGAATCAGACGGATAGCAACGTCTAAGTCTCTCAAACCTCGTCGAAATATAAAAGCGGTGTAGTGGCAGGTAGGCGAACTTACGGCAATGTCGTGGCTCGCGATCACGGATAATGAACGAGAGTGGATTGCAGCACATCTATATGGGCGGCCAATTGATTATGTTTGCTACACCTGGTAGTTTAGCTGGTGCTTTCTTTATGGGTAAGGAGAAGCGCGGCGTGTTGCGTCTGGGCGATAGTTCTTTGATGATTCCTTCGCACGAAGCTGACTGCTCAATCTGAATGAGAAGTGGCTCTGTGGAGTGTGCCCATAAAACAGGACTATACAATTGTATGGATGTCCTCTAATTACAACTTTGCAGTACTAGCCTCTCCGAATGTGACCCAAACTCACGATTGATGGTGGTCACGTCCTAACGCTTTCATCCTTCAACTTTGGGAGGCGGCATGGCTTGTGCTTGCCAAGCCCTTTTTGCGGTCAAGAGCATTTGCTCGAACAGGTAAGGTAAGATATAAATTTTTGTGGTTGGATGACCTCACCGTTAAAACGGTTGGGCTGGCACGTGGAAGTGCAAACTTCTGCAGATGGTCGCAGAGATTCTAGTTAAAAAGACTTACTTCTTCCTTCAACAGCCTTTGCTACCTAATGCTCCGCCAAAGCCCCAACCCCGGTTCCATGTGTTTCCATTTCGAAGTCAGAGCCAGAAGGTAAAAACATCACACCAAGCATCACCCTATGCTCCCCAAAGTCCACCCATAAGCCGATGATGCATTGCCCTCAGGTAATATGGTCCTAGTAGCAATACCAGACGCCGCGTAATCCCGAGAGTCCTCCGAGACCGCCAAATGACACGTACTAGACGATGAACTGGTGCATGCAATTCCTGTACGCCCGCACCATAGTGATAGCATGCGAAATAAACAATTCACGGCTTATGGCCTCGAGTCCTGGATCTGCAACTCCCTGACTTCGATCTCTGGTCCGGCCATACCTCTGACATACCCTCGGTCTGTTTCTGGGATTCGTCGAACGCCTTCTTCACGCTCCTCTTCTTTCTGACTTCCCTTATATGCCGGACAAGACCGGAAGCGCCAACCGAATCCCGATGGGCGATTGTTAAGGGTAGCATTGGGCGCTTCTGTCACCGGTTCTGTCACCGGTTCTATTGCCAGTTCCATCGCCTGCGTCATCACTGGTTCAACCACCGGTTGCGTCGCCAGCTCTGTAGCTAGTGCCCTGTCCCAGGTTATCGAGCATAGCGCGTTTAGCGGAATATCGCCTAGCGGAACGTCGTCAGCCCCCAGCGGAAACCGACTCGGGAAAATGGTAGACGCTTTAGAGGTGCTGGGGCCTCTATTAACTGCAGATGACACTTCCGGAATGTTTGTCTTCCCCTGCATTATCACCAAGGTCCCTATCACCCCCCTTGCGACCTTTATTCTTCCAAACTTCCTTTATTTCCCTCTTCAGTCTCCTCATCCGATAGTCGTATATCCACGAATCCTCCCTACACCGCATCATCCCAGTATATATGCGCCTCACTCTAGGTTTGGGAATCTTACGAACGTAGTACTTGCATAGATTTTTGAGCGTTCCCGCCCGCGGAGTCCGGCGCTCGAGGTCTACTCGCATGCAATCAGGCACGGGCATGGTGTCGTAGTACTCCAGTTTGGTTTCGAAGGCCTCGCGCTCCCTCCTGAGATGCCGCCTACCGCGCTCTTTCGTCCATTTTTGGGTATTCTCCCTAGTAGCGACGACAGCATTCTCATTCTCGGGAAAGCCGGCAAGGCCTGAAGGCTCAGTAGGGCAAGAGCTTACGGAGTCGGCTCTAGGCTCTGTGGGTATTGGTTCACAGGTGTTAGTCTGTATGTTTGAAGTGTTGGTGGTATCGTCCATTCTCTTCATTCGGTTTCTTTCCAGTACCTCGTGTCGGAGAGACCCTGGGATTTCGACTCTGGGCCTTCCTGCAGTTCGACAACGGGGATGCCTGCATGATCTACGCCATTGCGTAATCTCTGCGACAGGGTCTTGGTCTGCTGAATCGTTTCGATGAGGATTTGTTTCCGCTGGCTTGTTATTCTTCTGGCCGGTTGCCCTTCCGGATAGCTGTGAGGAATTATTGCAGATCGGCTGGTTCTCCATTCTTCTCGATGGGTGACTAGGTTTTTTGAAAGACGATGCAATGAACGGTTGTCTATTGAGAAGTCGAAGAGGCAGTGTCGAGACGTTGCTGGCGCTGTATAGACTTTGCAGGCAAGCGGTAGATTAAGCAAGGTCAATGGAAGAAGAAAATCTCATAGTTGCGAAGCCTTGCTCTGAATTTTAGTCTCTGTAGTCGTAAATCTTAAGTTTGCTCTGACTCCTTCCAAATGGTTGACCGCATTAAACATAAATTTTAAATCCCTTCGCCACCAACCACGCTATTTCCAAGGCTACTCTCATCGTTGCCTTGGGAACTCCGCCTCGCCTACTTTGGTACCTAAAATCCTTCCGCGTTTTGGAAAGATTGTGTACGTAAATGAGTTCCCAACATGAGTTATCGGTACGTTTCCCTCAATCTTTCTGTTTTTACTTTTGCTGTAACCTTTTCAAGAGGCTGCTTCAGGCGGACAGGCCTCGAATATGCCGCTACTTGAGAGCTTCATCGCAGGCGGCTACATCAACTGAAGTTCGTCCAACTTTCCTGCTCGCACTCCATAGTTTCCAACCAGCGCATAAAGTCTCCATCATTTCCATCAAATAGCGGGGTCGACCAACTCGGGTCTTGAGCGGCCAAAGTGCTTAAGTTGGATGTGGCAGCCGGTGCTGAAGAAAGAATCGTGTCCAGGATACGTTTCAAGAACTTGCATCCGCGCTCACAGATGGAGAAGCTTCCACTATCAGGCCGGATAGAGCCAAGGCAGGCAACGAAGACACTAAGGTCTTGGATGGTTTCAGATCGTGGCAGCGGCTGGCTTGTGGAACCGCTGGTCTGCTCCTGCCGAAGAAGCTCGACCGCGAGTACGGCTGAACTTGGAAGGCCGTGCGTGCAGATAATTAGCATGAAATCGATCTGAAAATCTCTAACGGAGTCCCGATTGTTTACTATTGTCAGTACATTAGAGAATATATCTTTTGCAATAACCAGAAGTTTAGCGGTATGAGCGCTCGCTCGTTTAATCAGTGTGTGCTGGAGGAGAAATTGGTGGTTGAGGTTCTCAAGGCGAATGTAGACGAGGAATAGCAACTCGACGGGAGCACGCTTGATGCTCCACGAGTTTTGAGGATCAATCCGAAGAAAATGTGGAAGATTCTCCCACATTTGGATGGCTCGTTTCTCAATAGTCTCAGCGCGTAAAACTATATCCTCTTGCAATACCCCCAAAGAGATCTCTAAGATGTCTTCCCGTATTCTCGCATTCTGGGCAAATATTCTAGCAAAAGTGCACCGATGAATTGCGCCTCTCTGATTCCAGCCCTCATCATCAAGCGTCGCAATTGCATTGTCCAGGTCCAGCCCATTTGACATGGTCTGGTTGTCATTAAGGTCTAGAGGCAACTGCAAGAGGCAATAACGATGGCTAAGTCGGGGCGGTCGTCCAACAAACGTTGCCATATACTTGTCGTTCGAATATGCGCTAACGAAGGTCTTTTTGCGGAACTCAGTGATGAAAAATGGCGTCTCATCATCCACCTTGATCTCTTGGTGGAGCCCGAATGCCAGTAATGCATTATTAAGCTCACCGGATTTCCGCCAATTCGCGTAACCTTGACAGCGGTTAGTGCAATATTAAATTGAACTAGACAAAGAGATCTTATTGAAATCCCGTCGATAATACTCACTGCCTTTCGGATGTAACGAGGATGACAGAACGGTGTTCTCATACAGCATCCATATATAGAGGTCATTCAAGATATCAAACTCGTTGCAGAATGCTAAGCAAGTCTCCGAGGCGTCCCAAGCTGTAAGCGCAAAGTGCTTACGGTCGAGCGGCTCGTCATCATGGGTACAGAATATAGGATCTCCATCTAAATTAGAGTCAGGGTACGTCTATTCTAAAACAATCTTAAGTAACCGAGAAATATTTACTGACCCAGTAAAGTCATAGCAAGCATACCCACGACAGAAAATATTATGCCGACAACTTCCCAGCGGAGATGTTCACCAGTAGACATCGCGACAAACTCCCGTGGTACAGTCTTCCCGTTGAATCCTAATGGCTTGAGGGTATTTAGCCAAACAGACTCAGATAACTGGAATAACCGCTCGGGCTTCTGGGATTCGAGAACTTTGTGATGGGTTAACCAAAGCGATCCGGCCCACTGCTTCACCATCGGTTCGATCACCACGATACCCTTAGACAAAGAAAACCATCTTTCGATAAAGCGGTTGAAAAGTGGCATGTCTTTCAGTAGAAAAAGGATATCTGCACCCTTTTGTATGTGGATCCGCGATACGGTACTACTGGAATGGGGAATGGATTCTGCATTGCCAGGGCCAATTCCGATATTGACTTCATTCTCTGAAAGAATTGCCGAGTACGAGGTAGCTCCGAGGAACCCGGTGTTCCTGTGGGAATTGGGCGAACGTATGCATGTTTGTTCATTGAGACTACCTGACCGTGATGCAGCGTTCCGAACACCTGAGTCTCCCAAAAATAGTGAATTAATGGGTTGACCAGCTGATAGAAACTCAGGGCTATCTTCGTTAACTTGGGGATCAGAAACTGGGCTCTGCCCAGAGTCTGACTCTGAGGGATGAGGAGTAGGAAGTGCTCGTGTCAGAGGAGCTGGATGATAGATGCACTGCTCAGCCTTATTGCGACGCGCACACCTGCCGCAAGTCGGCATCATATGGTCACAACGGAGTTTTCCTTTGCGGCAAGGCTCACAGGATTGAAGCTTCCCATTCCTACGGTAGGAGGTATTCATTCGTCTTGTTTCATGCGACGTCCTGAGACGTGCTGGGAACCCTGTTCTAGTCATAGTCGTGGACACTAATGGCCATCGGCAGGCAATTGAGGAAGTATCTCGAGCTTCTCTAGCCAGCTCCTCAGCGTAATCACTGGGAGTATTAGCTAGGCTCTAGCCTCCCTCACTCGACCAAATTACGTTGCTGCACGAAACGGCCTTAAGATATTCAATTTCCTCTTCAACACGATTCCCGGATACGCCGGGCGCAGAAGCGGATTGGATTGGATTGAATAGAAAAAGAGATGTCTTTTCAGATATGATGATGAGATTAACAGTGGAGGTGTTGGGTGCGGTTGCTGCATGATTTCAACTCCGTAGTAAAGCCGGGTTCAACTGACGGAGTTGCTTGCACTGACGGATGCGAACTCCGAATATGAACTCCGTCGTTTCTCGCTTCGCAATTGGCTCATGCTCCATTTAGCTAAGCGAAGCCCTCGTCCATACGTTATTGAAGGCCTGTTCAAGGCATCAGCTTACTCCGAACACGATTGGCTAGGATGATGTAGCTACGGGTTTGATACCGTAAATTCCGTACAAAGAAAGACCATATAAAGCGTAGTTTGTTGAGTAAATGAACCTCAAACACGCAGAATTAAAAAGGGAGAACCGTTCAAATATTGAGCTTCACACCTTGCAATCTACTTTCTACTTTAAAACATCATGTCTGCCAAACAAATCTCGACGAACGGCAACGCGAGAGACACAAAACTTTCTCAATACACGTACGCACCCCCCACTGCACCAGCTCAGATACCAAAAAAGCTCCCCTTTTACCGTGTAATCTCAAAAGGTCTCAATGGATTTTCTTCATCCGTGGATGCTCTTTTAAAGAAGGATGTGATGCCAAAGACGCATGAAAACCCCTTATCCACCGAGTCCATCTTTAACTGTGAGCTTCTCCTGAACACGTTCCCCAGATGTTTCAGCTAACTCCAAAATACAGCGGCCTACAAGAATTCGTTCCGTCTTGGCAGTTAAAACGGGGGGCTCCAACGAGGTAGCGAGGGTGTGGAACGCGAGCTGTCTATTAGGTCGGATGGATTGTCGGTAAAAGGGCCTGTTTCCTGATAGTCTATTTGATCGATGCAGCTGTTGAAGTCAGTTACGCTTCAGTAATGCTAGTAGCTCAGTTCTAGATGCTTCTGCGAGGGTGAAAGTTTCAAAGGCACTCATAGGTGGATGAATAGAGAGCTATGGATCAATGACAGTCACTATAATACTTTAATTGTGCTTCATTAATTAAAAAAAAAAGGCTCCAGTAGCTTTTATCATGCAACAGTGTAAGCAGAAATGTAATTATCTTACAGTAAGTCTTCTGGTTTAGCTTGAAAAACCCGAAGGCTATCAAAGCGTCGGAATAATGTTCCTAGAGTGACATATAGTTCGCAGTAAGCTAGTCTGAATTAGTTTGTCAGCGGATTCATTCATACTGTAACAGAATAATAAAGACTATACGGCATCCCCACACATTGCCTTGTCCCTCTCCCGAAAGGTACTATGTGTTTTTCCAATCTTCGAGAGTTCGCTGGATCTAGCCATCTCTCTGGTTTAAACTTCATGGCATCGGGAAATATCTTTTCGTTGCGGTGCATCATCCAAGAGCTCATTCCAACAATAGTCTATGGGACACGGGTGTAACCGTCAGTATCTTATAGAATTCATTCCAAGAGGACGGATATTTCTCACCCCTGGAGGTATATAATATCCATTAAACGATGCACCAGGCTCAGGCGTTACTCTCGGAAGGCGCCCAATCACACCAAACGATAATCTCGCATAACGTTAGCTTCTAGGGGACTTTAAAGATTTAGCTAGAGTTTTAATACCGAAGTGCTTCCTTAACGATACCAGTCTACGCAAATTAAAAGAATTTAATATACTGTAACACTACGGAGCCACTCACAAGATACGCAAGTTTCTCAAGAGTGACAAAATCTAGAGCAGAACTTGAGTTTGGGAATGCCTCGATGAGCTCAGCTTTAACTTTTTGATAAGTGTTCCGATCTGAAATGACATGATACGCAGCGGTAATCATAGCATTGCCAGTGGTATCTGCGGCCGCTGCAAGCAAGCTATGAACTTCATCTTTGAGCTCCATGGTAGAAGGAATAGGCTTTCCATAGTTCTTCTCTGGATCAAGTAGCTCGGAGAATATAGTTGGTCGGGATGATCCAAGCTTTCCGGCTTCCATACGAGCTCGTACATCCTGGATTTGTTTGACTCCCTCCTAATAAAGTAAGTAATATTACCACATTTGGGACTAGGAATATGCAATTTACCATTTGTAACCCTACTACATGACCTAAAGGTTCACTTAATATAGGCGCCAGCCATGGTGGAATTTTCAAAGCTAGATATTGTAAAATCTCAAATTGCTGAAGAATCCACATGGCCGGACCTACCCCGCGAACCATAGTAAAGAACTTGGAACCAAGATCCGGTGAGTCTAGAAGATCAAAAGATTTGTCAAAGGCATAGTCGGTAATAACATCGACAGAGACTGAGCGAAAGGCATGGTGCAGGTCAACAGGTTTCCTATTTCGAATACCAGTTTCCATTAGTTTGGTTAATTTGTTTGCCTTGCTCTGGACCACACGTTCAAGCTTGAGGACCATCTTCCGGGAAAACATTGGGTTCAACATAGCTCTCTTATGCTTGTGGACCTCATTACTTGGCGTAGCAAAGGTCGAATGAGGAATACAAAAGGAGCCGTAGAAGATGGGGCTCTTCCAGAACTTTGTGCCCATGTGGTAAATTTTATCGTAGTTTTCCGGGTCGCTAAGATGGACCTCGTTGGGGGCAATCCGTACCACGGGCCCTGTTAGGTTAGTGAGGAATCTCAAAGTCTTCTAGATGAAGAAAACAATGGCTTTAAAAGAAAAGTAATTGAGGATTTAATAATTTGACTGCAAATTTGACTTCGCCAGTGATAATAGTCTTGAAGGTATCCAAAGCAGCAAATTGTCGCTTGATATAGAGATTCGTGTCCTAACCCCACACAGGATAGAGTTTTGGGACTTACCATACTGCTCATGAAGTCTGCCAATCTCCTTATAATACTGGCCGCTGTAGTATGTTTGATAGAATGTAGTGACAGAGGGTAAAAACGGTCCAGGTATCTTTGCGAGTGGATGGAAACATCGTCGATAAATGACAATACCGACTACATGACAGAAGGCAAAGGTTATGATCCCAACCCACCCGAGCGGTATGATGGAGATTATTGGAGATAAAATGGTTGACGACGTTGGGGCGGTCATTTCCTATCGGAAGTGGAGTGGACCACGGCGGACTTTGGCAAATATGCAGTTGACCAAGCATGTCTGGGGTAGAGGTTGCTTGAGAGCTCGCCGTGAACCACCTTACCGAAAACGGCCGAGGGGCAACTTCCTGTCCTCATCTCGGAAAGCCATACGAACCGGCCCTCCCTGTCTTCATTAAGCCAAACTTGGCATATTTCCACCGCAATTAGATTGAATACAAACTCTATAACGTAAGACTTCATTGAGCTTTACTGCGTCGTTATGAGTACCTATGCCTACGCATTTTCCTCTATAAGTCTAAGGAAGAGCAATTGGACAATATCAAGCCAGAATCTTATGCCAGAACTCTATATATACTGCAGTTTTCTTATCTGCAAGTTTTTCGATAAGACAGCTCCCACACAAAAGAAGTTACAACGTAAACCTTATACACTAGTGAAGTATCCCTTGACCCGTCAATTTGCGTCCAACGGTTATCGATAAGAACTAGCCAATCAATCGAGCTGAATTTAACGCCCGTACTGAGGAATAAAGCCTTTGATTATATAGTAATTTGATATACACGCCTAATTTTTGGAGTTAAGTCGCTCGATATGAGGTTGCTAGCACTTATCCTTCCTGTAGAACCGTATTTTGCATTGTAGTAGGTAATTAATTGATGGAATCTATATAGATACATAAGTGGGTGGAAACAGGTGGGCGTGTATAAGGTGTCACGGGGGTGTCCCGTAACAGGGTAGTAGACTTACTTTAATTCTACTAAGCTATTAGTTATTATTTAATCTAAAATATTTAGTACATAAGTTTAAATTAAAAATTTAATTTATAGGCAGATCCTAAGTAGAGGGCTCTATATTAAAGCTCTATAGTCTAAATATATACTAGATTTATAACCAATATAATCTTAATTATTAACTATAAAAGCTATATTAAAAGCCTCTAAGCCAATAGCTTCTAAATCTACGGCCTCTAAATTAAATCTGGCTTTAAATTAGAGCTTTAAATTAAAGCTTCAAATTGTGGCTCGAATGGAGCTTTAATCACAATATTTTGATTAGGCGAGGTTTAAGTTGGCGGTTTAGCGCATTCAGTCCGCCATTTATCGTTTACGAAATGCATTAAAATCCTTGGCATGTAGATCCCCAATTTTTGCGCCCCAACTTACGTGTAAAACCGTGAGACAGCCCGCCTATTTCCACGTTAAACGCGCCTTATTGTCAATATAACGCCCTTGCCATTAGTTGGTAAGTTAAAGCTGACATTGCCCTGCTATTTGCCCTATATTAACGCGTTTCCTAGTATTATAATACTTTGTATTAACCCTACTTATCGCGTGGATATAGACCATCTATACACTATATATCTTGCCTCTATAAAGGCCTTAAAATTCTACCTCTTATAACCTAGTAACTGGCTTTATATTCTTATTGCGTAAATATAATTATTTAGTTGTAATGTACATAGAAGGCTTAATAAAGCTTTAGCCGCAAAGTTGTATATAGATAGGCTATATAGCTAATTTAGAAATTATATATAGAATAATTAATATATATAAATTAGTTATATTAAGTCAAATATTAAGCCTCTCTATAGCCTTAATTATATATATAAAATCTATGCCTAATATACGTAAAAAAAATTATACACTATATATTAAAAACTACTATGTGTCACGGCACTGGCCTGACGCGTTGTTATGGCTACGCGTATGCATGAGCACGGACCTGACCCCTGAGCGACATACATATACCGCCTCACCTCTCTGTACATAGATCTTCACACGACATCGTTTGTCAATGATACACAGTCACAGTTACCTCGTTGACCCTCTGCACGTACTGTGACACTATGTTTTATATATAAAGTCTATAAATAAAACTGCCTATTTTACATTTAAATTTAGCTTTATATATATTAAAAACTTACCTAATATATATATAAACTTAATCTAAAATGCATTAATTTTAAATCCATATTATAGAGTATAGAAATTATAGGTTTTATAAAAGGCATTATAATACTAAGAAATATATTAAAATAAAGTAAATAGCAGAGTAACGTCGGCTTTAACTTATTAGCTAGTAATAGGGACGTTATATTAACAATAAGGCGCGTTTAACGTGGGAATTGGCTGGCTACTTATGGTTTTATACGTAAGTTTAGTGTAATAGGCTCGTATAAATACTTCTAAACCAAAGCTTGTAGATTACTACTATATAAGAATACTAAGCTAAGGAGAAGAAGAAGTTTATTAGAGACTAGCAAGATATAAAGGGGTCGCTAAGGCGCTAGTAGTAAGCAAGCTAATAGCAATTTTCTATGCCGGGGATAGAAAATCCTAATTAATTAGCTTAATAAGTGGTGTTAGTAGAATTTAGTAGAATTTAGCAGATTTCCTAGAAAGTAGTAGGTGACGCGCTCTAGCACTATTATATTACCCCCCTTTTCTAAAAAGCCTGCCTTTAGGCTTTGTCTAAGTTCTTTATTATTATCTAAATTATTATAGTTATCTAACCCTTCCTCCTAGCATTTAATCCAGGTATTTAGTTTATATAGTGGTCTAGGGAGGTTTAGGTAGGCTAGGTGGAAATCTTATAGCTTATATAGAAAGTACTTAAAATTAAATACGGGGTACCATTTTAAATCTTTGTTATAATCTACCCAGCTTATGTAGTACTTTAAGATACTACAGTCCTTCTTAACTACTAAAATCTCTTTAACTTCCTATTCTTTATTCTCTGCAGTCTAAATTAGTAATTAGGGGTTATTATACTATTTAGGTAATAAGTCGTCCATAGCCTTTTATAGTTGGTCTAAAGAGAAGATAGGGTAGATCTTTATTAACTCTAATAGCTTAACCTTAAAAAAATACCCTACCCTTTTAAGGATCTTATAGGGGCTAGCCATTTAGTATTCTAACTTTCGGCTTAGCCTCTATATCTTCCAGTTCTTTATTAACACCCATACCTAATCTTCTACTTAGAAGTCTACCTCACGGCGGTATTAATTTATGTCAGCCTCTTTCTTCTCTTATACCCTTTTTATAATTGCTTAGGCGGTCTCCTAGGCTCTATATATTCTCTTAGTAAATATCTGGGCCTCTTTATAGCTAAGGTGTTCGCGGGCCGTTATAGGTTCTATAGGTTTATTCTAATTAAAGGATATTCATAGCTTATATCTATAAAGTAACTTTAATAGTAATATTTCTATACTATTATAAGGGAGCATAAGCTATGCGTAGTCCATTATAGGTAGTAGTTCTAACCAGTTATTCTAGTAGTAATTAATAAAGTGGCGAAGTTGCTGGTTAAAATACTAGTTTATAATCTTAGTTTAGCCGTTAATCTAAATTCTAAGGATGCGGTAGAATTCGTCCTAGAAGTCTAATATAAATTAAGGTCTACGGTTAGAGATAATTAACTTAGGAGCGCTATAGATCTAGTAGATATTGCTAACATATATATAGGCTATATCCTTTATAGTCGTGGTCTTAAAGTAGGGAAGGAAAATAGCTTACTTACTTAGTCGGTTAACTACCATAAAGGCCATATCGTAGCCGTATTTATCCTTTAGAAATAATTTAAAGTCTATTATAATATATTGCTAAGGGCGTTTAGGAACTAGTATTAGTTATAGCTATCTAGGAGTTTAATTCTTAGGGGTATCTGCGTGTTTATAAGTATAATGGTTTCTAATAAGTCGTTCTATATTGGATAAGAGCCCTTACTAATAGTAGTAAGGCGCTAGTAGTTAGTGGGTTTTATCTTAACTAGAATATGCCGTAGAGACTTAATAGTGGACTTTATAGCTTAGCTCTATTTATAGGTTATTAATAGCTAAAACTCTAAGCCATTCTTAGTATAAAGTAGTCTATCTTCTATTTCTAAATTAGGATTACCTTCCGTAGCTTAGTTATAGAGGGCTTTTAGGGATTTAGCCATACGGTTTACGGTTAAAATGCGATTAATTAGTCCTATTAGTTTATCTAAAATCTCTTCCTCTAAGGGTGCTGGTTTATTTTATTTAAAGCTTAGTTTCTTAAGAATATATAGGTTAAGCTGTTTAAGACAGAGAAGGGCATATATTTAATATTAAGTCTTTAGCTTATTTTATATCTCTACGTCCTATTCTTTCTAGGTTAGGGCATTAGCCTTAGAATTTTATTTGCTAGGGCGGTATATAATTATTAAAAAAAATTAAAAGAGTATTTTAGCCTACTAGGCCTATTAACTAGTAGGCTACTTTATTATTATAAAACACTTAAGGGCTTTATAATTAGTATAGACCTTAATCTAAGAGTCCGTGCTTCTAAACTCCATATACTACTAGAATAATAATTATATAATAGTTAATATTTCCTTATTATATACCTTATAGTTATACTTAGCTAGGGCTATTATTTTTAAGAAGAATATAATAGGGTACTACTTACTATCTAGGTATAGTTACAAGAGAACCCCCGCTATTACTCTATTAAATATGTCTATTTCTAGCATTAATTTTAGGTCTAGGTTATAGTAATAGAGAATTAGGGAGAACATAAATCGGTTCTTTAACTTCTTAAAGGCTTTTATTGTGAGGTGAGGATGTGGATAGGGAGCTCAATGATGGAACAATAGGGTATATTGTATATACAGACGAATCCTTAAGGGAAAAGGAGGAGTCTGTGTGCGAGGTAGGAAGGGTTTTCCCTAGGCACGTGCCCTGCACGTGCCTCACAGGCGAGTCACCCCTGAGTCGCCCCAGGGTCGCCTGTACCTTGCGGCTATGTAACTATCTACTCAGGTTTCACCTGACATTTATATAGTTATTATTAAAAACAAAAGGTATGTCGTTCCTAGTTAGTTATATAAAAGGCTTAGCTATAACCCTATAGTTATAAATAAACTAATAGTAGAAATTATAAAAGCTAAAAAAGAACTAAATGCCCTTTATAGTATAAGGGGGTTTCTAGTTATAGATTACTTTAATCTTCTTAGGGTTAACTTTAATTCCTTTTATACTAATAATAAACCCAAGGTTGTTACAAACGCTTTAAGTATAATATTATAACTACTGGGAGAAGAGTTGGAGGAAGCTAGTTAGTTAATATAGGCACGGTCTAGGATGGAACCAGTAGAGCTATATAACGAGGAGTGGTAGCCAAGGTCACATAGTATAGTCTGTATAATCTATATAATCTATATAATCCGCAACAAAGCAGATAAAGTAGATAAAGTAGATAAAGTAAGGGCTTTTCTAGGAGTACAGCTGTATATTTAAAGAACTATAGTCCCTACCTAGATAGTTCCTTTCTTTATAGTGAATCTTAAAATATAATTAGAGTTAATCTATTAGGTAGTTACTCCACTAGTTATTATCTGTTTATTATATTATTAAATTCCTATTTACCTATACACCTAGCCTATTAATAAGTCCACCGTGGTATTTCCTATAAGGCTTTATTATATATTTACTACCTAGTTACAGTATTAATAAAGTCAAACAATATGCTACTAAAAGTACTAGTTACAATGCTATTTACAGCAGCTATGGCCTTAGGGTTAGGAGGGGACACTAGTATAGGGGATACTAGTTCGCAGCTAGTTACGGTGGGTTAGTTATAGGAAATAGTTAATTAATTAACAGATAATAATTAAATACTTAAAGATAGAATTAATAGAATTAGAGCAGCTAAGGTTAAGTTACTATCTATTAAATAATTTTCAGGAGAGAAGGTAAAGCTTAAGGGGTTTCTTATATAAATACACTTTAAGGTTATGCAGGAAGGAGTAAAGTTGGCAACACTTATGGACTAAGTAGTATATATAGGACTGTTCTTAATAGGAAGAGCACTAGAGTGGTTTAAACCTTACCTTACTAAAATCTAAACTAATAGAATGATAACTACTAACTAAGAAGTATAGTTTATATTTACTAACTGAAACAGGTTTATAGAAAGGTTAATATAGATATTTAGGGACCTAGAGGCAATAACTATAGCAGAAAGAAAGCTTCAGAACTTAGTACAGTATACTTTAGCAATTAAGTATATAATATAGTTTTAGACACTTATAATGTAGGTTAAGCGAAATAATAAGGCGCTTATAGCATAGTATAAATAGGGACTTAAGGCTAAAGTCTAGGATATAATTATCCTAATAAAGGATGCGGAAACTCTAAGAGAGTTAATAGATTAGTAAATTAAAATTAATAATAGAATCTATTAGAGGGAACAAGCCAAGAAAGGGTAAGATAGAGTTCCATAGTTATATAAGGCGTAGAGTACGCAGCAATAGACATAGAGTTATAAACTATAGAATGGTAGACTAGAGCTAATGGACCTAAGCAGTACTAAAGAATCTAAGAAATGGAATAAGAAACTATAGAAACCTAGAGGTTAAGGATTAAGTAATTATAGGACTAAGAAATAGAGACTAAACTAGGGATCTTAGCAGCAGAAGATGTTTAGGCGGACTCTATAATAAGAAGAATGGTTTAAAAAAGGAACTTATATAAATTATGGAAAATAAGGTTATTTTACTAGAGACTATAGAGGTAGTTAGAGTAACTATGCGGTAAAAGGTACTAGATTGTTAGAGTATGGTAATGCAAATATAGGAGTATTATATGGGACTAAGGAGTGTTTAATCAAACACTTTGCGTTTTATTATAATAATATATACTAAATTTATAAGGACGCTAAGTATGGCGTAAGCTATTAGCTATAGGAGCTAGAGTCTAGAGGACTTAAGGGAACTATAGAGTTAGATAAAGAATAGGATTAACTCTATAAGCTAGATTAGGATATCACAGTAATATACAGATAAAGATTAGTAACTATAACAATAAAGTTAGAGTACTTATTAATTAATAGTAATAAGGGAGAAAAAGAGGCTAACTAGGGGCGCTTAAACCTTAATAATGTAATAGAAGCAGAGACTAAAACCACTATAAAACGCGGATTAGTAACGGGTATTATAATACTATTAGATATAGCATCTATCACTTTATAAGACAGAAGGAGCAATATTTAAAGAGGATTAGGCAAGTAGACAACTACTAGTACTAGCTTACTACTTAGTAAAGGTAAAAGGCTATAGGCTTAAGATTCTTAAGAAGAGATAAAAGACGTTTAAGATTCTTAAAACAAGATAAGATATACCTAAGAACCTATAACAGACAATAACTAATAGGAAAGGGTAGCAGCTTAATTTAAAGATAAATAAGTATAGGATAAAGATTCCTAGGGACTTAAGATTTTAAAGAATGAATAAGGTCTATAGCTATCCTAGGTAAACACAGCATTTAGTATAAAAGTTAAAAAGTTAAAATAATAGTTAAGAAGCAAGACAACTTTAAAGATCCTTTTAGAAGGAGAAAACCAAAAGAAAGTATAGATAGTATAGATAATACTAAAGATAGGCATACTAAAAGCCAAGTGGTTAAGCGACCTAAAATAAGAAGAGGATCTGGGAATTCTAATTAGGTTTGTTGAATAATATATAAAAGGTTACAATAACGCAGTAATAAAGAGATACTTCTTTATGGATAGATTATATATACTTATAGAGCTATACTATAAGTGGTATAAGCAATAAGGAAATAATAAGTGGGAAGATTTCTGTATGTAGCTAGATAAGAAAGTTATACTAAACTAAGCAATATCTAAGAAGTAGATAAGCTACATAAAAGGGGCGTTAGTTATAATGTTAAAGAATCTAGAGGAGTAGGCTATAGACTAGAGGGAAATAATGCAGATATTAGTACTAGTAAATAATATAGTAACGTCTAGATTAATATAGGAGAGGGTTGAACTTAAGGATAAAAATAAGCCAAGAGTTAACCTAAGATACCTAGCGCATTATATATTGGCGTAGATTGTATATATAGATAATATATATAATATGTATAGAACACCTAAGGATAAATATTATAAGTATCTAATAAGAATGTATTAGATAATAGAAGAAAAGCGATATAGAGACGCTAAGTATATATATAGTTGGTACCTAGTAGAAGTTTAAGAACTAAAAGACTTAATACTTTAACCAGGAAGAATCCTTATAGAAGAATGCCTAGATAGATAATAGTGGTAGGAGTGCCTAGAGAATACTTATCTATAGTATATAGAAGATAAGAAATAAACTAAGTATTAGCTATAGAGGGACCAAGTATAGTTAAAATTTAATAGTTAATAGTTAGGAAAAGTGGAGGCCTATAGGACTAGAGGGAGCTAGTAGTAGAGCCTTAGACCCTTAAAGGAATTATAGGACAATACCTAAATCTATAAGTTAGTTAATAAGATTAGAAGTTTAAAGTATTAGTAGATAGTGGAGCAATAAGGAACTATATATTACTATTAGTAGTAAAAAGGATGGGGTTACCACATAGATAGAAGAAATGCCTATACCTACTAATAACAATTTTAGAAGATCCAATAGCCTATAGAGGAGGTATTATTAATCTTAAAATAGGACCTATTTAGTTAACTATTAAAGGAAGAAAAGTTAAAATGTCTTTTAATATTCTACCGTTAGGAAAGGACAAGGTAATACTAAGAATGCCTTAGTTACAGAAATATAATCTAAAAATTAATTGGGTTATAGGTTAGGTAATATTAGAAATATATAATAACATAAAATGCAATAGCAAACTAAAATAGTATAGTACTAGGTTAGAGTAATATATAAGGAGACTAATCAAAGCTTAAGTTATATACTAAAGAGATACTATAAGTATGGCAAGAGACTATGGAGCCTAGAAAGTAAAAAGCTGTTAAAGTATATAGTATAGGACTATAAGATAGAATTAGAACTAGGAACAAGTTTAAAGTTCTTTTTAATCTATAAGTTTACTAAAGTGGAGTTAGTAGTGCTTAAGGAGTTTATCTAGAAAAACTTATAAAAGGGGTATATTAGACTATTATAGTCATCAGTAGGGTATCTAATGTTGTTTATACTAAAGAAAAACGAAAAACTTAGGATATGTATTAACTATAGGTAGTTAAATAGTATTATATGGAAGGATAGGTATTTTTTACCCTTAATTAGCAAAATCTAAGACAGGATAGGTAATGCGCAAATCTTTACAAAAATTGATCTAAGGTAGGTGTGAAGGCTCAGTTAATAGAACAAGATTCTATTGGTAGCTAGTAACGAGAATTCCAAGACGAGGACTAGAAGAAGGTCGAGGAAAGGACACGTCTATATACACGGCGCCAAGGCTCGGCTCGGCCGAGCCCCTGACTAGGGTCTATAATAGTGCCGTAACAGTAGGTGTACTACTAGATTAGAATTAAGGAAGGCAATAAATAGAAAGCAGTCTTTAGGTCAAAGAAAGGACTAATAAACTATTAGTTATGCAGTTTAGGCTTATAAATGCACTAGTAATGTTTTAGAAATGAATTAATAGTGTATTAGGGGAACACCTTAATAAGTTTATTATGGCATACCTTAACAACATTATTATTTATTTAGTAAGTAAATAGGAATATGGAGAACACGTTAAATAGGTCTTAAAGAGACTATAGGAAGAAAAGATGCAAGTAGTAATTAAGAAATGCGAGTTCTTTATAAGGAAGACTAATTTTATAGGATTTATTATTAAACTAGGAAAAATTAGTATAGACCTAAAGAAAGTAAAAGCTATAATAGGTTAGTAGGAACTAGAGAACGTTATATAGTTAAGGTTATTCTTAGGATTTTATAATTATTATAGGAGGTTTATTGTATAGTAGTTAAAGAACATTAAGCTGTTTACAAGACTTATAAAAAAGAAGGAACTATAGGCGTGAGGTAGTAAGCAGAAAAGACTATTTAAGGAACTTAAGGAGCTATTTACCTAGGAGCCAGTCCTTAAGATTTATTAACTATAGTTAGATATAGTTATGGAAATAGACGCATTAGACTTCGCACTAGTGTAACGGAGCCTTGTAGCAAGTACTACGGTGGACTCGTTAATGGGCTGGGTATGTAGGTATAAACAATAAGTCAACAACGTAATAACAACTAGTGGAGTGGTTGCCCAACAGATTAACTCTAATTGTATTTTAAAATTTACTACAAAGAGAGAACTATCTGGGTAGGGACTGTGGTCCTTTAAATACACAACCGTACGCCTAAGAAATCCCTTCGCTACGTTCGCTACATGCAGGCCACGTGACTCGCTTACCATTCCTCGTCACATGGTTCCACCGGCTCCATCCTGGACCGTGCCTATATCAACCAACTAGCTTCCGCCAACTCCTCTCTAAGTAGTCGTAACATCGTACTTAAGCTGTCCGTAATAACTAGGAGTATACTTACTATAGAAATATTTAGATGCATAGCATCTAGTAGTATATTATAGTTAAAAAATAACACTAGCGGAACTAAACTATAATATCTATAACAAGGAGTATACTTACTATAGAAATATTTAGATGCATAGCATCTAGTAGTATATTATAGTTAAAAAATAACACTAGCGGAACTAAACTATAATATCTATAACAAGGAGTTATTAGGTATAGTTATAGTACTTAAAAAGTAAAGAGCATTCTTATAAGGCATTAAAAAACCATTTATAGTTAAAATAGACTATAAGAACCTAATAGGGTTTCTAATAATAAAGGAGCTAAACTAAAGAAAAGTTAGATAGGCAGAAATGCTTATAGAGTATTATTTTAAAATTTAATATACTAGGGGTACTAAGAATATAAGAGTAGATATACTTAGTAGAAAAGCAGAGTTGTAAAATAAAGATGAGCTATTAGGGGCAATATTACACAAAGACGAAGACAGATTAATTAGGTATAATTATCCTAAAATTACAGCAATAAAAGAGAAAAACTAGACCTATAAGGCATTAGAGAGTGTGTGGTTATAAAGGATTTAAGAAGCGCAGGATAAGGATCTAGAGTTAGAGCAGTATAAGCACTAAGAAGCTATGTATATACTAAGAGAAATTGCAAAGAAGTTTATAAAAGACTTTTATAAAGGAATAATATAAGGATATAATAGAGCTATAGGCCTAGTGTTAAAACTTTAAGAGAAGTATATTATTTAAGGAATCTAGGGACTAGTAAGATAAGTTATAAGAGAATGTCTAGATTGCTAAAAGAATAAACTAATAAGGCATAAGCCGTATAGAGGGCTATAACTTATTAAAATACCAGAAAGACTATAAGAGGTTATATTGTGGGACTTTATTATAAAGTTGCTAAAGTTAGCAGATCCTATTACTAGATAAGATTATAACGCAATCTTAGTAATAGTAGATAAGTTAACTAAGTAGGGCTACTTTATAGCGTGTATAAAAGAAATGTTAATAGAAGATATGGCTAGAATCTATATTAAAGAAGTGTTTATATGATATAGAGTACTAATAAAGATTATATTAGATAGAGATCTAAGATTTATAGTAGTATTCTAGGAGGTATTCTTAGCAGAATAAGGGGTTTAAGCAGTAATGTTAACAGCATATTATTTACAGACAGATGGTTAAACAGAAAGACTAAATTAGATATTAGAGTAGTACCTAAAATATTGCGTTAATTACGCATAAAATAATTGGGTATTATTGTTACTAGTTATATAGTTTATATATAATATAACACTATAAGAAGGAATAGACATATTACCTTTTAAGGCAAATTACGGGTACAAGCTAAGAATATTATTATTACTATAATAAGTAAAGAAAATAAGTAGCACAGCTAAAGAGAGAATAGAGAATCTAATAAATCTTCACAGCTACCTTAAAGAGATAGTTAAACTAGTACAAAAAAGGATAAAAAGGTATTATAATGCTAAAAGATCTAAGGGACCAGATCTTAAGGAGGGAGATAAAGTATAGCTACTATATAAAAATTTTAAGAGTTAATAACTAAGTAAAAGGTTAGATTATATTAGATTAGGACTATTTATAATTAAAGCCAAGATCTTAAAAGTCACGTATAGACTTAACTTACTAGAGAAAATAAGGATTTACCCTATACAATATATTGCGATACTAAAACTAGCATATAGAGATATTAAGCTACTAGTCTATAAGGTAGATATATATAGAGGTTAAAAAGAAGATAAATAGGAGGTTTTAAAGATTATTAGTTATAAGAATATTAATAATAAAATATAGTATAAAGTAAAGTGGACAGGCTATAGTAAGACTACCTAGGAGCCACTAGATAATTTAAAAAATGCTATAAGAAAGGTATAGGAGTATTAGAAAAAAATGGGTTAGGCAGTATTAATAAAGAAGGATTACTAAAGAATAAGTTACCTAAGGGGGACCTAAGAGGAGTAGCTACTAAGGTATTTAGAGTTGTTTCCCTCTCTATTAGAAGAGAATCTATTCTTTTATTACCAAGTTCCTATAGGCCTTATTCTATAAGTTTCCACTCCTTAAAACGCACTTTCTTATAAACCTTCTTAAGATAGATTAAGCAGAAGTAGTGAGATAAAAGTTAAGAGCGCGCTGTTAAGCAACTACAGCCTCTTACTTAGCGTTATAAAAACAATAAAGTTCCGCCAACACTACTAAGAGCTTATTATTAAGCTTTATAGCAGTAGATTAAACCTAGGACCCTAGTAGTAATTAATAAGGGTACTTAACGGCTATTGAGAGTAATAGGACGTATATACTTAGCGTTAGAAATAAAGCAAATGTTATAGAATAATTAAATATTTGCTTTAGTACACTCTAAATATAAAGAGGGTTGCTAAGATAAAGGGCTTGCTAGCGTAATATAAACCAACCCCTCTTTTACATAATAAGAACATAAAGACGGCATTATCTTACTAAAAAATAGTATAGTAGCTATAGTACATGACTAATAAGCTATAGAAGAGGAAGAAGAGGTTTTAGGTATAATAAGTAAGAATATTAACTAAATTAATTAGACAGACATTATACCTCTAGTAGACAACTTGGAGATATTAAGAATCTTTAAAGACAAAGATAAAGAGAAGGGAGATAGTATTATAAACACTTTAAGTGTAATATTATAACTACTAGGAGAAGAGTTAGAGAAGCTAGTTGGTTAATATAGATATGGTCTAAGATAGAACCAGTAGAGCTATGTAATGAGGAGTAGTAGCTAAGGTTACATGGTATGGTCTATATAATCTATATAATCTATATAATCCGTAATAGAGTAGATAAAGTAGATAGAGTAGATAGAGTAGATAGAGTAAGGACTTTCCTAGGAGTATAGTTATGTATTTAAAGGACTACAGTCCCTACTTAGATAGTTTCTTTCTTTATAGTAAATCTTAGAATATAATTAGAGTTAATCTATTAGGTAGTTACTCCACCAGTTATTATCTATTTGTTATATTGTTGACTTTCTATTTACCTATATACCTAGCCCATTAATAAGTCCACCGTAGTATTTCCTATAAGGCTTTGTTACAAAGGTACTTTATACATTTTACTCTAAATTTGCATTTCTTAATATTAACTTATAGGCCTATATTCCGCAGCCTTTCTAAAACCTTCTTAACGTAAACTTAGTGCTTAAGTTTATTATCTAATTATAATGTGTCCCGCCTTTACGTCGCCATATAGGCCAAAAGATATAGAGTGCTTGCGAACTTGTTGCAAGCGCGGTGGGATCCAATATATGTACTCTTATACTAAGTATATAAGAATATCGTCTAGGTATACCGTGCAGAATTTATTAAGGTAATTAAAAGGAATATTATTTATATACTATTGGTACGTAGTTAGCCTATTTATTATTCTAAAAGGAAGGACTTTATATTTATAAAAACTATAATAGGTACGGAATATTATTAGATCTTCTAATATAGGGCCTATTCTAATTTAATAGAAAGCTTAACGGACATTAAGCTTAATAAAGATTTTAGCTTAGCTTAGGCGTATAAGGGTCTTATTAATTAGGAGGAGAGGGTAATAGTCTTTCTAAGTAATAGCGTTTAGTTTTTAATAGTTAATATAAAAATAAAGGCCTTTATTAGGCTTCTTTATAAATAAAATAGAGAAAGTAAAAGGGGCCTAACTTAGCTTAATAACCCCTTTATAGAGGTTATTAATTAAGTACTACTCTATTACTTTTAGTTCCTCTATAGTTTGCTAGTAAAGGGGGCTATAGCCTAGAAAGTTATCGGCCTCTAATTAAATCTTATAATTATAGGTTTAGTAAGGGGGTAGTATATCTAAAGCTGCTTTTAAGAATGCGTCCTTATAGTCTAAGAGGTAAATAGGAAAGAGGCGCTTAACTAGCTCCTTATTAGTTTCCTCTACTAGCCTTTCTTCCTTTTTATTAATAATTTAGTTAATTTTATATAAGCTAGTTATAAAGACCCTATTATCCTTTTAATATATATTAAAGTTAAAACCTATAGTACTAATTGCTGTAATATCTAATATAGGGGGGTTATATAATAGTAGGGATGTCTATAGCCTTAGGGGCCTTTAATATACTAGTGTTGTCTTTACTCCATTTAGCTTTTATTATATCTTCTAAAGGTTATCCTTTATATCCTATTAGTACGTCCTCTTCTATATTAGCCGGATCTCTATAATTAGAAGTTATCTATATTACTATCCGTTTTACTTCTATAAGTAGAGTTCTTTTTAACTATAGTACTTTAGGGGAGTATTATTATTAGTATAGAGTTCCTACCGGCCTCGCGGCGGGTATTTTCTTAGGTAAAGGCTAGGTTGCGGTTTTTAATACCTTATTAATAAATAGGGTTAGCCTTTATAGCTAATATCTTATAGTTAGTCTAAATTTCTCTAATAAAGAAAGGTAGTTTTAGTCTATTCTCCGGCTAGATAAACTATCTTTATTAAATGTTTAGCTAAATATTAAAGTAGGACATCTATTTTTAGCTAAGGATTATATTATAAGACCCTAGGTCTAGGATATAGAAGGGAATACTAAATTAGCGCTATATATTAATAGCAATAGTATATGCACAGTTACATTTATATAGCTAAATCCGCAGCTAAGTCATAATTACATAGGCGAGGAGGCCCGTGCGTTTAGCGACTGTAGAGGTTGCCCCATATCCACAGTTAATTTTTAATCGCCAGCGACAACGCTTTTTTAACACCCGTTAAGCCCTATGCGTAGAGCCTGCTGAGCGCTTTCTGCTTGCACTAGAATGGCAAGAATCGGCCATGGGTTGATGGAGTTATTCGCGTTTTAAGTTGCGCGCCACCATTATATAAGCACCCCAAAGCACCCCATTAAACTTATATCACACTAAAATAAGCCCCTAGGGGGCTATAGATAAAGGCTTTAATAGAACTTATTAGAATTTAGATATAGATAATATATATAACTATTTTAAAGCTTTTCTACCCGCTTAAAGCCGTTTATAAAGCTAATTTAGCGAGCACTGCATTTGCTCCTGCCCTAGATTAACCTGCTATATAGCCGCTTCCTTGCTGACCTTCTGGGCCTACGCAACCCGCTTAATCTCCTTAATAACCTTAAGTCGTAAGGAGTACTATTAAACCTTCTTTTACTGGCCAGCCCGCTATTTATTACCCCATTTAGAATCCAGCGCTACTATAGAAGGATTACCCCCTAGTCCTTTGGTCCACTTACGCCAAAGGGCCCGTACAGAGTTTACTGCATGGCTTATACAGTATATAGGTGGAGACCCGGACCTAGGCTCCAGCTGGGACTGCGGCTCTAGCTATGGCGGTGTAACGGGACTAGCCTAGTTATAGTAGGAATGTCTCGGTAAAACACTCGACAAGATAAACTTGACGCTTTGACCGAATTCTGCCGAATTCTGCCAGCTTGATCGACTTCTGCCAAGTTCTGCCAGATCAATCGAATTCTACCAAAGTCCGTCCGCGTGCGCACGTGCGCACGCATCGACCAAGACCCCTGACTATTTAATTACAAGATTCTCTGGTTATTCCCTTCTCTTCTTTACGCAACGTCTTGTTCTCTTAAAAAGCTATATACCCTTAGATTTAGATAGAATTTATATTGTTCCTTTAAATCTTCCCTAAAGCCTCTTCGCGACCTTACATTATGTTGCGTTAAAAAATAACTACTATTAAAATAGCAAACGAACCCGAATCCTCTTTAATAACTATGAGTATTATATCCCTAGTTAGGGAACAGTTAACCATAATGCAATAGTCCTTTATAGATGCCTTAGCTAAGCAGCAGGCTGCACTAGAAGCCCAGTATTAGCAATTAATAGAAGCACTCTATAAAGAACTCCGTAACGTCTAAGCATTTATATTAGAGACCCCGACACCGCCTGCAAACGAAATTAATATAACTATATCTGAACCTGGCCCGTTAAATATAAACCCTAAACTAGTAACGGTAGCTTAACCTATACCTATAATAAACCTAGTACCTACCGCGAAATTAAAAAAGCTTCCTAACCCTCTAATGTTTAATGGAAATTAAAACAACCTATGTCCCTTTATAACCAAGCTCCGTCTTAAACTTTTAATAAACTATAACCGATACCCTACTGAAGCTAGTAAGGTTAGCTATAGAATGTCTTATTTAAGTAAAGATGCTGTATAAACCATAGACCTATTCTTCTATAATAGCACCTTTGTTAATTTTAAAACCTTTGTCTCTCTACTAGAACAAATATATAATAACGCCAGCCGCGAATATACCGCTATTACCAAACTTAAAAACCTATAATAATGGAACCAAGACTTTATAAGCTTCTTTTTAGAATTTTTAGGCCTTGTTAGCGAACTGGATTGAAATAAAGCCGCTAGAGTTGCTGCTCTTTAATAAGCTATTTCAGATAAAATTAGAGCATAGTTAGTAGGTAGGGAACTGCTAAAGGACCTACCCAAATTTACTATAATGTGTTAACAAATTAATAAGGACCTTTAATATAATAAATAGACTTATTCTCTAAAGCCAACTACACCTTATGTTTAAAGCTTTACGAAACCAATATATACCCTAAAGCGCGACCCTTCTCTAAAACCTATGTATGACCCTATAGACCTCGACGCCACTTGATCCTACGCACCCTTAGGAACCAACGAACGAAGAACTCAAGCCGCAAATGGAGAATGCTTTAGATATAGTAGAAAAGGACATATCTAAAGAAATTGCCAAACTCACCCTTTTACAAAAGTCCGCCGTAGTTCCTCCTAGTCTTTAAATTACACCCGCTTTTTAAACCGCACTTGTTTTTTAAGCCGTACTCGCTCCTTAACTTGTATTTATTCTATAAATTATACCTAGTTGTTATAAAGCATCTTACTCTTGGCTAATTTAGAAAACAAATTGTCCTAGGGCCAAGTCGCGCCTTAGGATAAGAAGTGGAAGAGTATAAATATTTAGGCTCTTCTAGCGCTAATACACAACACAACTCCCTTGATATACTTGGCGAAATTTAAATACTTAGAAAATAGAAGGAGGTATAAATCCTTATAGATAGTGGAGCCACTAGTATGGGCTTTATTAATATAAACTACGCGAAAACCTAATGCCTAAATTTAAAGAAACTTAATAAGCCCCAAGGCCTATAAGGCTTTAACGGCAAACCCTTGATATATAGCAAATTAACATACTACGCTCTTATAAAAATGCGGATAGGTGAATACCTTGAATATATTTCCCTATTTGTAACACCCCTAAAGCAATATAAGATGATACTTAGATATAGATAGCTAAAACGACACAACCCTTTAATTAGCTGGGTTAAAGAAATACTAAAGTTCCATATAACCTACTACTAAAGTTATTACTTGAAAACCCATTTGCCCTATAAATATGCATATAACTATTTGAATTTAAAATAATATAAATTACCCTTGCCATGAACCTTAAACCAATATAATAAAGCTACGACTGCCGATTATAGTAAAGAATGTAAAGATGTTATGTCAAAACCTCTTAAAATTCGTATGATATAGGCCTTAACAAGTTTCGTATAAAGTATCTGCAACGCGTTAACCTTAACAAGTTCTTATAAAAAGAGGTTCCCTACGCCCTTATTGCGTTCCCTTTACAATCTTAGAGCTAGTGCAAGCCCAAGGGTATCCTGTCGTATGCCTAGGGCGCATCTACGTCAACTAACTGGATAAGGCCAGTTTCGGGCCTAGCTGCAAGCCAGGTAGTTATACGTCGGGCGGTTTTCGTATCCCAGTTTCCCTTAATGGGCCTCCCTAAGTAGTAGAGCAGAAGCCCTAAGCGGAGGCAGTAAGGCTCCTGGTAGTATTAAGGGCGATATATACGCGTCGCGGGCTCAACACCACAGAACCGTAGCACTAGCGCGCTGCACGCGCTGCGACAGCTCTCTACCATCGCCTCTGCACTTGGCTATCGTAAGGAACTAGTTCCTAATAATGTTTCCACCCACAGCGACGTAGACGCATACAGTAGGGCTTCGCGGGCTTTAGTAATATATTAATAATACGCTTTATAAATTCCTTAATATATTTATTACTGCGTATATTAATAATATCTTAATCTACTTGTCCTTGCTTTCTAAATATTAGAAATACATTAGAATGGTCCTTAAACACTTATAAGATACGGGCTTATAATACAATATTAAGAAATGCAAGTTCTATACGTCCAAGGTTATATACTTAGGCTTAATTATATCCCGCAATGGAATTAAAATAGACCTAGAGAAAGTTGCTGTAATTATAAACTAGGAAAGCCCTAGCAATATATAAGATATTTAAGGATTTCTAGGATTTGCAAATTTCTATTAACAATTTATTAACTACTTTTTAGAAACTGCTTAGCCGTTAGTAAACCTAATAAGGAAGAATATAAAATTTAAATGGACCACTAGATGTGAACAAGCTTTTAATAACTTAAAATATTGCTTTATAACTGCTCCAATTCTCGCCTACTTTAACCCTAACCTTAAATATATTATTAAAACGGACTTATTAGATTATATGCTAAGGGGAGTATTATTGCAATATAATAAGAACGGCGAGCTATATCTAGTAGCCTTTCTCTCCTAAAAGCTCGCCCCTACTAAATTGAACTATAAGATATATAATAAGGAACTGCTTACGATTGTTAGATGCTTTAAATAATAGCATTCTAAGCTTAAAGGATTATTGTTCCTAATACGCGTGTTAACGGACTATAAGAACCTATAGTACTTTATAACTATAAAACAATTAATGTAATACTAAGTTTGTTAGGCCAAATACCTCTTATAATTTAACTTTAAGATTATATACTAACTAGGTAAACTTAATTAGAAGCCTAATATATTAATATAACAATTATAGGACCTACCTATAAACGCTTTAAATAAATAAATTACAAATTATTTATAAATCTTATTGCCCCCTAAACATTTTAAAAAACCACATCCTATATCTTTAGATACGGAACTTAATAGAAATAAATTAGAAGTTAATAAATGGGAAATAGAAATTAATAAGCCAATAGAATACGAATATAAAAACAATATATAGATAATTAATATAATAAAAGCGATTTAAATAGGAAAATAATAGTATAAGGATATTACACTCGCTAAATGCGAAATTTAAAACAATTAATTAATAATTTATTGCTTAACGTCTAATTCGGATCCCTACTGGGCCCACGCGGACTACTCCTTATATATATATGGGGAGAAAACTCTATATAAGAAACCCCCGTGATCCATCTCCCCGCCTTTTGGGACTCGCCTGTACAGCGCCTGCAAGGCGCCTACGAGTTACCTGTGGTGCTCTACTACCTTACTTTTTGACCTCCTTGGGAACCACTGCTGCTGTAATAAGCCTACGGACGCGCTAGTATCGCGAACTTAACTCTACTACTGTAGAGTCATTAGGGGGCGCCTAGTGCTCGCCCCTTTACCTTTTATTACCATTTCCTTTGCGACCCAAAACTGGTCTAGTATATTTTGGCTAATAAGCCACTGGGTAACCGCCTTGAGACCTTTTTATATTAAGAGTAGTGTATTATAGTTCTCTGTGCCAGCTACTGAGAGCATTGCTTCTTGGTTGGTGCGTAAGGGGCATAATAGTATTACGTGTTTTGGTGTCTATCTTAGCCAACCACATTCGCATCTTGGGCTACCTACTGGGACACCTACCTAGTAGAGCCAATCTTTTATTTAAAACAAATAATTATACTATTAATAGAAGATAGTAGTTCCAAATTCTAAACCTTTATAATTTAAGATACTCGAATTTGTATATAACTCCCCTATAGTAGGACATCCTAGTCAAGTAAAGACTTATAAGATTGTTTAACAAGCATACTACTGGCCTATAATGCACAACTATGTACGAAAATACGTTTAAGCATATAGGATGTGTGTGTATAGAAAGACCTCCTATATAAGGAAGTAAGGAGTACTTTAACTGCTACTAATTCTAATATAAAAATGGCGTAACATCTTAATTAACTTTATAGTTGACTTACCTAATAGTAATGGGTTTATAAATATTATAGTAGTTATTAACCGCCTTATAAAAATGCGATATATAATTCCTATAGACTTAATTAACGCGATATTAGTAGCTAAATGTTTTATTATGTCTTTAAGCTATACAGACTTCCTAACTTAATAATATCTAACTATAGAAGCCAGTTTATTTTAGACTTCTGGTAAGCTTTATATAAACAATTAAGCATTTAAACATAACTCTTAACTGCATTTTATTTAGAGATAAATGGCCAAACTAAAATTGCGAACGCAATTATAGAATAATACTTATAAATATACTGCTCCTACCTATAAGACGACTAGCAAAAATGGCTGCCTTTAGCTAAGTTTACCGCAAATAATACAATAAACGTATTAATAGGCATAATACTATTCTACGCAACCTATAGATAAAACCCTTAACTTAGATTTAAACCATAACCTAATATTAATATAATAGGACCTATAATTAAATAGATCTAGTTAATTAACATATATAACTTCGCTAATTAAATAAAGCAGTTAACGGAACTATTATAAAGTAAATTAACGTACGCTTAAACGTTATAGGAATGGCATGTAAACAAAGAATAAGCTCCTATATGGGACTTTAAGGAAGGAGATATAGCTTACCTAAGTATATAAAACCTAAAGACTTAACGGCGTTTAAAGAAACTTAATTAGAAGTTTATAGGCCTATACCAAATTAAGAAGAAACTGAGCCTATACGCCTATAAGCTTAAACTGCTAACTAAAATAAAAATATACCTAATATTTTACGTAAGCTTGCTGTAACCTTTAAGAGATAATCCTATAACTCGCAAAGTACCACCGCCACCTCCTATAATTATTAACAATAGTAACAGTTCTTACTTTATTAACTTAATTAATAATATGCAATAAAAAACACAATTTAAATAATTTAAACTTCTTATTAAGTAGAAAGGATATAAAATATAAACTTAGGAAATCTATAACTAGATTAAGGCTAACGCGCCTTCCCTAGTAAAAGAATTCTATAAGGACTATCCTTTGCGGCCTACTCTAGCTAGATGGATATAATATAAAGGTAAACAATTGCCACTTAATATAAATACACGAAACACAATAGCAGGAAACTTAAAATTAAAAAAAACTTAAAATGCACCATAACGCTTATAACGCGATTATATAACACGCGATAAGTTATAAGTCTTAACTAAAATTAAATTATTTAGACCTTTGGTTAAAGGGGGGGGGTACTATAATAGGACTAGCCCAGTTATAGTAGGAATGTCTCGGTGAAACACTTAATAGATAAATTCCGACGCTTTAATTAAATTCTGCCAAATTCTGCCAAGTTAATTAAATTCTACCAAATTCTGCTAAAGTTAATTAAATTCCGCCAAATTCTGCCGACTTAATTAAATTCCACCAAATTCTACTAACGTAATAGAATTTGGTTAAAACCTGTTGAAATCCGCGTGGGCTTATACCTATACATCTACTGCTAAGACCCTAAATATTTAGTTATAAGTTTTTTATATTCCTTTCTCTTCTTTATACAATGTCTTATACTCTGCAAGAGCTATATACCTATAGATTTAGATAGAATTTATATTGTTCCTTAAAGTCTTCCCCAAAGCCTCTTTGCGCCCTTATAGTTTATAAGACATACTAATTGTTAGGCCATAGAGACGCACTGGCCGTAACCAGCTTAGCGCAGGTAAGGCGCAGGCGAGACGCCTATAAAACATAGTCGCCCCGCATTAGAGAACAGCAGAATTTAGTTCTACAGTTCTACTTTATTAAGAACCAGATACTTATTTGCATTCTGTTACTGTTGTTATATTACTATATACCCTAAGGACCTTGGCGTCCTAATAGTTCTGAATTCTTATCCCTTTTTAGGGGTAGTGGCCCGACAATACCGCGGTCTGCTAAGGCCACGACTATATAGCGGCAACCCTCTATTAAGAAGACGACCTATATTTATTAACTATATTGCAGCCTATTGACCTAATGGCGAGACATAGGTATAATACTAGCGCAGTACGTAATACTAGCGCAGTGCGTAGTACTAAGTCTGGGGAATGGCCCTAGGATGACGCGGGCGGACCCGCGTCCCGGACAGAACCGGAAGTTATAGGCGAAGGGGATATATAGGAAGAAATACAACGGCTAGAGAATGAGAAGTTACAACTCCTAGAGTAAAGAAAACTACAGTTGCTTAGGGAAGAGGTGGAAGTGCTAAGACGGCGTTAACGCGGTAAGATAATATTAACTCCCATTCCTAACCCATCTCTGCAACCTTAAACCATCCTATTAGAGTACTCGGATAGTAGCCAGATGCGTCCAAACCTTAAGTGGAGGGCTACTAATATAATAGGCGCTCCGTCAAAACAGGCCGTTAAAATAGAGAAGATTACTCCGTATTACGGCAAGAGTATTTAAGAGCACTAAGACTTCCGCAACAGCTTAAAGCTGGTATTCCGCCTAGAGCACAACGGCTTCGCGGATAAGAATACTAAAGTCGCGTTTACTATGTAATATATAAAGGGGACCAACCGAACCCTTTAGCTATAGTATAAAGATAACCATCTAGACACGCAGTTTACCTAAAAGGAGCTTATGGAATTCTTACTTAATTAGATTAAAAGTCCTATTAATTAAGAACTCTATGTAGCCCTAATATATATAAGGGCAACGCAGCAAACTAATTAACCTATAAACGAGTTTGCTGCTTACCTAACCACCTTAGAAGCGCAAATTAATCCTCCTTACAATGCAAAGCATCTAATAATATATCTGTTTGCGAAACTGCGGCTAGAGCTACGGCTTGCTATTACCAACTATTAAGAATTCCCTTAAACTTAAGACTAGCTAGTTTCCCTAGCTGCCCTATTAGAGGAAAACCAGAAGAGCGCAAGCGCCCTATAGGGTAGAAGCAATAGACGCGCTGTGAGCTTAAATACAAAGACTACCCAGTTAGGTAACTTAGGGAAAGCGGACTCCAAAACCACCGCTAGCAACTTAACGGTGGGGCGAAGCAATACCGCTAGGGGTTTAACTCAGCCTAAAGGAAACTGCTTAAAATGTAGGCAGCCAGGACATTGGTGGCGATAATATAAAGAGCAGCTATGGAATTAACCACCACCTAGCAGCGTAAATGCTACCTCTATACTAGGAAAAGATAAGCGCCCTTAAACCCCCTTATAGCCGTAGGGTGCAAGCTTCTACTAGATTATAAGGAAGCTATTACTATCTTAGGTAAAGTCCTCCTAAAGAAGACCTGGAAGGAGACCTTAGTAATGCTTAATATTAGTGCCGAAGTAAATATAGTTAACTAGCGATTTGCTATAGAGTGTAACTTTAAGACACTAGATGTAGAACTACCTACCTATTCCTGGTTAAATAAGACTTAGGAATATTGCTATAAGGCCTATAAGGTACCACTAAAAATAAAGGACAGCTGGGGTAAGATTAGGGAAGTAATCCTTATCTGCTATAGAATAGCTAATATATCTCCTTCTATTACCATAGGTATACCAGGGTTAAAAAAGGCCTGACTTTTTATTAACTGTAAGGCGAAGGCGTGGCAATAGAAGCTAGACGGCTCGTCCCTATTACTATAAACCCCTAAGGGTTTTGCGGAGTCTCTTTAGACAGAATCTAGGGTCTTTGCCCTATTAACTTCTAGAGTAATACCTAGCAAATAAGACAACGGCAGCTTACCGGTCCTCCCCCTACAATTAAAGGAAGTTAGCAATATCTTCTCCTATAAAGAAGTAGGAAAGCTACCCCAACTGTAACGGAACCTTGTAGCAGGAACTACGGTGGGTTCTGTCAATAGGCTAGGTATATAGGTACGACAAAAACAACAACGTAATAACAACTGGTGGAGTGGTTGCCTAATAGATTAACTCTAATTGTATTCTAAGATTCACTATAAGGAGAGAACTATCTACGGTAGGGACTGAGGTCCTTTAAATACACAACCATACTCCTAAGAAATCCTCTCTTGTACGTGAGGTATGTGTTATCTGTATTAAATATAACGTCCCTTCCGTTTAATATAGTTAATACGTTTAACACCACGTGACCTTGGTTACTATTTCTTATTATATAGTTCCACCAGATCTATCCTGGACTGTGCCTATATTAACTAACTAGCTTCCGCCGACTCTTCTCTAAGTAGTTATAACATTGTACTTAAAGCGTCCGTAACACTATCTCCCTCCTCTTTATTTTTGTCCTTAAAGATTCCTAACATCTCTAAGTTGTCCACTAGAGGTGTAATGTCCGTTTAATCAGTCTGGTTAATATCCTTACTTATTATACCTAAAGCTTCTTCTTCTCTTTCCTGGGTTGAGTATCGCCTTTATACAGTTTCCTCCATACTATTGCTTAGTAAAGTGATGGCGATTCCCTGCTCTAGGTGCGCGAAAGAGGGGTTGGTTTGTGTTGCGCTGGCGAGTCCTTTGTCCTAATAACCCTCTTCTTGCTCTAAGTGCACTAAAGCAAACGTTTGATTGTCCTGCGATGTTCGCTCTATTTTGGACGCTAAGTGTATGCGTCCTATTACTCTTAACAGTTTTTGAGTTCCCTAAGTAACTTATTATAGGGTCTCGTATTTAATCTGCTGCTGTAAAGCTTAACGGTAAGCTGGCCTCCGCGCTCCTTAAGGTTTAACGTGCCTTAGAAGAGTCCGCACGCGTCCTTAAATCTTAACGTTTGGCTTATGCTTGTCTTTAACGCCTTAAACGTGTCTGTAAGAAGGTTCGTTTTAAGGAGTAGAAACTAGTTTAACAGGGTTTGTCTAAGCTGGGTAACAAAAGGATTGGCTCTCCTTCTACAAGGGAAACAACTCTAAGTAGCTTAGCAATTGCTCCTCTTAGGTCCCCCTTAGGTGACTCGTTTTTCGGCGATTCTTCTTTATTAATATTGCCTGACCTGCTCTCTTTTAATACTCCTATACCTTTCCTATAGCGTTCCTTAAGTTGCTTAGTGGTTTCTAGGTAGTCTCACTATAGCCTATCCACTTTACTTTATACCACGTTTTATTATCCACGTCCTTATAACTGATGATCTTTAAAACTTACTATTTGTCTTCTTCCTGTCCTCTATATATGTTTGCCTTATAGACTGGTGGCTTAATATTTCCGTGTGCTGGCTCTAGCATTGTAATATGCTGTATAGGGTAGATTTTCATTTTAGCTAGTAGGTTTAACTTATACGTAACCAATAAAATTCTTTGCTTAACTTTAAAAGGTCCTAGTCTAATGTGGTCTAACTTCTTGCTTAATCGTTAACTCTTAAAATTTTTATATAGTAGCTATACTTTATCCCCCTTTTTAAGATCTGGTCCCTTAGATCTCCTAGTATTATAGTACCTTTTTATTCGTTCTTGTACTAGCTTAGCTGTTTCTTTGAGGTCTATATAAAGATTTATTAATGTCTCTATTCTTTGTTTAGCTGTGCTACTCGTCTTTTTTGCTTAATGTGGCGATAATGATGTTCTTGGCTTATATCCGTAATTCGCCTTAAATAGTGATGTCCCCATTCCTTCTTGCGGTGTTGTATTATATATAAACTGTGTAACTGGTAATAATAATACCTAATTGTTCTATGCGTGATTAATATAATGCCTTAAATACTATTCTAGTGTCTAGTTTAGTCTTTCCATTTATCCGTCCGTCTGCAGATAATACGCTGTAGATGTTGCTGCGCGAACCCCTTATTCTGCCAGAAACACTTCCTAAAATACTACTATAAATTTTAGATCTCTATCCAATATGATTTTATCTGGTGCTCTATGTCTTGCAAATACTTCTTTTATATAGATTCTAGCGATATCTTCTGCTGATATTTCCTTAGTGTATGCTATAAAGTATCCCTACTTTGTTAGCTTATCCACTATTACTAAGATCGCGTTATAATCTTGTCCTATAATAGGATCTCTTAACTTTGGTAACTTAATAACAAAGTCTTATAATATAACTTCTTATGGTCTTCCTAGTGTCTTAACAGGTTATAGCCCTCTATACGGCTTATACCTTATTGGTTTGTTCCTTTGGTAATCTAGATACTCCTTTATAACTTATCTCGCTAGTCCCCAGATTCCTTAAACGATGTATTCCTCTTAAAGTCTTAATACTAAGCCTATAGCTCTGTTATATCCTTATATTATTCCCTTATGGAATTCCTTAACAAATTCTTCTATAATAGACTTAGGTATATACGTTGCTTCTCTATTTTTATATTGCTCTAAGTTTAGATTCTTTACCTATACTTCTTAGATCTTTTATGTTTAATTACTCTCTAGTAATTTATGGATCTGACTTTCCTTAATTGCTATAATCTTTAGATAATTATACCTAATTAATCCGTCTTAATCCTTTTGTAATAAAGCTCCTAATAGCTTTTTATTACTTTACAGTTTAGCCTTTCTGCTTAAAGTGTCTGCTCGTGCATTATCTGTACCCTTAGTATACTGAATTTTGAAATGGTATTTTATAAGCATTTCCGCCTATCTAACCTGTCTCTAGTTGAGTTCCTTTGTTATTAGGAATCCTGTAAGGTTCTTATAGTCTGTCTTAACTATAAATAGTTTCTCTGTGCCTTGTAAGAATACTCTTTATTCCTTAAGTGCTATAACTATACCTAACAACTCCTTGTTATAGATGTTATAGTTTAACTCTAGTAGTGTTATTTTTTGACTATAGTATGCTACTGGGTGCTATCTATCTTAATATTTCTATAGGAAGCACGCTCCTAGTGCAAAGTCTAATATATCCGTTTCTATAACCGTCTTTAGACCTGGTTGATAGATCTTAAGAACTGGCTCCTAGGTAAATAACTTTTTAACTCTCTTAAATAGTTCCTGTTGCTCCTTTCCCTATGCCCACAGTTCTTCCTTTTTTATTAGCTGTGTAAATAGCTTAATGTCCTGTGACTATTGCGCTATAAACCTTCTATAGTAATTGCAAAACCCTAGAAACGATCTTAACTGTGTAATGTTCTCTAGTTCTTGCTAATTTACTATAGCCTCGATCTTCTTTGGATCTATACTAAGTTGGCCTGGTTTAATAATAAATCTAATAAAATTGGTCTTCTAGGTAAAGAACTTGTATTTTTTAATTGCTACTAGCATCTGTTCTTCCTATAGTCTCTTTAAGACCTACTTAATGTGTTCTCTATGTTCTTCCTTATTCTCTAAGTAGATAATAATGTTGTTGAGGTATACTATAATAAATTTATTTAGGTGTTCTCCTAATATACTATTAATTCGCTTCTGGAACATTGCTAGTGCGTTTATAAGCCCGAATTGTATAACTAATGGCTTATATAGTTCTTCCTTTAACCTAAAGGCTGCCTTCTATTTATCGCCTTCCTTGATTCTGATCTGGTGGTACGCCTATCTTAGATCTATCTTTGTAAAGATCTTTACGTTGCCTATCCTATCTTAGATTTTGCTAATTAAGGGTAAAGAATACCTATCCTTTCTAGTGATACTGTTTAACTGTCTATAGTCTATACATATCCTAAGTTTTCTGTTTTTCTTTGGAATAAACAGTACTGGATATCCTGCTAATAACTGTAATGGTCTAATATATTCCTTTTATAAGTTCTCCTGGATAAACTCCTTAAGCGCTACTAACTCTGTTTTAGTAAGCTTATAGATTGGAAAGAACTTTAGACTTATTCCCTCTTCTAATTCTATCTTGTGGTCCTAAGCTGTATGCTTTAATAGCTTTTTACTTTCTAGTAACCATAACTTTTTTCCATACTTATGGTATCTCTTTAGTACATAACTTAAGCCTCGCTTAGTCTCCTTATATGTCGCTCCGACTTAGTACTATACCAACTTGGTTTGCTATTGCACTTTGCGTTATTATATATCCTTAATATCGACTTGACCTATAACCCAATCGATCTTTGGATTGTACTTCTGTAACTAAGGTATTCCTAGTATCGCCTCGTCCTGTCCTAATGGTAGGATATTAAAAGATATTCTAACTAGTCTCCCTTTAATAGTTATCTAAATAGGTCCTGTTTTAAGATTAATAATACCTCCTCTATAGGCTATCTAATCTCCTAAAATCGTTATAAGTGGATATGGGTGTTCCTTCTGTCTATGTGGTAACCCCATTCTTTCTACTGCCTTTGGTGATATGTGGTTCCTTATTGCTCCACTATCTACCAACACTTTGAACTGCTAATCTTGCCACTTAGCTCTTAAATTTAGGTATTATCTTTAAATTCCTTTAAGGGTCTAAGGCTCTAATACTGGTTCCCTCTAGTCCTATACGCCTCCCCTTTTCCTAACTGTTGGCTGCTTAATCCTACCTGTACTTGGTCCAACTCTGGCTAATACTTAGTTTGTTTCTTTTCCTCTATATACTATAGATAAGTGTTCTCTAGGCACTCCCACTACTGTTATTTATCTAGGCATTTTTCCGTAAGGAATCTTCCTAGTTAAAGTATTAAGTCTCCTTAACCTTATACTTTTACTGGGTGCCAACTATATATATACTTAGCGTTCCTAAACCGCTTTTCCTCTAGTGCCTAATATATTCTTACTAGGTACTTCCGGTTCTTATCTTTAGGTGCTCTATGTATGTTGCACATATTATCCACACAAGCTATCCATAATAGTGTATAATGCGCTGCATGTTTTAGGTTAACTCTTGGTTTGTTTTTATTCTTAAGTTTAAACCTATACCTAGTTAACCTGACCACTGGTATCTCTGCTATGGGTACTAAGACTTGTTATTCACTTCTCTAGTCCCTAGACCTCTCTTCTAGGTTCCTTAACGTTATAATTAATACTCCTTTAATGTAACTTATGCGTTTCTCTGTAATAGGTTAGTCTTAGATAACTTTTTTGTTTAGCCATATATAAAAATCTTCCTATTTGTTATTGTGTTATTGCCTATACCACTTTCCGTATAACTGGTTTAGTATGTATGGTCTATCCGTTAGAAAGTACCTTGTTATTGCTATATTATGACATTCTTTAGTATGCCTTTCTTTAAACCTAGTTAGGATATTTAGATCCTCCTCTTGTTCTAGTTTGTCTAACTACTTTACCCTAGGTGTCCCTGTACTTGGCCTATTAGTAACTCTTTGTATAGGTGCTCTGTCCTTTATATAACCTGGCATAGCTGATCTCTTGTCTAGCTTTTGCTCTTGCTATATAATAATTCTTGTCCTAAACTTATCTATAGTTTCTTGTTTTCTGCGTCTTATAGCTGGATTCTTGTAGTTATCTTGCTTTTTAATCCTGGTATTAACTGTTTAATCTTTAGGCTGAATACTGCGTTTACCTGGAATTGCTAACGTTCTTATTTATTCCCTAAACTTGTAGTTCTTAAACTTGCGTTCTATACTTATTTGTTTGTTACTAAACTAAGTTACTGCTCTTTCCTATTGGTTTTTGTTTATTGTGGGTTCTTAGGTGTGTCTTATCTTGTCTTAAGAGTCTTAAGCTTCTTATATCTTTTCTTAAGAATCTTAAGCCTGTGGCCTTTTGCCTTTATTAAGTGATAAGCTAGCACTAGCAGTCATCTGCTTACTTAGTTTCTTTTAAACGTTACTCCTATTATTTTGTGAAGCGATGGAAATTGTATCCAACGGTATTATAACATCCGTTACTGAATCTTGTTTGGTGATAGTCTCAGTCTCTGCTTCTGTTACGTTATTAAGGTTTAAGTGCTCCCAGTTAGCCTCCTTTTTATCCTTATTGCTGTTGATCAATAAGTACTCTGACTCTATTGTTAATACTACTAATCTTTGTCCGTATATTACTATAATATTTTAATCTAGCTCGTAGAGTTAATCTTGTTCTTTATCTAACTCTCTAGTTCCTTGGAGTCCTTTTAACTCTAGCTTCTATGGCCAATAGCTTGCGCCATACTTAGCGTCCTTATAAATTTAGCATGCGTTGTTGTAACAATACGCAAAACTGTTAATTAAACACTCTTTTGTTCCTCGTAGTGCACTGTCGTCCCTTTGTATATACGTGCTATCTGCTGGTCTGGTTCCCTTTACTACGTAGTTACTCTAACTACCTCTATAGTCTCTGGCGAAATGACCCTATTTTCCGCAATTTATGCAAGCTTTATCTTTAAACCATCTTTCTTGCTATAGAGTCCGCCTAAACGTCTTCTGCTACTGAGATCCCTGGTTTAGCCTCTGCTCCTTAGTCCTTTAATCACTTAATCCTTAACCTCTAGGTTTCTATAGTTTCTTTTCCCATCTTTAGGTTTCTTTAGTACCACTTAGGTCCATTAGCTCTGCGCTATTCCATAGTTTTTAACTCTATGTCTGTCATTGCGTACTCTGCGCCTTATATAACTGTGGAACTCTATCTTGCCCTCTCTTAGCTTGTTCCCTTTAATAGATTCTATTATTAATCTTTATTAACTGATCTATTAACTCTCTTAAAGTATCCGCATCTTCTATTAGGATAATTACGTCCTGGACTTTAGCCTTAAGTCCCTATTTATACTGTGCTATAAGCGCCCTATCGTTCCACTTAACCTGTGTGGCTAGTGTTTAAAACTGTATTGTATACTTAATTGCTAAAGTGCGTTATACTAAGTTCTAAAGCTTTTGTTCTGCTATGGTTGTGGCTTCCGGGTCTCCAAATATCTGCGTTAGTTACTCTGCGAACCCGTTTTAACTGGTAAATATGTACCTTACATCCTGGTTAGTAGTTGTTATGCTATTAGCCTATATTTCCGTAAGATACGGCTTAAACCACTTAAGTGCCCTCCCCGTTAGGAACAATCCTGCATAGGCTACTTAGTCTAATAATATTGCTAACTTCGCTCCTTCCTGTACTACCTTAAAGTGCATCTGCGTAAGAAATCCCTTAAGCTTTAACTTCTCTCCTAAGAATTGTTTAATTGAAGGTAACTTAATCTTTACTACTTTAATTCCATTAATGCGTTCTTTAAGTATCCTATTATTGTCTTATAAGTGATTAACTATTTCTTATAACTAACCTCGCGTAACCACTTGAGAATCCCTATCGTCTATACTGGTATCACCTGGCCCTAAGGTTATGGCTGCCGTTAACGCTGTCGTGACTGGTGCTGCTTTGGGTGGCATATTGTTCGAGTTTGTTCCAATACCGTAACCTTAGTAGTAAATGTGTAACGGAACCTTGTAGTAGGAACTATAGTAGGTTCTGTTAATGGGCTGGGTATATAGGTACGACAAAAACAACAACGTAATAATAACTGGTGGAGTGGTTGCCTAATAGATTAACTCCAATTGTATTCTAAGATTTACTACAAGAAGAGAACTATCTACGGTAGGGACTGAGGTCCTTTAAATACACAACCGTACTCCTAAGAAATTCTCTCTTGTATGTGAGGTACGTGTTGTCTATATTAAACGTAACGTCCCTTCCGTTTAATATAGTTAATACGTTCAACACCATGTGACCTCAGTTACCATTCCTCGTCACATAGTTCCACCGGATCCATCCTGGACCGTGCCTGTATTAACCAACTAGCTTCCGCCGACTCTTCTCTAAGTAGTTGTAACATCGTACTTAAAGCGTCCGTAACACCAACACTACTAGGGCGACCATGCTATTGACCTAGAAGAGGGATAGGAGGCCCTATATAGGCCGCTCTATAACCTCTTAGCTAAGGAGCTAGAAGTCCTAAGGAAGTACTTAGACAACGCCTTAGCTAAAGGCTAGATTTAACTAAGTACTAGTCCTATAGGGGCACCTATCCTCTTTATACCTAAAAAGGATAGGAAGCTGCGGCTCTATATAGACTATAGAGGCCTTAATAAGGTAACAATTAAGAATTGTCTCGCACTACTATTAATTAGTAAGACCTTAGACCGCTTAGTAGGTTCTAAGATCTTTACTAAGCTGGACTTAACGTATGCGTATCACCGCCTTTATATCCGTTGTGGCGACGAGTAGAAGACGGCGTTCCATACGCGCTACAGCCACTTTAAGTACTTGGTTTTGCCTTTTAGGCTAACCAATAGACTAGCGACCTTTTAGGGCTATATTAATCGGGCCTTGTTAGGACTAGTAAACATCTTCTATATAGTCTACCTTAATAATATTCTAATTTTCTCTAAAAATCCAGAGGAACATTGGCGCCATATAGTAGAAGTGCTGTGTAGGTTGCAATAATACCAACTATATACAAACCTTAAGAAGTGCAAGTTTGGCGTACAGGAGATTAAGTTCCTAGGATACATTATTAGCCCTAAAGGTATAGTAATAGATCCTAGCCGGGTAGAAGCTATTACTAAGTAGAAGAGCCCTTAATCTTATAGGGATATCCAGGTCTTTTTAAGTTTTGCCAACTTCTATTATCAGTTTATCCATAAATACTCTACTATTGCAAAGCCTATTACTAATCTCCTAAAAGGAGCAAAGAACGGCCGCAAAGCTAGGCCTTTTAATTGGCCAGAGGAGGTAGAGTAGGCAATGCACCAGCTCTACAACGCCTTTACAACGGCGCCGCTCCTATAACACTACACGCCAAGCCTACCAACTCAGTTAGAGACAGATGCCTTAATATAAGGCCTAGCAGTAATCATATCATAGCTATTTAAAGACGGCCTTTGGCATCCAATAGCCTTTTAGTCTAGGAAGCTTTTGCTAGTAGAGCATAACTATAAAACCTACAATTAAGAGCTACTAGCTATCGTGGAGGCTTTTAAGCATTAGAGACACTACATTAAGGGGCTATTAAGCCGCCTGGAAGTGCTCTTAGATTATAACAATCTAAAGGGTTTTATAAAAGTAAAAGCCCTTAATGGATAGTAAGCCAGATGGGCTATAACACTGGCTGCCTATGACTTTATTATTAAGCATAGGGCGGGAAAAACGAACCCCACAGACGCGCCGTCGAGGCGACCCCTAGGCGCAGGGGGTCCGCCAGAAGAAGACACCATACTACCACTACTCTAAAGGACTTTGGGAATGCAGGGCCACCAACTCAAAATAAAAGTCCCATTAGGTGTACAGGAAAGCGAGCTTTCTGTAGAGGTATCACTTTTATGGCTATAGGCCGGCGACCCAACAGAGGTACGCCTGGGCAATATAGCATTATATTTCAACTGGGCAACCTGCACGCATGCCGTTAAGCAGCGTATAACAAGAACCTAAGTCAGAGAAGTAAGTGCTTAAGAGAGTGCTTACAAGTCTAGTACGGAAATAGTTATCAAGCTTATCAAAGGACTTCAAACCATAGATAACCTTGTGCTGCAAAAGCACAGCGACAGCTTAGATACGGCGAGACGCTATTAACACGCCCGCTCAAAGCTAGTGTGGTAGTTTAATTCTACTGGACTACTTTATCACTATAGGAGGCTATATATGCCCCCAGACCTAGCAGTTTATATAGAACTCCTATAGATCCACCACAATAATGCCCTAGCCGGCCACTTTGGTGAGAAAAAGACCCTAGATCTACTCTTGCGTAAGTACTACTAGCCTAGTATAACTGCGGACATTATAAGCTATATCTCTACCTGTGATCTATGCCAGTGTATGCGTGCGCCTTAACATTGCCCTTATAGCAAGCTCTAAGCGCTGCCTTGCCCGGGTCAGCCATGGCAGGAGATTATAATAGACTTTATTATAGGCCTACCGCCTAGCAGACAAGGCAATAAGGTGTATAACGCGATATACATAATAGTTAATCACTATACTAAGATGGCCTTGTATCTGCCTATAGTAAAAACTATTACTGCAACCGAACTTGCGGATCTCTTCCTTAACAAAGTAGTATACTATTTTGGAGCCCCTAGAGGGATTATATCTAATTACGGCAGTATCTTCACTAGCGAGTTCTGGTTAGAGCTATGCTTTGCTACAAAGATAAAACGTAGGCTAAGTACAGCCTTTTACCCGTAAACAGATGGGTAAATAGAATGCTAAAACCAAACCCTAGAGTACTACCTCTGTGTATTCTATAACGAAAAGCAGAGTAATTGGGTAGGCCTACTACTGCTAGCCGAATTCGCCTATAATAATGCTAAATATAGCACGACAGGCATAAGCCCGTTCTATGCCTACTATGGGTTTCACCCGCGTCTAGAATATAAGGTTGAGGCGGACAATAGTCATTCTATTCTAGCCGCCTTAGAGCGGATTAAAAGAATATCCCTTAAACGTAAAGCGCTGGCGAAATGCTAGGAATACGCTGCTAAGACGCAGGCGAAATACTACAATTATTATTACTAATTATAGGTATATAAAGTAGGGGATCTAGTCCTACTATTAACTAAGAACCTTAAACTAAAAAGGCCAAGTAAGAAGCTTATAGCACGCTTTATTGGACCTTTTAGTATAGCCAAACCAGTTGGAAAGTAAGCATACTAGCTACATCTACCCACGTCTTACTATATCCATCCAGTGTTCTATATTAGCTTACTAGAGCTATATAAACAACGTAAGGGCACTACTAGAGACCCTCTACTAGGGCCTATTAAGCTAGACAATAAAGAGGACTAAGAGGACCGGTATAAGGTAGAAGAAGTATGTGGAAGGAAGGGATGTAACTAGACCCTATAGTACTTGGTTAAGTAGAAAGGCTAGCCAGAAGAATATAATAAATAGGTCCCAGCAGAGGACATTAATGAGGACATAAAGGAGATATATAATAGTTACTTTACCCCAAGGGGCAAACGGAAAAGAAAGTAGTGAGAGAACCAGAACGATTAAATTATAACCAGGATTACGCCCCGACGGCAGAACGACGGCGGAACGACGGCGGAGCGACAGCGGAACGACGGCAGAGCGACGGCAGAACAACGGCAGAACGACGGCGGAGCGACGGCAGAACGCCGATAGAAATATAAATACACTATAGCTCCATCAAGTCCCCCCTCTTCTTACCTCCTTCCTCTTCCTCCTCCTCCTCTCCCTTCTTATCCTCCTCCTCTCCCTCCTCCTTATCCTCCTTATCCTCCTCATCCCTTATAATAGGAGGCATATTGGCCTACAAGCACTATTAGCATACGCTACGCCGGCAAAACACCTGCGTTATAACACGTACTGAAGCACGCATTACATTAAGGATCCCTTTAAGGGTACAACGGATGGCCTGCAATTCCTACACTTAGAGCAGGGGAAAGTCTTTGCCCTTTGGGCGCTGGCGGAGACCGTGCTTGGCGCCGGCACGCACTAAGGCCTTAATATCCTTCGTGAAGGATTTCTAGGCGGCAGTAATGTAAGCGTTAAGGTTAGCCATATCCCCACTAGCAACCCGGCAGCGCTTAGCCCTATTAATAAGGGCGAGCAGCTTGTTCAGGTGGCTATAGAAGGCCTTAGGGACCTAGTCTTGTTAGCCATCGGAATATAAACCAACGCATATAGACTTACTGCTTAGCACGACTTATTCAGTCATTGGCAGTAACTGTAATTGCGGTTGGCCTACTTGCCGCAGGTAGCCCGCCCAGCAGTGGCCACACGCTTGGCGCAGTGGAGGCAGATGGGTTCCAGCAAGGCTAGGGAAGCGGCTTGCGAGCGGCGCGGGAGCTTAGACAACGTCTAGCAGGATTAGCGACAGCTATAAGTAGGCGTGGAGAATGCTTACGGAAGGCTCACTAGCAGGTGAACCGGCGGCGTGACGCTTGCGATTTATGATTAAAAAGAAATTGTGAAGAAGGCGAGTCGCAGGCTAGACGAATTGAAATTAAATGGGAAGGGAAATCTAGTGTCCTACCTTAGGGGGGACTCCTACCTTTATAGGTCTCTATAAGGCCCTAGCGTCCTATTGTCTTATTGTCCTATTGTCCTATTATCTGATTCACTTAAATTTGGTTGCACACTTTTTATTTAGTAAAGGACAATAATAGCGCTCCTATTATATAATAGCATTGGCTAAGGATAGCCGCTTAAGAAGGGGGGGGCAATTGTTAGGCCATAGAGACGCACTGGCCGTAACCGGCTTAGCGCAGGCGAGGCGCAGGCAAGACGCCTACAAAACGTAGTCACCCCGCATTAGAGAACAGCAGAATTCAGTTCTACAGTTCTACTTCATCAAGAACTAGATACTTATTTGCATTCCGTTACTATTGTCACGTTACTACATACCCTAAGGACCTTGGCGTCCTAACACTAGTATAGAAAGAAGCGCGTACCTACTGCAATTAAACCCTACTTCGCCCTAAATTATTTAATCCCCTAGTTAAAGACTTTATAGTATACATTCTTAAAATAACTAATCAATTAATTAAATAGATTATAATTAATAAATACCTAAATAACGAGTTTATCTAAGAGATACTTAAGCTAATTTAAGATGGAGTTAGACGCTCTAAAAGATCTCTATAAGTAAATATAAAGCTTATAGAGACCGCCTAGTTATACCTAACCATAATAAACTTAAACTTAAGCTCCTTAAACATGTATATAATCTACTAGTAGCTGGCCACCTAGGCTAAGGAAAAACCCTAGAGCTACTTTAATAAGAGTACTACTGGCCAAATATATATAATATAATATAAAGGTACATCTCTAGCTATTATACCTACTAACGGGCTAAAGCTTTATATAAGACGTATAACGGCTTTTTAAAGCTACTACCTATTTCAGATTAAAGATAAAAGGATATCTTAATTAACTTTATTGTTAATCTCCCCGTAAGTAGAGGCTGTATAAATATTATAGTAGTTATAGACCGACTATCTAAGATAAGACACTTAATCGCTTATCCTAATATATTAATACCTACCATTGCCCAACTATTCCTAAATTATATATAGAAACTCTACGGACTTCCTTAAACAATTATCTCTAATAAAGGCAGCTAGTTTATCTTTATATTTTAGAAAGAATTAACTACCTAACTCTATATTAAAGCACTATTATCTATAGTATATTATCTAAAAACGGATAGTTAAACGGAATGTATAAACGCTATAATAAAATAGTATATTTGGATATATACGTTATATTTATAGGACGACTAGATAGACTAGCCTATATTTACTAAGTTTACTATAAATAACTCCATCTTGGAAACTATAAAAGTCTTCCCATTTCTAGCTAATTACGGCTAGTACCCGTAAATTGGGTTTAATCCCTTTAGTAATGTTCCTCGCCCTGCTTATTATGCCTTACAAATTATAGAAGCAAATTAATTTATAAAAAAGATAAAAGAACTATAAGAGTTCCTTATTAATAAAATAATATAGGCCTAATCTATTTATAAAGCTGCAGTAAATAAGAACTAAACCCTAGCACTAGCCTACTAAATTAGTAACTTTGTTTGGCTAAATATAAAAAATCTAAATACAAAACAACCTATTAAGAAACTTAATTAGAAGAACGCCGGCCCTTATAAGGTTAAAAAGGTTGTCTTTCCTTATGCTTACTAATTAAAGCTCCCTAATATAGTTAAAATCCACCTTGTATTCTATACGTCAGTCCTCCACCCTGCCGCCCCTATATTAGACGCCCTACCTAAATAGATCTAAGACCCTCCCCTACTAATTAGTTAAAGTAGATAGTAAAGATAAGTACCTTATTAAAAGAGTTAATAATATTAAGTATAATAAACGGAAACGTTAATATATATACCTTATAAAATAGAGAGGCTTTACTAAGCCCTTATAGGAACCCGTTAACTCTATAGGACTTATATAAGCCATAGAAGACTTTTATAAACTCTACCTAGAACTACTAAGCTTGGACCCCCAGAAGTCGGTCACTACACTAAAATCAACTCACTGACTTGCCCACCTATTTTCTATACTACTAATCGTTTAATATAGACCGAAAGGAGCAGAACCTACAAATGGCTATTGCAGATTTTAATGCCAGTAAATTTAAGTCTGGTACTTAAGCCGCATAAGCGTATGGTGTCCCTCTGTCAACTTTTTACAATCGCATAGGTAGCAGGCAGCTATGATAAATTGCTTACCAGCATGAACAGCTATTGACTCCTACACAAGAAGACTTCCTTATAAATTGGGTGCTTGAATAAGACTTATAAGGATTTGCCCCGTCACATACCCGACTACGAGAAATGGCGGCTTGAATTATCAATTAAAATTATAATACTAGGGTCCTTGGTAAGCTATGGGTCTCTACCTACTTATAACGCAATACTTGAATTAAATCCTTGATTGGCAGACTAATAGAGGCTGCTAGAGCTAAGGGAGCATAACCTAAGCAAATCTAAGATTTCTATGATCTTTTAGAGACGGTGCGAAAGGCAAGCGGTATATAGGTAGAGAACACCTGGAATATGGACGAATCTAGTATTGCATTAGGTGCATGCACAAATTCAGTAAGACTGGGAGATGCCTTAAAAAGAAGACCCTTGTACAGTTACCTAAAGATCGCAAATGGATATCTATTATAGAGTTAATCTCAGCGCTTGGCCAATCAATTCTGCCTCTGGTAATCTTTAAGGGAAAGCACATCTAAACAAGCTGGTTCCATCACGATAAGGTGCCTGATTGGGTATATACGACCTTAAAGAACGGTTGGATAGCTAATTGCATCGCATTTAATTGGCTTACTAAAGTCTTACCAGAAACCAAACCGTCTGGCGATAACGCTTAATTACTTATTCTTGACGGCTATGGAAGCTACCATACTATAGAGTTTCTATGGGAATATAAGGTTAATAATGTATAGCTTATCTTTCTTCCCCCTTATTTAACGCATGTTCTACAGCCCCTAGATCTATTATGCTTTTGCCTAATTAAGTTAAAATATTAAGAGCAGATTGCGGAGCTTGCATATATTAATGATGCAGCTCCAATTAAGAAGCATCGCTTTATTAAGTATTACTATAAGGCATAGAAGGAAGGCCTGACGGCAAGAGTAATTAAATCTGGGCGGCGCGCGTCTAGTATCTACCCCTGGAATCCGCGTAAAGGTCTTAAGTCCTCACAGGTTAAAAAGAAGGCTGTAACGGAGGCTTCAAGCTTTAAGCAACCTAAAATTAATCAATTTGATGCTCTTGCCACCCTAAAGAAACCACGCGATATATATAATATGTTGCAGGGCCTTCGCATCAAGCGTACGCCTAATTGGAAGACAAGGGCCCTTTTACAAAAAGTAGCCCGACAATTTAAGCAACTTACTGCGCATGCTGCATATTAGGAAGCTTAAATATATAGCTTGCAATCGCAGCTTGAGGACCTTAAGGGCCCAAAAAGACGTAAGCGGGTAGCTGTAGATCTAAATACAAAGTTTGCAAATATAGATTTGATTAAGGAAGCTATGGGTGAGGTAGAGAAGGAAGAGGCATGTGTAAAGGCAAAGGAGACAAAATCACGATCTGAAAGGGTGTCTGCTTGAAAGGCCAAAGCCAATATATTAAAATCTATGTATACAGAGGTGATCAACCTTAATTGATTAGGTGTAGGTAGCTCAAATTAATGGGGTGACCGATTAGGTTAGGCGTCCGACTTTAGGGGTTAACCGAGTTCCGGGGGTCCGAGCTTATAGCACTATCTTATAGAAGCTCAAGTTTAAATAGGGGGTACTATTATGGGACACCTCCGTAACACCTTATATATATCTACCTATTTCCACTAATATAGTAAGAAGAGACTAACCGCGAAATAGCAATCTAATAGCAATCTGCCGTATTCTACTATATTTTACTAAGTCTACTAAATCCTGCTAAGTTCTGCTAGGACTACTACTTAAATCCTATTCTATTTTATGCACGTATTAACTAAGCAACTAAACTAATAATATATACTCTTTCTTTCCGTTTCCTTACCTTCTCTCCTTACGCAACGTCTTAACTTTATTATATAGTTTATATATATAGCTTAATTGTGACGGTGCTAGAGCGCGTTACCTGCCAAATTCTGCCATGCTGCTGCCATATTCTGCCAACCTACGATTGGCTCGCTTACCGCTAGCGCCTTGGCGGCTGCCCCTTTATATATGTTTACTATGGTCCTTATGACCCCCTTCTTTTCTTCTCCTTAGCTTAGTATCTTTATTAGATAGCAGTCCACAAGCTTCAGTTTAGAGGCATTTATACGAGCCGTCATATTATACTAAGCTCTCCATACACTGCCTAGGAAGGCCTTAATAATATCCCCACATCTTAAAAGAAACTTCGTCTGCAATGACGCGTTAACGCGCTATACTCAGACACTAGAACAACTTTATACTGCCTGGGAAGGCCTTAATAATATCCCACTTTATAAGCCAGGTAGGACTGGACCTGTACCCCCGGAATTAAAACTAAAGCGCATAAGACTGATGAACCCTAGGAGGCTAATAATGGCACCTAAAGTGAGCTTATCTAAAAGACCTGCCTTTACCTGAGAGGAATATAAGATCCAATTAGGATCAGAAATTAAAGACAATAATAACGTTATAGATGTACGCGAATAGATTCGCGCCCTTGCGGCCAATTAGAAGGTTGATCGTCTTTAAGCAATAAAGTAGTACTTAATTGATAACCTTAATAAAGGGTTTATTAAGCCAAGTTAAGCCCCTTTTACTTCCCCTATTCTATTTATAAAAAAGCCTAGTGGAGGCCTTTGTTTTTATATTGACTATTAGAAGCTAAATGCTATTACTTAAAAGGATTGGTATCCTATTCCTTTAATTAATAAAACCCTCGCACGTCTAAGCCAGGTAAAGATCTTTACTAAACTTAATATCCACTAAGCTTTCTACCGAATTAGGATAGACCCTGTATCTAAAGATTTAACAACATTCTATACCCGTTATAGGTCCTATAAATGCAAAGTTCTTCCTTTTAGACTAATAAACGGACCGGCTACGTACTAAAGGTATATAAATAACGTTCTTTTTAATTACCTTAATAAATTCTGCATGGTATACCTAGATAATATCCTTATATACTTAGACAACGAACTTGAGCACCAAGTTTATGTTAAGAAGGTCCTAGAGAGATTACGGAATATAGGCTTGTAAGTTAATATTAAAAAATATATATTTAGGGTAAAACGTACAAAGTACCTTAGGTTTATAGTAAGTATAGATAGGATTAAAGTCAACCCTAAGAAGGTTAACGCAATCCATAACTAGCAGCCCCTTTATACTATAAAGGGTATCCAATCCTTCCTAGGTTTTTATAATTTCTACTACTGATTTATCCGTGACTATGGAGTAGTGGCAACGCCTCTTATATAACTTACCTGGAAAGACACGCCTTTTGTCTTTAATAACGACTATATAGAAGCCTTTAGAGAGTTAAAAGATTGGCTTATCTCTTCTCTAATCCTTTGTTACTATGACCTGGACCTTAAATTAATATTAGAGACGGACGCTTCTAATAGAGTTATAGCGGGAATCCTATTATAGTTATATCTAGACGGCAAATAGTACCCTATTACCTTTTTCTTAAAAACAATGGACCCAGCTAAGTGTAACTATAAGGTATATAATAAAGAAATGCTAGCTATTATCCGATTATTATCCTAATAGCGCGTAGAGCTTAAAGGCACGAACTCCCGGATTAAGATATATACGGATTATAAAGCCCTAGAGTACTTTATAACTATAAAGCAGCTTACTAGATAATAAGCCCACTAGGCCAAAATACTCTCTAAATTCTTCTTTACAATTATATATTATTCTGGCAAGCAAAACACTAAAGCTAATGCACTAACCTAAAGGGAACAAGATATAGGACTCTAGGATAAGCTAAAGACCTAATACTAAATACGCGCCCTCCTCTATCCCAAATAGCTTAACCTACAAATTTTTAAAGAACTAGACTTTAAATGGAATAAGCTAGCACCCTTAGAGGGAGCAGTCTTAGATAAACTAATAGGGCTAGTTAACTGCATCCTAACTGCGAACCGCATAGCTAACTCCCTAAAGGCCCTCCGTAACTAAGCCGTAAAGGAGGACCCTAATTTGGAAATAAAAGAAGGACTGCTTTTATACTAAAAACGGCTTATAGTTCCAGATGTTGACAACCTATAAATAGAGTTAATCCGTAAAGCCTACTGTTAAGTCTCTATGGTATACCCTGGTTGTAATAAGACCCACCAACTACTAGCGCCCTGTTACTACTGGTAAGGACTTCTATCTAATATAGATTAATTTATTAGAAACTGCCACGCCTATAGACGTGTAAATGCCCCTAGGGATTAAACTCCTAGGTGGCTACAACCGCTGCTAGTTTTAGAACGCCCTTAGTAATATATTACCATGGACTTTAAGTTATTTCTAAGGGACGCCTACGGCCACAATGCAGCCTTTGTAGTAGTTAACTAACTATACAAGCAATCCGTCTCCCTCCCTTATTTTAAGACCATGACTATAAAGGATATGGCCCGCCTCTATATTAATAACATCTATTAATTCTACGGCGCCCCTAAATTAATTGTCTCTGACTATAGCCCCTAGTTTATATTAGATTTCTAGAATAAACTCTGCTATATTCTTGGGATTAAGATTAAGCTCTCTACTATATTCTACCTTTAGACTAATGGCTAAACCGAGATTATAAACCAGTACCTTAACTAGTGACTATAGCCCTTTATAGACTACTATTAGGATAACTGGTTGGAATTACTGCCTATAATAGACTATGCGCAGTTTACACTCCCCTATAACAGTATAGGGATGTCCCCATTTAAACTGCTCTACGGGTATACACCACAAACGTCCTTTAATTGGGATAGGCCTATAGAACCCACTATAGCCCGCAAACGCCTTAGCTATAAAGAGGCCCGGGCATTTGCTAAGAGAATATATAGAGCCTAGGAGACTGCTTAAACAATTATAAAAAAGGCGTAAGAAAAAAAGGAGTCTAATATAAACCGATATTATTGCGAGGAAGACTTCTAAGTAGGAGATAAGGTATGGGTGTTAACAAAGAACTAGAAAACCCAGAGGCTAAGCCGCAAGTTAGACCACTAAATAGCTAGCCTATACAAGACTCTTTAAAAGGTAGGATACTCTTTTAAGGTTAAGCTACTAGAGTTAATAAGGATCTACCCCGTCTTCTCTCCAGACCGGCTATAAAAGGCTACGGATAATCTACTACCTGAACAGTATAACAACCCCCTACCGCCAATCCAGATTGCTGAGGACAAAGAATAGGAAGTTAAAGAAATCCTAGCAGTAAAAAAGGTCCGTAATGTCTTAAAATACCGTATAAGCTGGGTAGGCTATAATAATAACCTAAAGTAGTACCCCGTATCTAATTTTAAGTACTCCCCCTATAAGCTATGGGACTTCTACCTAGCCCACCCTAATCTCCCTGGACTACTATATAAATTAGATAACTGGATTAAATGCTAGGAAGAAGGGTTAGATAATTATAACAATTTAGATAATAATAGGGAGCTTGGACAACGCCTAAAGGCAGGCTTTTTTAGGAGGGGGGGGTAATGTAATAGTGCTAAAGCGCGTTACCTGCCAAATTCTGCTATACTGCTGCCATATTCTGCCAACCTACGATTGGCTCGCTTACCGCTAGCGCCTTGGCGGCTGCCCCTTTATATATGTTTACTATGGTCCTTGTGACCCCCTTCTTTTCTTCTCCTTAGCTTAGTATCTTTATCAGATAGTAGTCCACAAGCTTCGGTTTAGAGGCATTTGTGCGAGCCGTCACATTAATAATATCTACTTCGCTATATATTATTATCGCTTATACTTACTCCGTAACAGGCGTCCCTAATAGTTTAACTAAAAAGGTAAAGTATTTTAGCTTCTTTAGAGGGGAGATAGTTATAGTTAATATAGAGCTTTCCTTATACTTAAATACTCTAATTTATAAAAGTAGGGTTTATTTTATTAAATAGCTATTAAGGGTTAGGAAGCTTAACGGATTTTAATTACTTTACTATTATGTCTATACTACCTAAGGTGTTATATTTAGTAGAGCGAATAGGTTAACTAGGGCTTCTAATAGGGGAGGCTAAGCTGTCTTATAGGGCTATAAGGCTCTTTAGGATTTTATCTAAAGTCTCTTATATAGCTTAGGCTGCGAGGCAATTAGCTACCTATTTAGCCGCGAGATTATAAATCTACTCGCGCATACCTAGGGTATTATTATTATCTTTAATTTCTAATCCTAACTAGATCTTATATTTCTCTTAAGTAGAGGCGGCTCTCTTAAATAAACTTACTCTAGGTGCTATTATTAGCTATATAGGGGTTTATTAATATTATATAATTTGTTTTTAATACTAAGGTCTAGGTTAAGTATAGTCTAACCTATAAGGGGGGGTATTATTAGGGCCTTCCTAGGCTATCTATAGTATTTAGTGCCTAAGTATAATACGTTAATATATTACGAATAAAGTTTCTTTTTAGGGTAGAATATTATAGAGGCCTTCCTAGGCAGTATAGGGAGAGCTTAGTATAATATAACGGGCTTATATAAATGCTTCTAAACCAAAGCTTATAGATTGCCTCTATGTAAAAATACTAAGCTAAGGAGAATATAAGGGATCTTTTAGACCCTTACTTAGGTATACGCCTAGGGGCTCTTAAAAGCTGCTAAGGCTAGCCTTTAGCTAGCCCTTGGCACCTCCTTATAAGCTCCTCGGCCTTATAGCCCCTTTTCGTCTCCGTACAAGGCACTACCATACCTACTCTTTACCATATTGTCCTCTTCTATCGACTCTCCTTGTGACTTATGCTCGGCTTACCTACTCCCTACTGTATACCTAGGCAATAGCCTTAGGCCATGTTCGATAACTTTTTTTGGCCAGGTCGACTCCACTAGGTGGGCGCTCTAAAAAAGCCACCTAGGGCCACCGGGTCCACCTGGTCGCGAACGGGCCACCGATATCGATATCCACCTGGTGCATACTGTTTGTTCGACGCCCCAGGTGGATTTTAGGCAGATTGGCCGTCTTGGCAGCTGAGGGCTGGTTTACTAACTTTTTTCCACCTGTTCGTGCCCACCTGGTCGACGCCGCCAGGTGGGTCAAATTAAAGCCTAACAGGTGGATTGTAAGCGCCACTAGCAAGCGCTTGTGCAGGGGTGTAGATCGAACAGGTAAGAGCGGTTCGTTTACTAGAGGTAGTCGCTAAGGTTGCTGGTGGGCGAAATAGCGGTGGAGCAGGGTTATATAAGCCGCACGCGGGACGTCTAAAGGCTCTATATAAAACAAGTAGTTAGAGCCTTATAGATATAATCAACCCGTTCTTAATATACGCACCTTTTTTATAGGCGACGACAACGAGCCCATAGAGGCCAGCCCTGTTGACACTGCTGCCAGCGTAGCTCCCCTACCCCTAGCCATAGCCATGGCCCAACCGCCACCTTTACTACCACCTTTACCACCACCTCTACACCCAGTATAACGTCCTCTGAAGCTGCCTCTACTACTACCTTACCAATATTAACACCTGTGATAAAGCTGCCGAAGAAGCGAGTAAGGGTGAATACGGCAAAGAAGGATCTTGTAGCTGCTGGTGCTAGTTCCAAGCCACCTACTAAAAAGACTTGGAGGAAGAAGGCGGTAGAGGGCGAGGATCCTAGTAAGAAGCCTTAATTAGTATAGCTTAAGGCGTTAAGTAAGGCGTTTCTAGAGTATATAAAGCTATTAGTTACCTAAGGTAAAGAGACCAATGGAGCTATATTTAAAGCCACCAATTACGCTGACACTATTACCTATATTAAAGTTAAATTAGGCTAGGACCTTACTCTTAATTAGTTAACAAATAAGTATAATTATTAAAAGGCTATATACCGCGAATGGGAAGCGTATATTAAGGCATATTTAGGGTAGGGCAAATATAAGGTTACTAGCTTGCTATAGACTAATAAGGAAGGCGTTATAAAGGGCTATTTTAATAGCTATATTAAAAGGAGACCTTTTAAAACAAAATGGCCTATTTACTATAAGCAACTAACAGAGCTACTTACTGGTAAAATAGCCTGTGGTAATTATGCCGGTATAATTAAGGAGGCGCTTAATAAGGATTTGGTTTAGAGCTGGGGTAATATTAATTTAAATTTGTCTAATTATAATAACAAGGATAGTAAGGGCAAGTATAAGGATAGTAAGGATCTAAATATACCACGTGGTATAGTTAAATGGAGCCTATTTAGTACGCCAATTAATAGCTAGAGCCCTACTCCTATACCGGGTATATTAACGCCCTTAACGCCCTTAACGCCTTTGCGATCCTCCTTAGTATCCTTATTAATATTATTATCTTCTATAAGCTAATCTCCCTTACCTGCGCCTGGCGTGATGGAAAAGAGGGCTTAAAATACTAAGAAAGTAAAGAGGCTAGAGTTAATAAAGCGGTTAATAAAGAACGCAGCTAAGGCTGCCAATTAAAGCTATCTGTTAAAGATATTAGTGGTAACAGAAGCTTTAAGTAAGAGTATTAGCAAGGCAGCGGTAATGTTTAAATTATTAAAGATAATGCTATTAGTAATGCATAGCTCGCCGATTAAGAAGGCTGTAGGCAGCTTTATTTATAATTTTAAGTACCTTCCTGCTATTAATTAGCAACTTATTTTAAAAGGATTTAAGGTTAAAAGCAGGACCTATATCTTTAATTCGCTTACTGGTAAAGCTTAAAAAGGGTATATTAAGCAGCTAGTAGTTAATATAAGACGGCAGAAGTTGCATATTAAACAATTATGGTCCTTTGGTAGAGGATTAGAGGTTAGTAGTAAGTTAGAGGATTAATATAACATTAATTTTAGCTCTAGTCCTTAAGAGGTGTAGGTAAAGTAATTAATTTATAGCTAAATAACCTATCACGACTTTTTTAATAGTGGTGTTGCATATATTTGTGGGTATTTAAATGCTATACTTATAGACAAATTATATCTGCTGCTTTTAGTCTTTATAAAGATGGGTAATATTACTACTAAAATTAAATATTGTCTTCCTCCAGAACTTCTAAGACTTTTACTTTAACTATACCTAAGCCTTATAGCTAGAACGTCCTAATACTGCTCCTATATTACATCTGCTATATCCTCCCACTGCTAGCTTATTACTTGCTTACTAATATTATAAGAAACCGTACAGTTGTTAGTATCTAAATCGTCCTTACTTTTATAACCAGACTTATCTTTATGCGGATTACAGCTGTTCTGGTTTAGTGTCACGGAGTAAGCACAAGCGATAATAATATATAGCGAAGTAGATATTATTAAGCTATGTACATAAACTGTGTGATAAAGTTAAGACGTTGCGTAAGGAAAGGAAAGTAGGAAATAGGGGAAAAAGGGTATATAACGTTCGCTTAGTTGCTAGGTTAACGGGTACTATGCTACGCATAGGTAGGGTAGAGCTTAGGTGGCGGTTCTGGTAGAACTTGGCAGAATTTGGCAGTTAGAGGTCCTTGAAGTTGCCAGTTAGCAACTCCGATAGTAGAGACGGTAGATTGCTGTTAGATTGCTGTCTTGTGGTCAGTCTCTGGTTGTTTAGTTGGTGGAAACAGGTGGACGTGTATAAGGTGTTACGGGGGTGTCCTGTGACAGTACCCCCCCTTTAAACTTGAGCATCTGCGAGATGGGGCTGTGGTAGTTCTGGGTAGAGTTTATAAAAGTCTTCTGCGGCTTGTATAAGTCTTATAGAGTTGGCAGGTTCCTATAAGGGTTTAGTAAAACCTCTCCATTTTGTAAGGTATATATATTTACGTTTCCGTTTGTCATACTTAATGTTGTTAACTCTTTTAATGAGGTACTTATCCTCACCATCCACTTTAACTAGTGGGGGAGGGTCTTAGATCTGTCTAGGCAGAGAGTCTAATATAGGGGCGGCAGGGTAGAGGACTGACATATAGAATATAGGGTGGATTTTAACTGTATTAGGGAGCTTCAGTTGGTAGGTATAAGAAGAGACAACTTTTTCAACCTTATAAGGGCCAGCGTTCTTCCAATTAAGTTTCTTAGTAGGTTGTTTCGTGTTTAGATTTCTTACATCTAGCTAGACGAAGTTACTAATTTAGTAAGCTAGTACTGGGGTTCGGTTCTTATTTACTGCGGCTTTATAGATAGACTAGGCCCATGTTATTTTATTAGTAAGGAACTTCTGTAGTTCTTCTATCTTCTTTATAAATTTGTTTGCTTCTGCAACTTATAAGGCCTAATAAGCTGGACAAGGAATATTACTAAAGGGTTTAAAACCCATTTGCGGGTACTAGCCGTAATTAGCTAGAAATGGGGAGACCTTTATGGTTTCTAAGACGGAGTTATTTGCAGTAAACTTGGTAAATGCAAGCTAGTCTATCTAGTCGTCCTATAGATACGACGTGTATATCCAAATATACTGTTTTATTATAGCATTTGCATGTTCCGTTTAACCATCCATTTTTAGGTAATATGCCGTAGACAATAGTGCTTTAATGCGGAGTTAGGTAGTTAGTTCTTTCTAAAACACCAAGATAAACTGGCGGCCTCTATTAGAGACAATTGTTTTGGGGAGTCTATGGAGTTTCTATACGTGATCTAGGAACAGTCAGGCAACAGCAGGTACTAATATATTAGGGCAGGCAATTAAGTATCTTATCTTAAATAGTTGGTCTATAACTACCATAATATTTGTGCAGCCTTTACTTTTAGGGAGATTAACAACGAAGTTAATTAAGATATCCTTCTATCTTTGGTCCGGAACAGGCAGTGGCTTTAAAAAGCCATTGTATGTCTTATACAAAGCTTTGGCTTGTCGGCAGGTATAGTAGCTAGAGATATACCTTCGTGTTATATTATATATATTTGGCTAGTAGTACTCCTATTAAAGTAGCTCTAGGGTTTTTCCTTGGCCTAGGTGGCCAGCTACTAGTAGGTTGTATATGTGTTTAAGGAGCTTAAGCTTAAGTTTATCGTAATTAGGGACAACTAGGCGGTTCTAGTAGTATAAGCGGTCTCCGCGAACTTTATATTTACTTAGAGATATCTTTTTAGAGCGTTTAGCGCCATCTTAAATTAGCTTAAGTGTCTCTTAGATAAACTTGTTATTTGGGTATTTATTAATTATAATCTGTTTAATTGATTAATTAGTTATTTTAAGGACGTGTACCGTAAGGTCTTTAGCCAGGGGATTAAATAATTTGGGATAAAGCAGGGTTTGTTTATAGTAGGCGCGCGCTTCTTCCTATACTGTTATATCTTATAAACGTTAAGTTAGGGCATTAGGTTTTTAACCTTAAACGCCTAGGCGGTATATAATTAAGAATTGGAATTAAGACAGATATTCTAACTAGCGGGCTTAACAATAACTTAGCTATTTCATGGTCGTGAAGTACTGTAGATTCTTATGGTCGCTAAGGACCTTAATTGGAAATCTAGCGCCTTCTAGTTTAGGTTGCCATTGTTTAAAACATCTAATAATAGCTAACAATTCTTTATCGTAGATCTTGTAGTTATATTTAGCTAGACTTAGTTATTTTAAGAAGTATACTATAGGGTACAGTACCCCTTCTTTATTATACTAAGACAGAATACCTTCAGTGACGTAGTTAGATAAGTTAGCTTCTATAACACTCTTTTAGTTTAGGTTAAAGTGTTAAAGTATAGGTACAGTAGTGAACATAACTTTTAGATAGGTAAAGGCCTTCTTGCATTCCTTGTTAAAGATAAAGGCTTTATCCTTTTAGGTTAGAGCTATAAGAGGTAAAACTAGGGCAGAGAAGTTATTAATAAACTATTAATAGAAATTAGCAAATCCTATAAAGGCTCTTATATCCTTAACGTTCTTGGGTTCTTGCTAGTTTATAATTACTTTAATCTTCTTTAGGTCCATTTATATGCTATTTATAGAGATAATAAGTCCGAGGTATAGAACTTCCGTTTTATAGAACTCGCATTTATCTATATCTAATTATAGTCTAGCTCTATATAGGGCTTCTAAGACAAGGTTAACATGTTTCTTATATTTAGCTAGGTTATTGCTATATACTAGGATATTGTCGATATAAGCAGTACAGAAAACGTCTAGGTAAGGTCATAAGGTATTATTTATAAAGTATTGGAATAAACTTGGGGCATTTATAAGGCTAAACGGCGTTACTAAGTATTTAAATAGTCCGTATCTAGTACGGAATGCTATAAGCCATTTATCTCCTTTTGCGATACGGAGGCGGTTAAATGTGTGGATAAGGTTAAGTTTTGTATAGTAGTAAGCCTTACTTAATTGGTTTAGTATCTCTTAAATTAATAGGAGCGGGTACCGATTCTTAATAGTAATAGCGTTAAGAGCTTAGTAGTCTATATAGAAGCGTAGACTGCCGCTAGGTTTCTTAATAAAGATTACAGGTATAGCTATAGGCGAAGAGCTTGCTTTAATAAATCCTTTACTTAGGTGTTCGTTTAAGTACTTCCGCAATACTTAGAGTTTGTTTTGGGACATTCTATATAAGAGTCCAAATCCTGGTTGTTTTCCTTCTTTAAGTACAATCTTGTGGTTATATGGTTGGTGCTCCGCTAACTTATTAGCTTTCTTTTATAAAAATACTTCTAAATGCTTATAATGGTATACTAGTACTTTTATGGCAGGGTTAGTATACTTCTTTAGTACTAGGGCCTTTTTAATATCAGCCATTATAACGGCGAAGATTGTATGTTTAGGTTTCCTAGTAAGTCATGCTAATAGGGTAGCTCCAATCATATAGATATCTATAGAAAGGGGGGCGAGTTGCTAGCTAGCAACTTCCTTTTAATTATCTACTGTTTCTTATTCAACTTTAGGTTTAGTATTAGGTACGGAGTTAGTATTAGATTTAGGTTTAGGTTCTTTAAGTATCCTTTTTATAGTAGAATACTAGTTCTTCTGGTACTTTTGTATATTAAGCTTAAGTTTAGGCTTTTACTTGGTTCGGGGTAGTATAGTAGTTAGGGTCAGTTTATATAGTTTAGTATAATTTTTAGGTTCTTAGTAGAATTAGGTAGACTTTTTAGGTATAGGGTAGACGTTAGTAGAAATTTTAGACTAATGGATTCTAGTGGATTTTTTAGATTTTGGTTTAGGGTCTAAGTAGTAAATTATAAGGCACTTCTACTTATAATGGGAGGCGGTAAATAGAAGCTTAAGGTTGTCCTAATTAATGGTTACCTTATATAGCTTTATCTAAGGTTGTCTAAGTATTACTAAGTGACCTAGAGTGGTAATAAAAAGCTTAATCAGTTTTTTATGGTTCAGGTATTGGAGTCTTAGGAATACTATATGGGTAATATAGCCCAAGATAGTGCGTTTGCCATTAAATCCAAACATATTAATATGCCGGTTAAGGGGGGTTAGAGTAAAACCATTATTTTATATAAAGATCTTGTTAATAAATCCTATGCCACTGGCTCCTGTATTAATTAGGACTTGAGCATTAACCTATTAATTATTCTGCCGAAGACGACAGTTAATGGTTATGCTGCAATCTTAAGAGTTAGAGTTTGTGACATCTAAAGTATTTAACAAGATCCTAAGGCAGCGCCGTCCTGGAGAGCGACTTAGCTCCAGGACCTTCCTTTTAGAGGCGATTGGGGCATCGGCAAAATATAGTACCCTTTCAATGGCCTCAATGGTTGGTGGTTGACGTAATTGGCGCGCAGTTGAGGTCATTTGGCAACTCGACCAACTAGCCTATGTCGTATTTTTTTGACACGCAGCCTGCGCGCAGCCTACGCGCAACCTACGCGCAACCTGCGCGCAACCTGCCAGTAATCTGCGCATTTGGCAACCATAATTATATTTACCTCTTTTATACTAATAACATATTTTAAATAAATAAAAGCTACTTTAAAGCTATTTATAAGGCTAGCAAAATAAATAATATTATTTTAGATAATTTAATATAATATAGCAATAGTTCTCTTCTACCTATCTACCTATTGACTTACCTACCTGCCTATATCGCCTACCTATTTGCATCTGCCTACCTGTCTATATCTACCTACCCGTTAGCATCTGCCTACCTGTCTACATCTGCTTGCCTGTCTGTATCTACTCACCTGTCTGCATTGCCTACCTGTCTGCATCGCCTACCTATTTGCATCTGCCTACCTGTCTATATCTGCCTACCTGTCAGCATCTGCCTACCTATCTGCATTTGCTTACCTGTCTGCATCTGCTTGCCTATCTGCATCTACTTACCTATCTGTATCTGCCTACCCGTCAGCATCTCCCTATTTGTGCCTACCTGTCTGTGCTACCTTGATTCGATCAATCGATCGAATCGTTTATAGTGCTCGCTGGCTAGTCGTTGTCGTC
>Ga0307507_10000598_pt1 | contig 77782 bp, 17 predicted proteins | sample 7_EM_MG_FD_207223 | JGI IMG/M metagenome (GOLD analysis project Ga0307507, IMG submission 207223) | Populus trichocarpa ectomycorrhiza microbial communities from riparian zone in the Pacific Northwest, United States - 7_EM | ecosystem: Host-associated > Plants > Roots > Unclassified | place...
CTTTGGAACGGAGGTGGAAACAAGCCCTACCAGGGGCGTAGGTGATGACACGACATACTGTCACAGTACGTGCAGAGGGTCAACGAGGTAACTGTGACTGTGTATCATTGACAAACGATGTCGTGTGCAGAACTATATAGGAGGTGAGGCGGTATATATACACGTCGCTCAGGGGTTAGGTCTGTGCTCGTGTCATAACAACACCAAGTCATAACAACGCGTCAGGCCAGTGCCGTGACATGGAATTCCTTAACAAACTCTTCTGTAATAGACTTAGGCATATACGTTGCTTCTCTATTTTTATATTACTCTAAGTCTGGATCCTTATCCTATACTTCTTAGATCTTCTATATCTAATTACTCTCTAGTAATTTATGGATCTGATTTTCTTTGGTTGCTGTAATCCTTAGATAATTGTACCTAATTAATCCATCTTAATCTCTTTGTAACAAAGCTCCTAACGGCTTTTTGTTATTTTATAGTTTAGCCTTTCTACTTAGAGCATCTGCTCGTGCATTATCTGTACCTTTAGTATACTGAATTCCGAAATAGTATTCTATAAGCATTTCCGCCCATCTAACCTATCTTTGGTTGAGTTCCTTTATTATTAGGAATCCAGTAAGGTTCTTATAGTCCGTTTTAACCACAAATGGTTTCTCTATACCTTGTAAGAATGCTCTCTATTCCTTAAGTGCTGCAACTATACCTAACAACTCCTTGTTGTAGATATCGTAGTTTAACTCTAGTGGTGTCATTTTCCGACTATAGTACGCTACTAGGTGCTATGCGTCCTAGTGCTTCTATAGTAAGTATGCTCCTAGTGTAAAGTCTAATGCGTCTATCTCAACAACCGTTTTTAACTTTGGTTAATAGATCTTAAGGACTGGTTTTTAGGTAAACAACTCTTTAAGTTCCTAGAATAGCCTCTTCTACTTACTACCCTAAACCCACGGTTCCTCTTTCTTTGTTAGCCTTGTAAATAGCTTAATACTTTTTAACCATTGTGCTATAAACCTCCTATAGTAGTTACAAAACCCTAGAAACAACCTTAACTATATAACATTCTCTGGTTCTTGCTAACTTACTATAGCTTTAACTTTCTTTAGGTCTATGCTAATTTTTCCTAGTTTAATAATAAATCCTATAAAATTGGTTTTCCTTGTGAAAAACTCGTATTTTTTAATTACTACTAGCATCTGTTCTTCCTATAGTCTCTTTAAAACCCACTTAATATGTTCTCTATGTTCTTCCTTACTTATTAAGTAGATAATAATATCATTAAGGTATACTATAATAAACTTATCTAGGTGTTCTCTTAATACACTATTAATTCGCTTCTAGAATATTACTAGTGCGTTTATAAGCCCAAACTGTATAACTAATGGTTTATATAGTTCTTCCTTTGACTTAAAGGCTGCTTTCTACTTATTGCCTTCCTTGATCCTAATCTAGTGGTACGCCCATCTTAGATCTATCTTTGTAAAGATCTTTGCGTTGCCTATCCTATCTTGGATTTCGCTAATTAAGGGTAAAGGATATCTATCCTTCCTAGTAATACTGTTTAACTGTTTATAGTCTATACATATCCTAAGTTTTCCGTTTTTCTTTAGGGTAAATAACACTAGATATCCCGCTAATAACTATAACGGTCTAATATATCCCTTGTGTAAGTTCTCCTGGATAAACTCCTTAAGTGCTACTAACTTGGTTTTAGTAAGCTTATAGACTGGAAAGAACTTTGGACTTATTTCCTCTTCTAATTCTATTTTATAGTCCTATACTGTATATTCTAATAGCTTCTTACTTTCTGGTAACCATAACTTCTTACCATACTTATAGTATCTCTTTGGTATATAACTTAAGCCTCGCTTAGTCTCTTTATATATCGCTCTAACCTGGTACCATACTAACTTGGTTTGCTGTCGCATCTTACATTGTTAAGTATCCCTAATATTAACCTAACCTGTAACCCAATTAATCTTTAGATTGTACTTCTATAACCAAGGCATTCCTAGTATCACCTTGTCTTGTCCTAATAGTAGGATATTAAAAGACATTCTAACTGGTTTTCCTTTAATAGTTAACTGAATAGGTTCTATTTTAAGATTAATAATACCTCCTCTATAGGCTATCTAATCTCCTAAAATCGTTATAAGTGGATACAGGTGTTTCTTCTGTCTGTATGGTAACCTTATCCTTTTTACTGCTTTTGGTAACATGTGGTTCTTTATTGCTCCACTATCTATTAACACTTTAAACTGCTGATCTTGCCATTTAACTTATAAATTTAGGTGTTGTTCTTAAATTCCTTTAAGGGTCTAAGGCTCTAACACTGGTTCCCTCTAGTTTTATACGCCTCTCCTTTTCCTAACTATTGGCTGCTAGATCCTATTTATACTTAGTCTAACTTAGGCTAATACTTAGTTTGTTTCTTTTCCTCTATATGCTATAGACAAGTATTTTCTGGGCACTTCTACCACTATTGTCTGTTTAGGCATTCTTCCGTAAGGAATCTTCCTAGTTAAAGTATTAAGTCTCCTTAACCTTGCACTTCTACTAGGTGCTATCTATATATATACTTAATGTTCCTAAACCGCTTCTTTTCTGGTGCCTAATATATCCTTACTAGGTACTTTTAGTTTTTATCTTTTGGTGCTCTATATATATTGCAGGTATTATCCACACAAGCTATCCACAATAGTGTGTAATACGCTGGGTGACTTAGGTTAACTCTTAGTTTATCTTTATTTTTAAGTTTAAACCTATACCTAGTTAACCTAACCACTAGTATCTTTGTTATAGGTACTAAGATTTGTTATTTACTTCTCTAGTCCCTAGATCCCTCTTTTAGGTTCCTTAACATTATAATTAATACCCCTTTAATATAACTTATGCGTTTTTCCGTAATGGGTTAGTCTTGGATAACTTTTTTATCTAGCTATATATAAAAATCTTCCTATTTATTGTTATGTCGTTACCTATACCACTTTCCGTATAACTGGTTTAGTGTATATGGTCTATCTATTAGAAAGTACCTTATTATCGCTGTATTATAATATCCTTTGGTATATCTTTCTTTGAACCTAGTTAGGATATCTAGATCCTCTTCTTATTCTAGTTTATCTAACTATTTTGCCCTAGGTGTCCCTGCACTTGGCCTATTAGTAACTCTTTATACCGCTGCTCTGTCCCTTATATAACCTAGTATAGCTAACCTCTTGTCTAGCTTTTGCTCTTGCTATATAATAATTCTTGTCCTAAACTTATCTATAGTTTCTTATTTTCTGCGTCTTATAGCTGGATCTTTGTAGTTATCTTGCTTCTTAATCCTGGTATTAACTATTTAATCTTTAGGCTAAATACTGCGTTTACCTAGGATTGCTAACGTTCTTATTTATTCCCTAAACTTATAGTTCTTAAACTTACGTCCTATACTTATTTGTTTATCTGTAAACTAAGTAGTTGCCCTTTCCCATTAGTTTTTGTCCGTTATGGGTTCCTAGGTGTGTCTTATCTTGTCTTAAGAATCTTAAGTATCTTATATCTCTTCTTAAAAATCTTAAGCCTGTGGCCTTTTGCCTTTATTAAGTAATAAGCTAGCACTAGCAGTTGTTTACTTGCTTAGTTTTTTCTAAACGTTGCTCCTATTATCTTATAAAGCAATAGAAATTATATCTAATGGCGTTATAATATCTGTTACTAAACCTTATTCTGTAATAGTCTTAGTCTTTACTTCTGTTTTAACTTCTCTAAGGTCTACATGCTCCTAGTAAGCTGCCTTTATTACCTTATTATTGGTAAATACTTCGCCTATATTAAATTTATTATCCTTAATGTCCGATCTATAAGCTAGTTCGTTGGTTCCTTTAAACTTAAATAACACTAGCTCCTATAGCCAATAGCTTATACCGTACTTAATATCCTTATAAATTCAGTATACGTTATTATAACAATACGTAAAACTGTTAATTGAATATTCTTTTGTTCCTCGCAGTGCACTATTGTCCCTCTATACGTACGTGTCCTCTGCTGGTTAGGTTCCCCTTACTGCGTAGTTACTCTAACCACCTCTATAGTCTCTGGCGAAATGACTCTTTTTTCCGTAATTTATATAAGCCCTATCTTTAAACAATTTTTCCTGTTATAGAGTCCGCCTAAATGTCTTCTGCTGCTAAAATCCCTGGTTTAGCCTCTGCTCCTAGGTCCTTTAATTACTTAATCCTTAACCTCTGGGTTTCTATAGTTTCTTTCCCCACCTTTAGGTTTCTTTAGTACCGCTTAGGTCTATTAGCTCTACGCCATTCTATAGTTTTTAACTTTATGTCTGTTGTTGCGTACTCTGCGCCCTATATAACTATAGAACTTTGTCTTAACCCTTCTTAGCCTGTTCCCTTTGATAGATCCTATTATTGATCTTTATTAACTAGTTTATTAACTCCCTTAGAGTATCCGCATCTTCTATTAGGATAATTGCGTCCTAGACTTTAGCCTTAAGTCCCTATTTATACTGTGCTATAAGCGCCCTGTTATTCCACTTAACCTATATAGCTAGTGTTTAAAACTGTGTTGTATACTTAATTGCTAAAGTGCGTTGTACTAAGTTCTGAAGTTTTCGTTTCGCTATTGTGGTTGCTTTAGGGTCTCTAAATATTTGTGTTAACCGTTCTGTAAATCCGTTCTAACTTGTAAATACATATTATACGTCCGGGTTAGTAGTCGTTGCACCGTTTACTTATATCTTTATAAGGTAAGGCTTAAACCACTCTAAAGCTTTCCCTAATAAGAATAGTCCTGCATACGCTACCTGGTCTGTAGGTATTACTAACTTCGCTCCTTTCTACATAACCTTAAAATACATCTGCGTAAGAAACCCTTTAAGCTTTAACTTCTCTCCTAAGAACCGTTTAATTGAAGGTAACTTAACCTTTACTGCTCTAATTCCGTTAATACGTTCTTTAAATAGCCTGCTATTATCCTGTAAGTAATTAACTATTTTCTATAACTAACCTTGCGTAACTACTTAAGAATCTATATCCGCTATCCCTTGCAACGGCAAGGTCCTGCGCGTAGATGGCCCGTGCGCGAACAACTGTTTTCAAAACAACGCGTATATCAATTACACCACTACCATGCCTTCTAATCGTGTCAAAGTTGATAAGGACCTTGTTCGGAAGACTTAATATAAGGGTCCTCCTAGTCGCATTGCCAAAAAACGCCCCCCAAAGCCCTTAATCCTATTGATCTAATTGGCTAGCCCTTATCGATAACGGCAGGGCCCATTTTGCCGTTGCAAGGGATACTGGTATCTCCTAACCCTAAGGTTATAGCTGCCGTTGACGTTGTTATAACTAGTGCTTTAGGTGGCATGTTGTTTAACTTTATTTAATACTATAACCTTAGTAGTAAATGTGTAACGGAACCTTATAGTAGGAACTACGGTGGGTCCTATTATTAGGCTAGGTATATAGGTAAGAATAGTGTTAACAACGTAATAATAACTAGTGGAGTAGTTGCCCAACAGATTAACTCCAATTGTATTCTAAGATTTACTACAAAGAGAGAACTATCTAGGTAGGGACTGTGGTCCATTAAATACACAACTATACGCCTAAGAAATCCCTTCGCTTTGTAAGGTACGTGTGCTCTATCTACTCTATTACAGATTATATAGATCACATAGATTATACAGATCACATCACGTAACCTCAGCTACTATTCCTCGTCACATAGTTCCACCGGATCCATCCTAGACCGTGCCTATATTAACTAACTAGCTTCCTCCGACTCTTCCCTAAGTAGTCGTAATATCGTACTTAAGCTGTCCGTAACATTAAGTGACTCGTTCTTTGGCGATCCTTCTTCGTCGCTATTGCCTGACCTGTTCTCTTCTAATACTTCTATACCTTTCCCATAGCGTTCTCTAGGTTGCTTAGTGGTTCTTAGGTAGTCTTAGTGTAGCCTATCTACTTTACTTTATACTATGTTTTATCCTTAACGTCCTCGTGACCAACGATCTTTAAAACTTGCTATTTGTCCTCCTTTTGTCCTCTATACGTGTCTGCCTTATAGACTGGTAGCTTAACATTCCTATATACTGGCTCTAATATTGCAACGTGCTGTATAGGGTAGATTCTTATTTTGGCTAGTAGGTTTAGTTTATACGTAACCAATAAAACTCTTTACGTGACTTTAAAAGGTCCTAGTCTAATATAGTCTAACTTCTTACTTAGTCGTTAACTCTTAAAGTTTTTATATAGTAGCCACACTTTGTCTCCCTCCTTAAGATCTGGTCCCTTAGATCTCCTAGCGTTATAGTACCTTTTTACTCTTTCTTGTACTAGTTTAGCCGTTTCTTTAAGGTCTATATAAAGATTCATTAAAGTCTTTATTCTTTCTTTGGCTATGCTACTTATTTTCTTTACTTAGTGTGGTAATAACAACGTTCTTAGCTTGTATCCATAATTTGCCTTAAATAGTAATGTCCCCGTTCCTTCTTATGGTGTTATATTATATGCAAACTGTATAACTGGTAATAATGATACCCAATTATTCTATACGTGGTTAATATAATGTCTTAAATACTGCTCTAGTATCTAATTTAGTTTTTCTATTTATCTATCCGTCTGCGGATAATATACTATTAAGGTTGCTGCTCGAACCCCTTATTTAGCTAAGAATACTTCCTAGAATACTGCTACAAATCTTAGATCTTTATCCAATATAACTTTACTTAGTGCTCTATATCTTATAAATACCTCCTTAATATAGATTCTAGCGACATCTTCTACTAATATCTTTTCTGTACACGCTATAAAGTATCCCTACTTTATAAGCTTATTTACTATTACTAAGATCGCATCGTAATCTTATCCTATAATAGGATCTTTTAACTTTAGTAACTTAATAATAAAGTCCCATAATATAACTTCCTATGGTCTTTCTGGTATTTTAACAGGTTATAGCCCTCTATATAGCTTATGCCTTGTTGGTTTATTTCTTTAGCAATCTAGATATTCTCTTATAACTTATCTCGCTAGTCCCTAGATTCCTTAAATAATATACTCTTCTTAAAGTCTTAACACTAAGCCTATAGCTCCGTTGTGTCCTTGTATTGTTCCTTTATAAAACTCTTTTATAAACTCCTTTGCAATAGACCTTAGAATATAAGTAGCTTCTCTATTCTTATATTGCTCTAAGTCTAAATCCTCTACCTATGCCTTTTAGATCTTTTGCGTCTAATCACTTTCTAATAATTTATGGATCTAGCTTTCTTTTATTACTACTACTTTGAGATAATTATACCTAATCACTCCGTCTATGTCCTTTCGCAATAAAGCCCCTAACGACTTTTCGTTATTTTATAGTTTAGCCTTTCTGCTTAAAGCATCTGCTCGTGCATTGTCTGTACCCTTAGTGTACTAAATCTCAAAATAGTATTCTGTAAGCATTTCCGCCTATCTAACCTGTCTTTAGTTAAGTTCCTTTGTTATTAGGAATCCTATAAGGTTCTTATAATCCGTCCTAACCACAAACGGTTTCTTAGTGCCTTATAAAAATACTCTCTATTTTTTTAGTGCTGCAACTATACCTAGCAACTCTTTATTATAGATATCATAGTTTAGTTCTAGTGGTATTATCTTTTAACTATAATATACTACTGGATGCTATGCGTCCTGGTACTTCTATAGCAAATATACTCCTAGTGCAAAGTCTAATATATTTATCTCAACAACCGTTTCTAACCTTAGTTAATAGATCTTAAGGATTGGTTCCCAGGTAAACAACTCCTTAAGTTCCTTAAATAACTTCTTTTACTTAGTTCCCTATACCTACAGCTCCTCTTTCTTTATTAGTCTTATAAATGGTTTAATATTCTTTAACTACTGTGCTATAAACCTCCTGTAGTAGTTGTAAAACCCTAGGAATGATTTTAACTGCGTAATATTCTCTAGTTCTTACTAACTAACTATAGCTTTAACTTTCTTTAAGTCCATACTAATTTTTCCTAGTTCAATAATAAATCCTATAAAATCGGTTTTTTAGTAAAAAAAACTCGCATTTTTTAATTGCTACTAGCATCTGTTTTTCCTATAGTCTCTTTAAGACCTATTTAACGTATTCTCCGTGTTCTTCCTTACTCTCTAAGTAGATAATAATGTTGTTAAGGTATACTATAATAAACCTATTAAGGTATTCTCCTAACACACTATTAATTCGCTTCTAGAACGTTACTAGTACGTTTATAAGTCCGAATTGTATAACTAATAGCTTATATAGTCCTTCCTTTAACCTAAAGGCTGCCTTTTATTCGTCGCCTTCCTTAATTCTGATTTAATGGTATACCCATCTTAAATCTATCTTTGTGAAGATCTTTACATTGCCTATCCTGTCTTGGATTTTATTAATTAAGGGTAAAGGATACCTATCCTTCCTAGTAATGCTGTTTAACTATCTATAGTTTATACACATCCTAAGTTTTCCATTTTTCTTTAGGATAAACAGTACTAGATATCCTACTAATAACTATAATAGTCTGATATATCCCTTTTATAAGTTCTCCTGGATAAACTCCTTAAGTGCCATTAACTCGGTTTTAGTAAGCTTATAGATTAGAAAGAACCTTAGACTTATTTCCTCTTTTAATTCTATTTTATAGTCCTATGCTATATACTCTAACAGCTTTTCACTTTCTAGTAACTATAACCTTTTTTTATACTTATGGTATCTCTTTAGTATATAACTTAAGCCTCGCTTAGTTTCCTTGTATATTGCTCTAACTTGGTACTATACCAACTTGGTTTACTATCGCATTTTGCGTTATTAAGTATCCCTAATATTAACCTAACCTATAACCTAATTAATCTTTAGATTATATTCCTGTAACTAAGGCATTCCTAGTATCGCCTTATCTTGTCTTAATGGTAAGATATTAAAAGACATTCTAACTTGTCTCCCTTTAATAGTTAACTAAATAGGTCCTGTTTTAAGATTAATAATGCCTCCTTTATAGGCTATCTGATCTCCTAAAATTATTATAAGTGGATATAGATGTTCTTTTTATCTATGTAGCAACCTTATCCTTTTTACTGCTACTAGTAATATATGGTTCCTTATTACTCTACTATTTATTAACGCTTTAAACTATTAATCTTGCTACTTAATATATAAATTTAGGTATTGTCCTTGAATTTTTTTAAGGGTTTAAGGCTCTACTACTAGTTCCCTCTGGTTTTATAGGCCTCCCCTTTTTCTAACTATTGGCTACTAGATCCCGTTTATACTTAGTCCAACTTAGGCTAATACTTAGTTCACTTCTTTTCCTCTATATGCCATAAATAAGTATTCTCTAGGTAGTTCCACTACTATCTTCTATTTAGGTATTCTTCTATAAGGAATCTTCCTGGCTAAAGTATTAGGTCCCCTTAACTCTATACTTCTACTGGGTGCTATTTATGCATATACTTAGCACTTCTAAACCGTTTCTCTTCTGGTGCCTAATATATCCTTACTAGGTACTTTTAGTTCCTATCTTTAGGTGCTCTGTATATATTGCACATATTATCCATATAAGCTATCCACAATAGTGTATAATGCGCTAGGTGACTTAGGTTAACTCTTAGCTTATTTTTATCCTTAAGTTTAAACCTGTACCTAGTTAACTTGACTACTGGTATCTCTACTACAGGTATTAAGATTTGTCGCTTGCTTTTCTAGTCCCTAGATCCTTCTTCTAGGTCCTTTAATATTATAATTAATACTCCTTTAATGTGACTTATGCGTTTCTCTATAATAGGTTAGTTTTAGACAACTTTTTTATCTAGCTATATATAAAAGTCTTCCCATTTATTGTTATGTCGTTGCCTATACCACTTTCCATATAACTGGTTTAGTGTATATAGTCTATCTATAAGAAAGTACCTTGTTATTGCTGCGTTGTAATATCCTTTAGTATGTCTTTCTTTGAACTTGGTTGGAATCCCTAGATCCTCTTTTTGTTCTAGTTTACTTAACTACTTTACTCTAGGCGTCCCTGCCTTAGGCCTATTAGTAACTCTTTATACGGGTGCTCTGTCCCTTATACAACCTAGCATAGCTGATCTTTTATTTAGCTTTTGCTCTTACTATGTAATGATTCTTTGCCTAAACTTATTTATACTTTCTTATTTTCTGCGTCTTATAGCTAGATTCTTAAAGTCGTCTTGCTTTTTAATCTTAGTATTAACTTTTTAATCTTTAGGCTGAACACTATATTTACCTAAAATTAACGTTCTTATTTATTCTCTAAACTTATAGTTCTTGAACTTGTGTCCTATGCTTATATAATACGCTTTAAACTAAGCTGCTGCTCTTCCCTATTGGTTTTTGTCTGTTATAGGTTCTTAAGCTGTTCTTATTATATCTTGTAAGTCTAGAGCCTTTCTTATCTCTTCTTAAGAATCTTGGACCTGTGGCCTTTTACCTTTTATAAGTGGTGAGCTAGCACTAGTAGTTGTCTACTTGCTTAACCGTCTTTAGGTGTTACTCCTTCTATCTTATAAAGCGATAGATGCCGTATCTAATAGTGTTATAATACCCGTTACTAATCCGCGTTCTGTAGTGGTTTTAGTCTCTGCGTCTATTATATTATTAAGGTTTAAGGGCTCCTAGTTAGCCTTCTTTTCTTCCTTATTGCTGTTAATTAATAAATACTTTAACTCCATTATTATTATTGCTAATCTTTATCTATATATTGCTGTAATATCTTAATCTAGCTTATAGAGTTAATTTTATTCTTTATTTAACTCTCTGGTTCCTTTAAGTCCTTTTAACTCTAGCTCTTGCGGCTAATAGCTTACGCCATACTTGGCGTCTTTATAAACTTGGTATGCATTATTATAATAAAATGCAAAACTGTTAATTAAACACTCTTTTGTTCCTTATAGTGCACTATTGTCCCTCTATACGTATGTGTCTTCTACTGGTCTGGTTCCCTTTACCGTATAGTTACTCTAACCACCTCTATAGTCTCTAGCGAAATAACCTTGTTTTCTATAGTTTATGTAAGCTCTATCTCTAAACTATTAACTTTACTGTGGAGTCCGCCTAAACGTCTTCTGCTGCTAAGATCCCTAGTTTGGCCTTTGCTCCTTAGTTCTATAATTACTTAATCCTTAACCTCTAGGTTTCCATAGTTTCTTTATTTATCTTTTAGATTCTTTAGTACCGCTTAGGTCCATTAGCTCTACACCATTCTATAGTTTTTAACTCTATGTCTATTGTTACATACTCTGCGCCTTGTATAACTATGGAACTCTATCTTACCCTTTTTTAGCTTGTTCCCTTTAATAGATCCTATTGTCGGTTAAATATACGCCAACTCCTAACCAGATTCTAAAGATGATTATCTTCTTTAATTTTAAGGACATAATATTATAATATAGAGACGCGATTTGTTCGTAGTTAATATATTATAGGTACTAGGAAGCGCAGGCTAGAAAAGTAGTTTAGCTTTATTATATATTGTTAGCTATTGTGGATAAGAATAGACTATATAAGGAGTTTAGAAAGCCTAACTCTAAAATCCATATTCTAGTCTCCTCTAATGCGCTTGCCCATAGCGCTAATATCCCTAATATTAACTATATTATGCAGTATTGTATACCTAAAATAAAGTTAATTAACATAATATAGCAAAGATTTGGGCGCGCTGTTTATGGTAGTGGTTAAATAGGTATAGTAATATTCCTAATTAAGGATTGGTATAAAGGTCCGCGTAAGGATATTGCTGGGCTAGCTAAAGGTTGTTATTGTGTAGGTAGAGCTTTCCGATCCCAGCTAAGTTAACTTAGCCGCGAATATTGTGTCGTGTAAGAGATATCGTAAGAGGTATTATAAGAAGACGGGGCTGCTGATTTTGCTAGTGATATATCTTTAAGAGTGTCCGTATGTAGCGATATAGATTCTAATCCGTCTGCATTTAATATAAGGCGAGAGCTTAGTTTGGGTGGAGTATCTATAGTTCTACCTGCGGATATCCTACTAAAGAAGCTAGCGCGGCGCCTAAAGACTAAGGCTAAAAAAAGAGCAGAACTCTCCTATTATATCTATGCTCTTGCAAATAAGGAAAAGGGCTGCTTATAAAAGATTATATTAGAGAACTATAAGGAATAGTTTCCGTCCGCTAGTAGCCAGGGTTGTTGCTCTAACTATAATCCTACTTCACGGGCTTTTAAAGAGTTTAATATCTATAAGCTATATACTAAGGGGATTCCAAGGAAGATGTAATAAAAGGCCTTTGCTATAAGCATAAAAAATTAGTTCTGTAACTAGGCGGAGAAGAAATATTAGCATACTATTTAGAATCTGACCTTGAGCTATATTATATCCGATAAGCAAATTGCCGCTCTCTATAGCTGCGCCTAGTATATAACTAGCTATAAGGCGCTTAAGAGAAACCTACCTAATTATAATTATAATTAGCTTGGTGATAATTTAGATAAGTTTATTACCTTTATTTAAGCGGAGGTAGAAAAGGCAAATTAGGCAGAGAGCTAACTATTAGCGTTAGCAAGCAAATTAAAAGATAGTATAGAATGGATATTACCACGATCTGGGGTAGTAGAGAGGCGTATAATATTGGCAGCTTAAAGTCTATAAACACAAGTAGCCTAGCTACCCTAATCGATATCCGCTGAAAATCCGTATATAGGGCTGCTAATATTATTACCTTCTTAGTCTATACCTAGCAGGAATGCGCAGCTAGCTAGCCCAAACTTTAGCTAGTAGAATACCTCTAGGCTAAGTACACCAAAACCCTACAACGGATATCAGTCCTGGCAACGCAATAATTGGGTCTAGTTTTTAATGTAAGGCGGATATCTAGGATCTTAAAGTTAGGCCCGCTCTTAGATTTAATATTAGGCCGGGTATTAATAGCCCTAAGGCAATAATTAGCGTTAGTTATTGTTTGGTATTAAGTATCAACCTCTTGGATATTAGGGTCTATACTATAACAATAGATATTAACTTTCTATAGCTCCTAAATATCCGAGTCTATATTATAGCATTGAAACTAGTCTCTAGGGTAGGCTAGGTATTATAGCTTATAAGGCAGCTCCGTATCTTAATCCTTAGAACAATCCGGATATTAGGGCTTATAGCGGAGCTTTTAGCCTTTAGAGCAATCCAGATATCAAAGCTTATAATATAGTATTAAATCTAAATCCTTAGGGCAGTCTAAGTATTAGAGCTTATAGTGTAATACTAAGTCTTAACTTTTAGACAAGCCTAAGGTTTAATATTCGTAACACAGCACTAGATCTCCAATTACGAAAAATCCTAAAGTTTAAAATCCGCAGAATAGTACCAGTTCCTAGGTAGTAGGAAATTCGGAAATTTAGAATTTATAACATAGTATTAGATCTCCGCTCCTAGAAAAACCCAAGGCTTAAAATTTAAGTTGTGATACTAGATCTCCGCTTCTAGGAAACTCTAAGGCCTAGGGTTTATAGGCTAATACTTAATCTCCGCCCTCTAAACTAGGCGCAGTTTAGAATTTGTATACTAATGCTCAATCCCCGCCTTCTAAATTAGGTGCGGCTTAGAATTTATAGCCTAATGTTTAATCTCCGCTCTTTAAGCTAAGCGCAGCTTAGAACCTACAGCCTAGTACTTAATCTCCATCCTTAGTTTTGGATTAACGCAGCTATTAGGTCCGTCTTATAGTAAGAGAAAATAAAAGGACAGGTTTACGCACTTTAAAAGTAAGAAATCCGCTTACTAAGTAAACCTAATATTCGCTTATAACCCTTCTCTAGCACCTTAGCCAAGCAGTAATTCTATATTAATGTTACTTTGCAAGTTAACTAAACGGCGCCCACTTACTTTAATTAGTAGTAACTTAACTATAAAGGATTTACGCGTTACAAATAAGTGTATATAAGGTGGTTGATATTTACTAAGGTAAGTTATAGCGGCGATTATTTATTAGTAAGCTAATTTGATAAAATCGGCAGCGTGGATATTTACCTTTAATTAACCTCCGCACCTCTTCTTCTACCAACCTTCCACCTTATAGCACCGCACCGTAAACTTTACCATTGTTGTTTTATCTACTATCTATTAGTATACCACTATCTATAATGCTTTTATTTATACCTCTAAATACGTCTAACAGCTATTTAGTTAAGGAACTTAATATGCGCGACGTTAATAATAAAATAATTAAGGACGCTTTTAAGGACGGTTTTTCTTTTACTAATCCTTTAGAATCTCTGCCTAGAGAGTAAGCTTTCTGATACTAAATTATACCTATAGCTAATATAATTTTAGGAAATATGTACCAAAGCACTCTTTATTGGATATAGCAGAGCACCGTAATAATGCTATTACAAAATCCGCTAGAAATCCGCTTACCTCTTTACTACCTACCTCTTTGCCACCTACTTCTCTACCACCTGCCTCTTTGCTACCTACCTCTTTGCCATCTACCTTTAAGCCACTTGTTTCTCCGCCTGCTGCTTCTAAAAAGTTTAATCCTTATTATACTTCTACTTCTCTTAAGAGGCAGGCTAATAGAATTGCTATGCAAAATGTTTAATACAAGATAGCCTTTAAATCGTATATATTAACTATACTATTTTAGTATCTTATCTATTAACTTACCTCTTATAGTAACCTAACAGAAATATTAGAGACTTTAGATAATAATAAAAAGAGCAATCTTAATAACGCCAACTCTCCTAAAGGCTCTCCTCCATCCTCTTACAATCTCTATAGCCCTTATAAGCTCTACAGTATGTAGACGGCCCAAGCTATAACGTCGGATATTAATACAAATAAGCGCCTTTCTATTTAAGTGCTATTAGCAAATAAATAGTATACCCTAAAAGCTGGTGCTTGGGAAAATATAAAAGAAGCTCGTTAGCAGATATATACCTATATCTAGAATATTAAGGGTAACTCTGGTATGCTGCGCGATCCACTGTATACTCTATACGTTAAGCAAGACTATAAATGTCGCGTTTATAAGCAGAACTCTAGGCCTTACTTCAGAGGTATATACTTAAGATATCGCTTAAGTGGTAGGTCGTGCGAAAAGGTATATGCTAATAGTATACTACTATCCTATCAGCTAATAGGTATATAGGATAGTTTACTAAAATTAGAGCCGGTTACACCTTAGCGTAAAAAACATACGCAATTAGCTTCTGCCAGTAATCTAGCTGGAACGCCTACTAAGAAGGTATAATATCCGCATTTTAACAATATGGATATTGCTAATATCTATATAGCTTTATACCTGCACCATCCCCCCTCCGGAGACTTTTCCTCCCCCCAAAACTCCTACTTATAGTAATATGCGTAGCTATAGAGGCACCCGCTCTGTTGCTATCCCTCCTACTCTTTTACTAATTCCTAGAACGCCTGGTGCTGCTTTTAGTACTACTGCCACTCCTACTAGCACAGAAAATGTTGGGGTATATTTAGTAATTGCTATTTCTGCGCGCGTTAATATAGTTTATAAATAGGTAGCTAAAGTAGCAAAAGATGTTTAGGCTATAAATCACCGGTTAAGTAAGCTTAAAGGTTCTCTAAGTAAGATAAAGAATAAGCTTACATTTATAAGGCGTAGTATTACTACACTTATACGCAACGCTAGGTTACCGGATATAGAACTTAAGTAGATATAGGTTAGCTATTGCTGCGGGTTGGCTATTATTACGGGTTTAGAGTAATAAAATAGTAACTCTTACCTCTCTATTATTATGTATATAGGAATCAAGTCTCTACCTTATATTTAATAGATATACTTAATTAATATTATAATATCCGTATAAGCTAAGATAAGTTACTATAGCAGCAATTATTTATTAGTGAGCTAATTTAATAAAATCGGTAGCATATATATTCACCTTTAATTAACCTCCGCACCTCTTTCCTCCACTAACCTTTTACCTTATAGTACCGCACCGCGAACTTTATTATTGTTGTTTTATATACTATCCCTTAGAATACTACTATCTATAATGCCTCTATTTACACCTCTAAATAATTTTAATGCAAATAACAGTAACCAGGCGGTTAAGAAACTTGATATGCGCGACGTTAACGATAAGGAGTTTGATGATATTAAGCACGCTATAGCTGCTCTTACTAAGCCTTTAGACTTTATTGCTAAAGAGTAAGCTTTTTAATACTAAATTGTGCCTATAGCTAATATAATTTTAGGAAATATGTACCAAAGCGCTCTTTATAGGGTTTAGTAGACAACGATAATAAGGATAGAGCGAAATCCGCTAAAAACCCGCTTACCTTTTTACTAGATGTCTTTTCGCTGCCTACATCTTTGCTATGGGCTACTTTGCTATCTACTACTTTACCATCTACCTCTCTACTACTACCGCCTAATGCTTTTAAAAAGAGGCTTGACAAGGCTTATTTGTCTTCTTTTCTTAGAAAGTAGGCTAAAAAGGCTGCTAATACAAATCTAAAGCTTAAGATAGCCATTAAATCGTATGTCTTAGTTATACTATTTTAATGTTTTATTTACTAATTTACCTCTTATAATAACCCAATAGAAATATTAGAGATTTTAGATAACGATAAAGAGAGCAATCTTAATAATACTAACTCTCCTAAAAGCCCTCCTTTATCCTCTTGTAATCTCCACAGCCCCCATAATCTCCGCAGCACCACGAATATAAACAAGCGCCTTTCTATCCAAGTGCCGTTAGCAAATAAATAGTACACTTTAAAAGCCGGTGTTTGGGAGAATATAAAGGAAAGTCGCTAGTGGATATTAATATACGTCTAGAATATTAAGGGTAGCTTTAGTAAGCTGCGCAATCCGCTATATACTCTATGCAAGAAGTATAGCTATAAATGTCGCGTTTATAAGAAGGACTCTAGACCTTATTTTAGGGGTGCGTGCTTAAGATATTATATAGGTGGCAGGCCGTGCGGAAAGGTATATGCTAATAGTATATTATTATTCTGTTAGCTAACACGCGTATAGGAAAGTTTACTAAATCTGGAGCCGGTTAGACTTCAGGCAAGAAAATATGCAAAATTAGCTTCTACTAATAATCTAGCTAAAACGCCTACTAAGAAGGTATAGTATCTACGTGTTAATAATACGGATATTACTAATATCTATATAGCTTCGTTCTCGTACCATCCCCGCCCGCGCCACTATACCTCCCCCTACTAAAACCTCCCCCCCCCCATTAAGACTTCTACTCGCAGTAGTACGCACGGCCGTAGAGGCATTTGCTTTACCGCCGCTCCTCTAACCCTTTTGCCAATTACTAGTACGCTAGGTGCTGCTGTTGCTGCTGCCGCTTTTGCTGGTACCGGGTTTATTAGGGTGTATTTAGCAATCGCTATTTATGTACATATTAATATAGTTTATAAACGGGTAACTAATATAGCGAAAGATGTTCAAGCTATAGATTGCCGATTTAATAAGTTTAAAGATTCTTTAAGTGAGATAAAGGGTAAGCTTGCGTTCCTAAGGTGTGGTATTATTACACTTATACGCAATGCTGGGCTACCAAATATCGAATATGGGTAGATGTAAGTTAGCTATTACTGCGGGTTAGCTGTTGTTGCTGGTTTATAATAATAAAATAGTAGCTCTTACCTTTTTGCTACTATATACGTTAGAATTAAGTCTCTGCCTTATATTTAATAGATATACTTAATTAATATTATAATATCCGTATAAGCTAAGATAATAATATCCGTATAAGCTAATATAAAGATATCCACACAAGCTAAGATAAAGATATTTATATATCCGCACTACAAAACAGTTTACTGCTATGTTATATACTACGCATTAAGAAGATTATACACTGGCTAGAGTTAATATTAATAAAAAGAACTCGATTACTATATTAAGATAGAAACGTACTATAAGCCTAAGTATTTAAAAGTCCTCTAGTATATTATCTATAGCCTTATCAAATCCGTCCTTATAAGGGTTGTATAGTAAACCGCTAATATAAGACATCCGTATATTAAAATCAGTAATGCCGCCCTGTAAGAGCCGCTCTAATCTAAGTTAAAGAATAGCAGGTGCCTTAAACCTAACGTCCCGCACACGCTAACGTATAATTAAATTCTTAGTAATTATATCCATAAGGAACTAGATATTAACCGCAAGAGACTTAATCGTATAATTAGATATTGTCTACCTACTAAACGTATTCTTAAACTCAGTATAAAGAGGTCCAGTATAGCTTATAGTAAGAACACTCTACCTAAATAGAGAGTCTACTCTAAAGGTTAAGTTTCCGCGTAATCGAAGTAACTCCTTTAGCTAAAGATTTAGTAGTTTATTAAGTCGATTAGCTTTAAAAAAGCTATTTAGCTCTCCGCGATTATTAATTAGCCCATTTGCAAGTATGGCCCGCTAAAGTACTAGATTATACACTCTGTTATAATTAACCTCTAGAAGTACATTATTTTAGATATATAGTTATTACTTCTCAATCCAGCGAAGTAAAGGTAAAGGTGGGTAATTACACGCTTTAAAAGGCCAATATCCGCATACTTAATAGCATATTTTAACACTTTATATATTTTAACCACCTATAGATACTGAATATGATTAAAGAACTCTATATCAACAATTTAAGCGGGCTGGCTTATAGTAGCAGAATTAGGTACTGTAAGTAATTGATCTATAATCTAAGAACCTCCGTGGGTAGAGGGCTGCGGAGGAACTAATTTATTAGCCTTGCGGCCGACTTTAGAGCTAAAACCCGCTACGCGGATATCCTTAATATGCTATAGAAACTGCTTAGGCGTTAAGGATCCAATATATCTTTTAACTGTACCTTCTTTGTAAATATTAAGCCTATTGCGGATATGTGTTAAGAATAGTGCAATAATGTGGGCATTAAAACTATGCAGTACTAGCTCCTTAAAATGGTAAAAGGGAGGGCGCTCTGTAGGAATATTTTGTTGCCTAAGGTAATTTATATAAGTATAGAGCGTAGAGTACTGCTACGCATATTACTCACCACTAAAGAAAGTCCTTATAATTATATATAGGAAGTTCAACTGGAGGTGCCAAAGACCTAGAACAGGTAGTACCTAACGGTGGCTATTATATAAGAGCGCAGCCTCCGCCCGCTTTTGTTTATAGGCGTAAATAAGCTTTGCGGTTTTCTAGTTACTATATGCCAGATATAATCAGTCCTAGAAATCGTTATCGCGATTAAGCTATAGTTACTCCAGGAAGATCGTCTTAAGTACGCGGTAGTTGCCATTTATAGAAGCCTTGCTCTCTATAATAGGGCCTAGGTTTATATGGGTTATTTTTACAGATAGTAGAATATTAATCTCTGGCATATGCGGATATTTAAGCTCAGTGTTAAATTCGAAAATACCATTTATAGTAGCAAGATACGTGCTTTAGAGAGCATCAGCAATTATAGAAATAGATATCCGATTTTGAACGCTATTATATGTGTTACCTAGCGCTTTAGCAATATCCTCAATCTAAAGCTGTACTTAGTTATGCAGTATACTTTAAAGAAGGCCACTAGGGGGAATATAAAATCTATAGATAAGCTTTCCAGTGGTATAGGAATGGAAAACACTAATATCTCCGATTAACTAATATTACGTTCGCTTAAGGTAGTTAAAATTGTTATATATAACATAGATATTATTAAGAGTGGACATTAATTGGAGGTGAGCCTTTAACAATATTAGCACTAGTATATCCACCGCTGATATTGTGACCTTCCTTAAAGCGTTTAGCTAATCCTATTTTTTAGTAGTTAAGCGTCTTATATCTATTAATAAGCCCTAGTTTATAAAGCAGTGATAGAACCTAACGCTTTACACCTATGCCTTAAAGATAAAGACTAAAAAGCTAAGCAAAACAGTTGGCGGAGCTTTGAGCGCGGCCTAGTAAAAGGATAGATATAAGAAGAACAACCTGCCCTAGGTGCGGATTTCGCGATTCATTACTTCTTAATTATGCCGATAATCCTTCTATTAGTTAGCAGAGTAGAGGCGCATATTAGCTAATTTCCTCATAGCCCTATAAGAGTTAAATGTCTTTAAACTCCAGATCTGACTTCTATAGGCCAAAAATAACTATCTTCTACTAAAGATTATAAAGCTCTTTATAAAGGATATTTATAACCGCATTAACTAGTTCTAAATGGATATCCGCAGTCCCCATAATCGTATTACGGATTTCTTTGTCCTCTAGAAGGGTAGCAGTAAGCTACTTTACCTTCTTCTTTTTTACCCTCTTCTTTTTTTTACACCTTATTGTTTTTTATGCCTTATCTTTTATCAGCACCAAGCTGTAGCTATACTAAAGAAAGGTTACCAAAGGACTAATGCCACTTCCGTAAATGCTCTAAAATAACTTTAACCTTCTCTTCCTTTGTTACTAGGCGCAATATCCGCTTAGCGGATGCTTTAGTTTGCGTTTAGATAGGCGTCCGCTAGTTAACTGGTGTTATATTTATAGTGGGGGCGGGCGATTCAATTATTGACATATTACTAGTTCGGCGGCGCTTTCTGCTTAACATTGCGGGGACTAATAAGGTAGATATATTTATCGATTATAGAGCTGCTTCTGCGGATCAATTTAACGGTATTTCTAAGATAATGGCTGTTATAGAAGTGGAGATCAATTTCGTTAAAAAAGGTAACTGCTCTATATATAAAACAAGTCAAACCGCCTAATAAACCTTACGAAAGTCCCTTAGACTATAGAATCAACTTTTTAACAAAAAAGGTTAGCGATATCCGCTTGCGGATATACGTATGTCCGCTAATTGATTCTATGGTCTAAGCTTGCTAAGGTAATATATACACCTACTTTAAGCTAAATTATCTTAACTTCTATAGCTCCCTAAGCTATTCCTAATAGCTAGAATTATTAAATTAAACCTGGTAAAGAAGACTACGTTGCCTAATTTACTTAATTCTAATTTATTATCTCGTTATCACGCCCAACGCCCCCGAGTTATAGTAGCCATACCTTTCCCACAACTACCGCCGCCCTCTTCCTACCGTAGCTAGAGTACCTAAACCAACGAGCTAGCTTTAAATAATAATTAAGGACTATAAGTCTTTTATTTAGAATACAAAAGAGTTAATTTAATATTGGAATAGCTATATAAGCATCGCTAGAGCTTTATAACTTTTATTAAGTATTATATAACTACTTCCAGCCCTTCTAATTATAATACGCTAGAGTAACATGCAAATAGGCTATAGAAGGCAATATTTAAAGAGCTAGAGGTTAAGGAATACCTTATAGTATATGGTAATTGCCGGCTAGGAAGGCCTATTAAGAACCTCTATATAAGTAGATAGAGTAAGAGTTAGAGGATCTTATACGCCTAAAAAAGAGAACGGAGTTATTATTCCTAGTAGGCTTAGATAATTTAACGCTAAAGAACTAGTTAAAAAGCTTACGCTTAATATAATTACTGTCACGGCACAGTCCTAACGCGTACTGTCTTGTACTGTTTCCTACTGTTGGCTGGCCCACCACTAGCGCCTTGGCGGCTGCCCCTACTATTTATATACGATACCCCCTTTTACCTCCTTCTCCTCTTCATACCACAATGTAGTTATTCAGCCTATTAGCATTACAGCACTGTGACAGTTTATGGTATCTCCTCTTGCGCCCCATTGCGATCTTTATTCTCCCCAGTCCACTGTCTCTATTTTCCCAGTATAATCGCGACCCGGCGTGACCAATACCACCGTACCACAGTTCTAGACAATCTCAGTATAGTCCTAAACAATCTCAGCATTATAGCCAGCCTTATAGATTTTAATTACCCTGCCTAGATCCCCTGAAATAGGTGACTAGAATACCCCATCGGCGAATATACGCGAAGCGCTCGCCCGCCTCTTCGATACCTCCTACACTAACATTGCCTAGGCAATTAGGAGTGGTCCAGAGTACCCTAAGGACCTTAATGTGGCAGGAACATTTCAGCACCTCTCTATATGTACAACCCTTTTAACTAGCGTTAAGAGCGGTCTCTAAATAGTCTACGATAAAGGCCGGACTGTAAAGTCCTAACTTAAAGAAGCTTAACATAGAATTAACTCCCTTAAGACACTTAAACTACGTATAAAGTAATACAAATAGCAAGTTTCGGTATATACTAAGACTATATAAAGCCTAAGCTCTTAGATTACTACACTTACCCAAACTATTACTAATAAGAATACCGCTATTAGCTCTCCTCCCCTAGCTAAGCCCTGTAGAAAAAAGCGTGAAGCAAAAGACCCTACCCTATTTAATGGCAAGGGATCGCCAACTAAAAAGCAAGAAAAATTTAAAATATGGGAAATAAAGATCCAAGGCGTTTTCCGTAGAGATATAAAGTGCTTTAAGACCCTAATAGACAAAGTCCTCTATATGTTAGATATGCTGATAGATAAGGCTTATAACTATATTAAGCATGGCCTTAATATGCTATGTATACACCCAAATAACCTGAGTAAATGGGCCTTCTCTAACCAAGAGTCTATGTTTGCGTATATAAAGAAGCACTATAAGACCATAGATACAACCCAAGCGGCTAAGAACAAATTAGACACCTTAAACTAAGGCAAGCGCAATTACTAGTCCTGGAAAGCAGAGCTTAATAAGTTAATAATAAAAGTAAATAAGACTAAGGAACAAAAGGTAGATCTACTTAGGAAGAATATTTTATTTAAGATAAAGGACTTAGCCCTTACCCTTAGCCGCAAAATCGACGATGCTGACTATAAGGGCTGGAGTAAGCAAATAGACGTGTTCGCTTATAACCTACAGAACTACGCCTACCATACTAAGCTGAATACCGCTAAGCTAAGTACCGCTGGCGGCTATCAACCTACACTACCTAATAACAACACCTCAGCACTAGCACTATAGAATGACCCAATAGACCTTAACGCCGTTAAATTCGGCGGCGGTAGTAGTAGCCTCCCTAATAACGTCCAAAGACATTGTATGGATAACAGACTCTGCCTGGCATGTGGTTAACCTAGCCACTAGAAAGATGCTTATGACCCTAAAACAAACCTAAATCCCCTTCTAATGCCACCGCACTAACCCCTTCCTAGCCGCGGCGGATTCTTTAGCAGAGGGATTAGTAACCGAAACGACAACCGCAGACAGGGACGTGGGTTCGGACATAGAGACCCGCCCCCGCGATTCCCTTCCCCAATACAGCCCTAGCCGATGGTCCCGTACATGAACTACGGACAAGTGCTCCATGCCGCTACTAACCGTGAGACCGGCCATGTCCTCAGCGAAGTACCCCCTAGCACATATACACCGTTGGAGACCGATACGTCAGAATACACCAGCTAAGACCACAGCCACCAGCCAAGCCCCACGATCCAGTCATTAAAAGACTAACCCTTGGACTAAGTCGCCTCTAAGGGTTAGAACTATATGGGGAGGAGGACAAAAGGATTAGATCTATGCTACTAGATCAGTTAAATCTTATTCTAAGTTAGATACCATAAACTGTCACAGTGCTGTAATGCTAATAGGCTGAATAACTACATTGTGGTATAAAGAGGAGAAGGAGGTAAAAGGGGGTATCGTATATAAATAGTAGGGGCAGCCGCCAAGGCGCTAGTGGTGGGCCAGCCAACAGTAGGAAACAGTACGAGACAGTACGCGTCAGGACTGTGCCGTGACAATTACTGCTAATATATAGCGCCTTACTTTAACGCTATAGAGCTTCCTTATAGCTTTAGTTTAGTAAAGGCTATATGCTAATTCTTGTAATATTGCGCCTTACTATAATAAGCTCTTTATAGTATACGTAATCCTAGTAAATATATAAGCCCCTTAAGCTAGCTTCTAGTTCTATACTACTTTAGGGGTTTGTTTATATAATATGGGTATTAAGTAAAGGTATATTGCACTTCTTTTAAGTTAGGAGTTATAATATTATGTACTAGCCTTGCTAAAATACGAAAGGAGCTAGAGGAAGTTGGTAGGGTATATACTTCTACACTTAAGGGTTTAGATAAGACGCCTCCATTACTATAGGCGGAGGGCATAGTTAAGGTATCTTAGCTGTAGATCGCGCACTTAAGGCGTCTTAGTTACTGCTAGTGTAATAAATAGTAACTTTTTTATAGCGTATAATTAAGGTAACTGCTTTAAAGAACTGGAACCGGCTAATAGTTATATATAATAACTTTAACTAGAATAAAAGGGTTTAATATAAGACTATATTAAACACTAATAAGCACCTCTCTACTACTACTTCTAAGCTTATACTTAACCCTAAGTTTCTGTATAACGGTCTTTGCACTTCTATAATTAAACCTACGGAACAGCTTACTTATAGCGCGATCTTTAATTATCCTAGTAATTAGGTAGACAGCTATACAGAATAATACTAGTTATATTGGATTGCTGAGGCTATTACGTATATAATACTAAAAGTTAAAGAGCTTAATATTGCCGTAGACTTTTAGCCTAGTATGCCTATTATAGATCGTCTCCTTCTACAAAAGCTACGCTACTTTATATTAGGTCCAATTCTAGAGAATAAGGGCACTCTAAAGGGTATATATAGTGTTTTTAGGAATATATTTAGTGGCGATAACGGCGAATGCGGGTTTTAAGAGGGCCAGCTAGGGTATAAGGATGGATCCTTTAATAATAGTAAATTAGTCTTAATTAATAGTAATTAGAAGACTATAGACCTCCTCTAATTTATATAGTAAGAGCGCTATCTTAAAGAATATTACTATAAATAGCTAAAATGTTTTCTTCCTATAGCTATATTATTCTATTAGCGAACTAACTATATAGATATAATATACGATATTTACTATAGACTATCTAACTGCTATAAATCGTTAGATTATAGTAAGGTCTACCTTAGCGCGTATTAGGGTTATAAGACGCCGTTCTATTATAAAGAGGAGGTTATAATTAAGTCCTTTAACGCCCAAATTACTACCTACTTTCTTAGTCTTCTTTCTTAAAATATTAGGGACTAGGGTAATAAGGGGGTTAATAATTAGATTACCAGATAAGATATTAGAAGAGGTAATAAAATGGCAGTAGTAAGAGTAAGATTCCTTACTACCTTATAGCGTATTTAAGAGGAGTTCTTCTCGCCTAGCTAACGGTCCTATAGTAATAAACTAGTTAATAAGGTATTCTAAAACTATATTCGATTTATATAAGATATAGAAGTCTACCTTATATTAAAGTTTACTATTAAGTACGCTAATATTAGGCTTCTTAAACGGGTAATTATTTACTACTATCTTCTCTTTACTAGTAGTGTAAAGAGTTAATATATACAGTTGGCTTTATACCTTACTAGATTACTCGCAACTAAAGCTGCGGATTAAGTCCTCTAAAGATTATTACTTACTAGTATGTTAGTTAATTATAGAGGCTAGTAAGATAGTTAGTTTAAGATAGATTAACTTAACAAATATTATAATCTTCTTCTTAAGCTTCTTCTTTAAGGCTAATAGCGAACTAGCTTAGATATAACTGAGTTATTTACTTAAGTATTACTTACCGCTAGTTACTGCCTAGATCTACGGTATACTATAGAGGACGCGTTTAGCTAGTTTAACAGTATATATTATACGCTAGCTGACGCAGCTACTGATATATATTATCTTGCGCTTAAGCTGTTAACTACTATTACGAGACGGCCTAGCGGATAAAAGAGTTACCTTAGCTATAAGGATATTATTAATATTGGAACTTAGAGGCTCTCTAGGGGTTTAAAGGAAGGACAGCCTATAAAGCTACCTTCTAAAGCCAGAAAGTAAAGAATCCCACAGTAACTAGCTTACTACGACTTGCTTATTAATAGCTTTAATGCAAAGCTATAAGGGCGTATTACTGTACTAGAAGGCCTTGACAATATTAACGTAGATAAGCCTAAGATAACACGTTAGGAAAAAAGTTACCAGCATTTAATTTTACTTTTTAGCCATTTTAGCATTTTCTAGCATTTATTACTAAGTACTAGCATTTAGCTACTAAGTGCTAACTATATAATTACTAAGCATATATAAAAGTATAATTTTATAATTTTAATAATTTTAAATATTAGTAAGTATGCATAAAAGTATTATTTTAATATTTTAATATTTTTAATATTTTTATATTTTATATATACTTTATTAATAAATATTAAAATTACTACCCCTAAAGCTCTGCACGAAGCTCTGTATAAAGCTCTATACAAAGCTTTACACAAGGCTCTATATATTACGGCACTAACCTAACGCGTTGTTGTGACTCAGCGTTGTTATAACACGAGCACAGACTTACCTCAGCGAGCTTAGACGTGAATTTGATTGGAGCGGATGTTCCTTCGGCCCGTCAGCAAGCTAACTAACATCCACCAAAATCACGTCTGAGAGCGTTTGGCGAGTTTTGTTAAAATTATCAATAAAAATTATAGTTTTAGCGATTTTATAAGGGGATTTCCTTAACCACATAATAAAATTAAGTTTTTAAAAGTTCATAAATGAATCTTAGGGGGCTACTTTATATATCAAAGATTTCTAAATTGCATTATCCCCTTCCAAATTTAAGATTAATTTCGTTAAAGTGAAAATTCCTATTGTTAAAATTATCAACACTTTTAAGTACTTTTATATACAAGCCCACGTAAAGGTATAAAAGCCTAAAATCTTATAATTTATAGAGCTAGATCTCCCAAATAATTTAATATAATTTTTATTTTAAAAAATGTTGTAGGGATGTTGATTAATTTTGTTAGGGTTTGTGAGTTTTCTTTATTAAAAAAGCTCGTGCTTCCATACAAATCTCGCCTAAGTGCCTCAGACTAAGAAATCGATCAAATATCCGAAGGAGTTCAGCGCGCCAGCGCAATCGATTTCTTAGTATGAGTCCACTGAGGTAAAGCACAGACCTAACCCCTAAGCACTGACCCTATGTGTACACGTACATATATCTTACCTTACCTCCTATACATAGCTCTTTACACGACATCGTTTGTTAATTATATACAGTTATCTCGTACCTTGTACCTTGACAGTTGACATGTACTATAATACTACGCGAGGCTCTACACAAGGCTCTACACAAAGCTCTATATACAGAGGCTTTGCACGAGGCTCTGCACGAAGCTCTACGCATAGAGGCTCTGCATAAGGCCCTGCGCGAAACTCTATATATAAAGGCTCTGCGTCGGGTCCCCGCTATATTCCCAATTGCCTCTATATATGCCTCTACCAAGTATACCCCCTATATAGCCACCTTAATTTTTACCTTTCTTTCCTTCCTTACATCCTCCCTACCTAGGGAGGTACTAGAACGGCAGCTAGTAGAGAACCGTCGCTAGAACTAGACGACTGTTGCTAGAACTAGACGACCGTTGCCAGAACTAGACGACTATTACCAGAACCAGACAACGACTATTTAAATACCTAGCTAGCAAACACTACAAACAATTCAATTAATTGATTGATTGAATTAAACCAGAGCTTTAATATTGGCCCATTACTAAATTAGAACCTTTAATTAGGCCGACCCCTCTCCTAAATTAAATCAGATACTAACACAGGCAGGTAGGTAGGTAGTAGGCAGGCAGATAGATAGATAAGTAGGCAGGCAGACAGATAGATAGGTAGGCAAGTGCCATAGAACCCTACCGTAGGGGCCTCTATAGGAGAGCCCCGTGCTCTTGTGTATACCTCGCGTATAGCTTACATCAGCTACGCGTAGGTATATTACCTCCTTACGCCCTTAACCCTTACGATCGATCGCGTAACGTTTTATAGACTCCTTAAATACATACGTTCTGTAGCCACTACCCCGTCCTGTAATAGCAGGTAGATAGACAGGTAGGTAGGTAGGCAGGCAGGTAGGTAGGCAGGCAGAAAAAAACCGTCGCTATATTGTATTAAATTATCTAAAATAATATAATTTATTTTGCTAGCCTTTATTTATTAAAAATATACCACTAACTATGCAGACTAAGTAAATACTATTAAGTGCGCGGGATAAGCACTTAATAATAACTGCGCGGGAAGAGCAACGCTTATCTATTACTTAAAGTGAGTAAGATATACAGAATGCGTAAAAAGGGCATTATGCTATAAATGCGTAAGGAGGGCATTATGCTGTAAATGCGCAATTAGCTGCACTACGTTGTTGGTTTCTATTAAATGCGGCAGTATACCGCTCCTTAGTCAATACCATCCGCTATACGTTAGAATGCGCGGAATGCGCATTTAGCCGCGAAATGCTGCTAAATGCTGTAAAAATGCTGGTAAATTTTTTCCTGACGCACTAATTAATACTTTACTTAATAGAGCTGCACTTAATACCTAATTTTGTGGACTTCCTATCTAGTTCTAGCGTTCTATTTAATTAGTAAGTTAGTTATCTACTTATAAGGTATAACACTAATTAATATATAACTATTTAGGTACTTATTTAGGTATTTATTATTTACCGCTACTAGCACTCTATTATTTACTGGCTATAATTAGATTAGTGTCTATATATTACCTTCCCTTTTAAAAAGCTGCTAGATTTAATTAACCTATAGCTTTGCCTACAAGCCCGTTAAAATATTAGATACTTAGTTTAACTTTAATAATATCCTTAACGAGATTCTTAAATCTGCTCCTCTTCCTTAGCCTCTACTATAGCTTCTGCCGCTTTCTCTACCTCTACAGCGGCCTCCGCAATAGCCTCCGCAACTACTATTGTGGAAGGGCAAAGCCCGACACTAAAAAGAAAGGGAATACTTAATTAAGCATCGTAAATAAAAAGGGAATGGTGTAAGTTATACTAGTAGGGTAGAAAAACAAGTAGAGGGGAGAAAAGCATTAAATTATATTAAGGTCAGGTTAAAACCTATGCCCCTTCCGTTATATATATAAAACCCTAAGCCTCCTTTACGTAATAAGAAATAAACTAAAATAACTAAGGGGCGTTCCACCTTACCACCTTACCACCCCTACCTAAAACGTTGTCCTCTAACGTTTCTTATAAACCCCCCTTTTTATAGGTAAGGAACGCCTAAGGATAGAAAAAAAAACCCTAACGCCTAGTATTCCTTTAACTCCTCTAAAGCTGCCTACACTCCTTCCTTAATTATCGCCTCTGTTTTATCCGTATCCGCTACGCCTTTTGCCTTAAGTTCTATATTTACATTATCCTGCGTATTAATAGCTCCAGCTTAGAGTTTTAAAGATACTCTTTCTTAGACAGCTTCTATTTCCGCTTATATCTTCTTCTATATAGAAAATTATAGAATACTAGAATTAATTGCCTGCTCTCCTAAAGCAGCACCCTTTTCTAAAATTGGCGAAGGCGTTAGGCGGTATAATACTGCTGGTTTATTAGTATTCTCTAGAATCCTAACAACTGCCGATAATTGTTTAGGAGCTTCTTTATCTTCTTTAGGCTTACTTAGATCCTTTAGTTTATAGTCAATTTCTATAGGCACCACTTTATTATTAAAGATATTAGGACTAAGGTTTAGAGTAGTAGTCCTAGCGCCTTAAGGCGTAATAGCCCTATCCTTGCCTTTAGTATAGCCTTTAGAACTATACTTAGTTAATGGGGGAGCGCTAGAAGTTATACTAACTAGGTCGTTCTTGTTTTCTAAATCTAAAATCAAGTCTTTAGGATATTCTAGGTTATCTGCGGGACGCCTATGTCCTTGTTCTTTTGCTAAAAAGTAAGACTTTACCCTAAATACTTCTCGCTTAAATTCTTTTAGCTCTTTAAAGCTATCCTAAACAGCCTTAGTAATACGCACCCTATATCTTTCCCGAAATACTTTATATTTATTATTTAAGGTAGGATTTAAGACTAACCGCTATTCTACCCTTACTTAAGGGTTATCCTATAAAAGTCTCCTAACTAAAGCATTTAAAAGAGCGCTCTTTGCCTGTAACTATATATAGGCCGGAAATTTGTATAGAGAAGTATTAGTAATAGGCTTGCTAGTAGGAGTTAATACCAGGGGAAAAGCGTCTAGATTTATCTATGTAACTATCTACTAGCTCTTAAGCCTAGGGATCTCTAATCTCCTAGTGTTTAGTAGGATTGCGATTAAGTCTAGTATAATAATTAAGCGGCTTAATATGGCTTAAGAGGCTCCTTGCGCAATAGTAGCTTTTATAAATTATACTTTACTAGCTTTTAATGCAATGGGCGTCTAGTTAAGCTTAAACTTCTTAGTATTAGCTTTAGTCTAGGCTGTTTCCATATTCTTAATACGCCCTCGGCTGTTAAGTTCTCTACGCTCTTAAAGTAAGCCTACCTATTCCGGTATATGCTAATACATTCTAGGTAGGAGCTCTACGTAAGACTGACTTCTCTTATTAATAAAAGAAATATAAGAATAAAGCCAGCTTTTTCTAGAATTTGGCTCTCCTTTATATACTTAGAGAAGGTTAATATCTAAGTTCCGTTTTTTAGAAAGGTGGCCTTTGAGAAACTAAAGTGCGTAGCTTAGATACGCAATAAAACGAGTAGCACCATCGGTGCGTAGAGCCACTGTATGCTAGTAGTGTTCTAGATTTATCCGAACTACCTACTATAGTAGTAAATGGCATATAATTGAAAGAATACCGCTATTGTTCTTTCTAGCGGTCTTACGTAAATAATGCGCGTATATATTAAATTCCTCCTTAAAAATGTCTAGAATTCTGGCATCTATCTACTATTTAAATAAATCGGCCTAGTGGATTCTAAGCAAGTCCTATTTAAGTTCCCCTTTTAAGCCTAGTATAAGCTTCCTTAACCCTATACGGTCTACTTAATACTTACTAGGCCGTATACTAGAATAAGCGTAAATCCTAAGGCTATTATTCGCATGTTTAGGGCGACTATCTCTTTTAAACTAGAAATAAGAGCTTTTGGCCGTTTAAAGAACATTAATAGCTTTATAGTTCTTAGAGACTAAGTGGATTCGCAAATATAAATTTATAGAAGAAATACTGGCACCTAGTCCTAATAATCCTGGTATTTTTTAAAGATATATCTAGCATAACGCGCGGACTTCTGTGCCATTTCCTTACTAGGCTATAATAAACTATTATAAGATAGAAAAGATACCGCCTTCTAGTTCTTTCTTAGAATTAAGAGCCTTAATTAATCTAGCTGGCGTTTTAGAATAATACAAGCATTTTATTTTTCGCTCTAGCTGTAGTTTCTTAACAATCGCCTCCCTATTAGCTTTAGTAATTATAGCTGCCTTTCCTTTTTTCCTGTTAATTTTACTAGAAGCTAAAGGCTCCGCAGGCCCTATCTTTAGCTTCTTTTTAGGAGATTTCTTAGAAGCTTTTCTGGCCCTATGTTTTTGCGGGGAGCTAGCAATAAGAATATCTTCTAAAGATATAGATTTATTAGATTCTAAGTCTTTTCCTTTAGCTTTAAACACCTTGCCTCTAAATAGGAACGAGCTACGTAGTATCTTTGCACTTAAACCTTTAACCTCCTTAAAAGGTAATAGCTAAGGCGCTAGGGTAACTGGCTCTTGTATAGACTCCTCTTCCTTAGTTTTTATAAGGGCGCGAAGAGGCTTTAGGGAAGATTTAAAGGAACAAATATAAATTCTATCTAATTTAAGGGTATATAGCTCTTACAGAGTACAAGACGTTGCGTAAAGAGGAGAAAGAAATATAGAAAACTTGTAACTAAATATTTGAGGTCTTAGCAGCAGACGCGTAGGCATAAGCCTATACAGATTTTAATAGGTTTTAACCAAATTCCATTATATTAGTGGAATTTAGTGGAATTTAATCAAGTTGGCGGAATTTAGCAGAATTTAATTAAAGCGTCGGAATTTATCTATTAAGTGTTTCACTAAGACATTCCTACTGTAACTAGGCTAGTCCCGTTATAGTACCCCCCTCTTTAGCCAAAGGTCTAAAATAATTCAAATTGGTTAAGAATTCATAACTTATCGCGTTATAAGCGTTGTGATATATTTTAAGTTCTTTTTAATTTTAAGTTTCCTGCTATCGTGTTTTATGTCTTCGTGTTAGGTAGCAGTTGTTTACCTTTATATTATATCCATCCAGCTAAAGCAGGCCGCGAAGGATGGTCTTTATAGAATTCTTTTACTAGGGAAGGCGCGTCGTGTCAGATAATTTAGATAGAGCTGCTTATTAATGAAATGGGTTGATTAATTAATAATCTTAACTTAATCGTTGATTGATGTCTGATGTCTTAGGGCCCTAGGGCTGCGAGCTATAAAGAGATTTTACAGTGCACGTGACCCGTGCACGTAACCCACGCCTTTAGAGAATATAGATTATCTAACACACCCCCTTAGCTTTAAGCTCTTTAAGGTCAAAGCTAGCCACCTTCTCGTGTCCGTTAATAAGTTAATTAAACCGTAATCTTATCTAAATCCTTCTATCTTGCTCTAATACTGTCCCTTAGGTCCTCCAGTTGCTTCTCCTTATTTAGCTACTTCTTAATATCCACTATCCTAATTATATTAACGAAGCTTTAAAACCTCTACTTAGGTAGGGCCTTTATAAGTCTATCAGTAATTATCTCCTTCGTTACTGTCTATTAAAATTATACTTATCTTATTACGTATTCCTAACGTAGCTAGTGTTAATAGATATTAATATATTGGAGCTTTATAATTAGCTTTGCCGTATCTTCTATAATTAGTTAAAGTATCTGCATATTATCGCATTTAATAATTAAGGGCTTATTTAGGCGTAACGTTATTGCTTTAAACAGCCTTCTGATAAAGATAGCTTCCTTTACTGTCTATAATAGGGCTAACAACTTGGCTTCTATGCTTAACGTTATAACCATACCCTACTTATTTGCTCTCCAGGCAATCGGCCCCCTAAATAGCTTTATAATATATCCTTATAAGCTCTTTCTATTAACAGAGTTATTTATAAATAATGCGTCGCTAGCATAGATAAATAATTGCGCACTATCTCTTGTGTCGTCTCGTCCTTTGTTACGTATTCCTTTGTCTCTCCCTTTACCGTTTATTTCTTCCTTATCTCCTCTATAGCAGATTGCTCTGCTTCTCATGCTATATAGGTACTAGATAACTCTATCTACCACTTAATAATGCTCTTAGCTTGGGTTCTAATTAAACCTTACCAGCCGTAATACTGCAAAAGTAATATCTGGACGCGTTATAGTGGCTGCATAGAGTACTAAACCTAATTTTCTCTAATATAGCATTGTAGAGGCTAATAGGGATATAGGACGGACTAATAGGTCTATATTGGGGGACGGACGCGTTAGACGGATTATCTGGTAATTAGTAAAAAGGAGTTCTGATTCTGCTATAGGAGTATCTAAAAAACGCCCTTTAAGATCTATCTCGTACTAGTTAGCTATCTTCTTAATATAGGCTTTCTGGGATAGCCATAGGAGCCTCTAGCTACAATTATATAGCATATAGATTCCTAGGAACTATTTTAGCTCGCTAAGGGTACTTATCTAGTATTCCTTACTTAGCTCCTTAATTACTTCTTAAGCTTTCTTCTCATCTATCTTTTAGTAGCAGAAGATAATATTATTAACATAAAAGAAGACAACTATTCCACCCTTTAGCATAACACACGGCTCCTAAGGTACCTCTTTAAAACCTAATTTGTTTAATAAGCTTGTAAGATTCTTCTGCTATAATAGTGGTAATCATTATAGTCCGTATAGGGTTTTTCTTAAGCGCAGTATTTTATCTGTCTTTCCTTTATTAAACCCTAGCGGTAGCTTTATATAGACAACCTTATCAAGATCGCAATAGATAAACGTGTTAACTATATTTATCTATATTGTCTCTAGGTCGAATTTTGCGGTGGTCGCTATAAGGGTTTGGAAGGTTATACTCGCTAATGTAGTAGCTCTTATAGGTAGGTCTCCTAGGGCCTATTAATTTCTATAGACTACTAAGCATGCCTTATATTTCTAGAGAAATCCGTGCTTGTCTATCTTATAGACGAACACCTATATTAAGCTAAGGACCTACTATCCCTTTACATACTTTCTATCTGTTTCTTAAAACAACCTTATTTAATAATAAGATTAGAGATAGGCTTGTTAAGCCTCTTAGAACTAATCTTAAAGAGGGTATATATTAAGGCCCTAAATCAACTAAGGTAGCAGAGGTAGGTTCTTCCTATATAACCTAACATTGCGTATTCTACCTAATTTTAGCTTACTATTGTTAAGTTAACTATTAAGGTTAAACTTCCTTCCTACTAAAAAGGCGCCGTAATAGGCTAATATAATCCTTTTGGCAATAAAGTCTTCAAACCTATTATCGCTGGCTTCCTTAAATAAGTCTTTAACTAAGTTGTTAGACACTCCCTAAGTGCTAAACGCATCTCCTGCTTAATAGGCAACGTCTTAATTAGTACCTTATACATTTAACTTCGTAGGATACTTAACGTAAAAGGCATATAGAGATTCTTTATCTTTTTCTATTAGAGGTGGCGTATAATATACATCTTTAAGAGCTCTTGCAAGCTTAAGATCTACTAACTCATTAAAGGTTTGAACTAGCTTATTAACGTCATTATCTTCCTCTTAAATTAACGGTTTAAATACTTCTTTATTATCTTCTAGAAGGACCTTATTCTTAATTAGGGTATTAGGGAGTTAAATCTTCTTAATTAGCGTATCTAACTTAGCGTGTAGGTCCTTTAAGATATCCGTTTTCTTGCCGTCAAAGAACGTCTTTTTATTAAAGATAACGTCCCTAATAGAGATAATAATACCTTTATATAGGATCCAGATCCTATAGATATTAGTAGAGTTATAGCCAATAAGGTAGCTAATATAGGCTCGCGGATTTAGCTTGCTTAGCCTTTTCTTCTTTAGCTAGGCGTCCGACGTTATTACATACGCCCTATAGCCATAGGCTTTTATATACGCTAGTTGCGGCTTTCTTAACCTATTAGCTAGGAAGGTATAGAACCTCTTATATAGCGATTTCCAACCATTGCTTTTCAGTGGCGTTTAATCTTAAAGGTAGATTGCATAGTCGACTATCTCGTTCCATAGGTCATATAGTAGATTGGCAGCAATTCTCATTACTTATGCTCTCTTAATAATTACACCCCCTAAGCGTTCGGCGGTACTATTCTAAGCTTAGGTATAAGGCGCTAAAGGCTTAAATATAATCCCTTAAGTCCGTAGCCATTTAAGGGTTCTCCTTCTCCCTAGCTTATTATCTAATCTAATGGTATTAACCTTAAGGTTATACCTCAGACAAATCCATTAGATAAAATCTTTAAGTACTTATAGTATCTCCTTCTCTTTGCTATATATTATTATAAAATACAGGAAGGTTCTTTCTAAGAAGGTGTTATAGATAAATATAACTCGTATAAATCTAGCATGCGCTTCCTTAAGGTCAGTCCAGTCAATATAGAGGTTAAGATAAGGTTTATTAATATTCTGTTTTAAGAACCTTCTTAAAACCTAACGCTTAATTTTAGCAAGACTATAATATTAACATTCCATTATCTTTATGCCTTAAAGCTTAACTCCTAAGGTATTAAGACCTAAATAATAAAGGCTTATAGGTCCTAGATAACCTAGACGCAGGTACTATAAATACGCATTACCTTTTAAGTCTAAACAAGCGTCTCTTAACAATGCTCTACGCTTCCATTAGCGGTGTAGTAGTTAGCTTATATTAAACGCTAATAGACTTCCTAGTCGGACGTATTTAATAGTCTATTATCTATAACATTCTTCTATTTAATATAGGATCGTATTATTCTTCCAAACTAGAAGATTATTATCTCCTTTATTATCCTAGTAGAACTCTTATTTTTAAAGCAGACGGAAAAACACTAGATTCGTATTAAAGTCCGTATAAAAGGCAACGTCCTTAAGAAGTAGGGTTCCCTTACTCTTATCTAGTTTTATAACTTGGGTATAGGCACTTCTAAACTGCCGGCGGTGATATATTTATATCTTAGAGCTTTCCTAAAATTATAAAAATAAGAGAGGTTATTAAAGATATAGAGAGTAGTTCCTAAGTCAAGAATAGTTAATAGCTTTAGTAGATAGGTTTAACCGGTGTAATACAATTCTAGGAATATTGCATTAGCTTCTCCCTTAATCTTAACTTCCTAGCTTTTGTCCTATTATTATTAGGCCTTATCTTCTTATTCTTTAAGTCTAATCTTCGCAACTTAGTTAGTAAGATTCTTATTCTTTTCTATCTTCTTCAGTGCCCTATTAATGCGCGTATCTCCTATTATAACTTCTACAGTTCTCTTATCTTTAAATAAACACTAATAGTCCTGTAGGGAGTGTCCTTGTATTTCACACGCTAAGCACTTAGGCGTTAGCTTCTTATAGGACGTCTCCTTATCCACCAGTGTCCCGGCTCTCTTTAAGCGTCTATTATATGCTAAGGTCCTTCCTCTCTATAAACCTTTAGTAGTATTAGAGTAATCCTTAATAGCTTACTCTACAATGTCTGTATTAAAGGTACTTCCTCTTATAGTAGTATTAGCTTTCTTTAAGGGTGTTCTAAGTCCTTCTTATAGCTCCTTTACTACTCTACGGTATTTGGAAGATCTTAACTTCTAAGGGTCATTTAACTTAGTAGTGTACTTTATATAGTAGGCGTCACTAAAGGGTCGAATAACTTCTGCCAAATCTTAAAGCTAGATTCTATCGGACATTTAAGGGATTTTATACTTCTCTCCTAGGGATATTGCGTGTTCCTATTAATATAGCTATTAGTTTAATTTTAATAACTGTTTAAACCCCTTAAGGGCTTCTATATACTAGTATTATACCTTCTTCCTAATAAATAGTAAGGTAGGTTCTATGTTCTCCTTCAGCCAAGATAGCTATTCTTTAACTATTAAGGAAGGGTTAAGCAGTAGCTTCTTTTAAATTAATATTATAGTCGTGATCTAGGTGCGGATCTATTAAAGATAATCTTCCTGTCTTAGGAAATACTTTATATCCTAGTTATAGTATCGTCTGATATTCTTATACGCTTTCTGTTAATTTGTCAAAAGCTAAGTATATAAGGTTACATTCTTATTAAAATCTGTAACTTCTAGATAGGCTAGTTCTTATAGTAGACCTTATTAAGGTGCTATACTGTCTGGGTTAACGTAGGCCCAAATTCGCTAATCTATAAGGGCTCGGAGTTACCATAGCTATTACTCCCAGTCTTTTAACTTATTAAGGATAATCATAGTCAACGAACTTGATGTTGGTAGAGTTATTTAACTAATAGGCAAAGGAGGAATTAAGATGGTATTTTGTTATCAGGATCGTCCTTATTATTAGGATTGTCCTTGTCGTTAGGGTCATCCTTATTATTAGGATCGTCCTATCGTCAGGATCGTCCTGTCGTCAGGATCATCCTATAACAATTAAGGTGGAATCTCGTGGAATCTCATGGAATCTCGTCCTATGACGATTAAGGTAGGATTTCTGTCAGAGTCTACGTCTTAACGATAAGGTGTTAGAGTCTGACGATAAGGTAGAATTTCTTTAAATAATTAAACAATAGCTAAATAGCTTCTTGAGTCGGCGGACTGGGCTTATAACTGTTAGATAATTTAGATAGAGCTGCTTATTAATAAAATGGGTTAATTAATTAATAATCTTGACTTAATTATTAATTAATGTCTAATGTCTTAGGGCCCTAGGGCTGCGAGCTATAAAGAGATTTTACAGTGTACGTAACCCGTGTATGTGACCTACGCCTTTAGAGAATATAGATTATCTAACACGTCGGCCTTAATCTATTTATAGATTTCCTAGGTTTATATTTTATACCCTTCCCACTTAACAAGAAGTTTAAATTATTTAGATTATATTTTCTATCGCATATTATTAATTAGGTCAATAAAGTAAGAACTGTTACTATTATTAACAATTATAGGAGGTGGCGGCGGCACTTCGCAAGTTATAAGATCATCTTTTAAAGGTTGTAATAAGCTTATATAAAATATTAGGTGTATTTTTATCTCAGTTAGCAGTTCAAGCTTATAGGTATACAGGCTTAGTTTTTTCTTAATTTAATACAGGCCCGCGAACTTCTAATTAAGTTTTTTTAAGGGCTGTTAAGTTTTTAGATTTCGTATATTTAGATAGGCTATATCACCTTCCTTAAAGTTCCATATAGGAGCTCGTCCTTTATTCGCATGCTATTCTTATAACATTTAAGCATATATTAATTTACTTTATAATAGTTCCATTAACTGCTCTATTTAATTGGTAAAGTTATATACGTTAATTAACTAGATCTGTTTAATTGTGGGTCCTATTATATTAATATTAGGTTATAGTTTAAATCCGAGTTAAGGGTCTTATCTATAGGTCACATAGAATGGTATTACGCCTATTAATACGTTTATTATATTATTTGCAGTAAACTTGGCTAAAGGCAGCTATTTTTCCTAGTTGTCTTGTAGGTAGGAGCAGTATATTTATAAGTATTATTTTATAATTACGTTTATAATTTTGGTTTAGCCATCTATCTCTAGATAAAATGCAGTTAAGAGTTATATTTAAATACTTAATTATTTATATAGAGCTTACCAGAAATCCAAAATAAACTGGCTTCTATAGTTAGATATTATTAAGTTAGGAAGTCTATGTAGCTTAAAGACATATTTAATAAAACATTTGGCTACTAATATCGCATTAATTAAGTCTATAGGAATTATATGTCGCATTTTTATAAGGCAGTTAATAACTACTATAATATTTATAAACCCATTACTATTAGGTAAGTTAACTATAAAGTTAATTAAGATATCGCGCCATCTTTATATTAGAATTAGTAGCGGTTAAAGTATTCCTTACTTCTTTATATAAGAGGTCTTTCTACGCACGCATATCCCGTATGCTTAAATATATTTTTATACGTAGTTGTGCATTATAGGCTAGTAATATGCTTGTTAAACAATCTTATAAGTTTTTATATGGCCAGGATGTCCTACTATAGGGAAGTTATATATTATTATTATTCATTGCTTAACGTCCGATTTGTATCCCTGTTGGGCCCACGCGGACTACTCCTTATATATATGTGGGGAGAAAATTCTATTTGAGAAAACCCTATAATCCATCTCCCTACCTTTTGGGGCTCGCTTGTGAGTCGCCTATAAGTCACTAGTGGTGCTCTACTACCTTACTTTTTAACCTCCTTGGGAACTACTGCTGCCGTAACAAACCTATAGACGCGCTAGTATTACACACTGTACTCTACTCCTGTAGAGTTATTAGGGGGTGCCTATTACTTGCCCCTTTGCCTTTTATTACTATTTCCTTTATAACCTAGAACTGGTCTAGTATATTTTAGCCAATAAGCTACCGGGTAGCCGCCTTAAGGCCTTTCTGTATTAAGAGTAGTGTATTATAGTTTTCTGTGCCGGCTGCTAAGAGTATTACTTCTTGGCTGGTGCGTAAGGGGCATAACAGTATTACGTATTTTGGTGTCTGTTTTGGCCAGCTATATTTATACCTTGGGCTATTTACTAGAACACCTACCCAGTAAAGCCAATCTTTTAGTCCTATTATTCCTATCCTTAAGAGTGTTGCTATTATATTTTCTGCCTTTGTTAGGCCCTCTTAGAGCCCTTAGGTATTTACCCCCTATAGTATTACCTATACTACGGCTTGGGTTCCCCTTGCCTAAGTTTGCCTTTGTACCTTTAACTCCTATTTATCTCTCTAGCGTTGGTCTAACCAGTATTATATTACAGTAGATGGTTTTCTAGTACTCTTTTATGCTCTACTTTGGCTCCTTTCTCTTCCTTGCTGTTGTTTTTGCTGGCCTCTTACGCGTCTCCCTTTCTCCTTTATATAGGCCTGGGCCCTAGTGCCGTACTATTCTTTTTCTGCTTTCTCTACCTGTTTTCCTAATATATCTTCCCTACTTTGGGGTTGTTGGTTCCTTCTCCTATAGGGCACCCTAGGGTCCCTCTATAGTTTGTTTAGGCGTGTCTTAATATACTTTATAACGTTAGAGTTGCGTTCCTTTTACACCCTTTGCATTATATCGGCTTTAATATATAGTTATAGAGGGGGAATATTGGCTTCCTTCTTAAGTAGTGCTGTGGCCGTTCGCTTATACCCGCCTGTTATACTCCTAAGGCAGGCTATTTAGACCTTTTAGAGTGGTTTAAGGAGTAATTTAGGGGGGCCTTTTTTAGTTTCTCTAGTAGCCTAAATGCTAGATCTATATGTTATGGTTAGCCAGATAACTGCTATATATAGTAGGCGTAACCTCTGGAAGTATGGACCCTATATAGAATTAACAATCCTGGATATAGTGATATACTATACTTAGCCCTTATAGGCCGCTTGCGCTATATGTGCGCTCTACTAGAGCTTGCTGTCTACCTACACTCCTAATACCCTTAGGCCTTAAACTGGTTAACCCCCAAAGCCTTAAATATAGATTATATGCTAAAGATCTGCAGATTGGTTATATTTTCTTATAAAATAGATTAGCTGGTATTTCTCTGGTAAGAATTGGACTCTATATTGTCTTGCCTATTTTATATAGGTGTTATGGGCTTTCTCTAGTGTCCTATAGTTCTCTGCGGCTGTTGGCCTATATATAATTAGGTTTATATTATTAATAAAGCCTATCCCCTAGGTTGCCCCTTCCTTAAAGGTGTTAAGCAGGTTGCTTATAAAGAAGAGAAAGAGTATAGGCGATAGAGGTAATCCTTATGGTATTTCTATTACGACTGTAATAGGGGGGCTCTAGTATCTGCTAAAGACCAGTGATATTTCTTTCTGGCCTATAAATCCTTAAATAAATTAAATAATCTATTTTAGGAAGCCCTTTGCCCTAAGGATATATAGGAGACGCTTATGAAGTATATTATTGTAGGCGCTACTGATATCTAGGCTAAGTATTAGTACTATAAAGTCCTTTCGCATAGCCCATGCAGTTTTAATGGTAGTAGCGAGTAGTGTAAGTGCTAATAGTGTTAAGCGATTCTTTCTTGCCCCTATTTAGCTTTGTGGTAGTAGGGCGTGTTCCTCTACTGTGTCTACTATGTGGACCGCTATAACCTTTTCTAAGATCTTGCTTAGGGTGTTTTCTAAGGCAATAGGGCGGTAGCTTTCTGGGATTAAGTAGTCTGCTTTGCCTTCTTTTTATAAAATAACCGTTGTTATAGATCTTCCGAATTATGGGTAGTAGCCTATTATAAAGTATGCTATGGCTATATCTGTAAGCTAAGGTGCTATAAGTGGTCCATAGGTCTTTAGGGCTTTGTTTAGGATCCCATCTAGTCCTAGTGCTGTGTTGTTTAAGAGGCGGCTAATGGTTCTAGCTATTTCTTTAGTTGTTATGTCGCTGTTAACCCTTAGGTAAGTCACTAGTGTTTTACTAGTAATATTGCTAAGGTCTGCTAGAGCCGGTTAAGGGAAAAATCTTTTTATAAGGATCTTTGCCTTCTTGTTATTGTTACTTATGGCCTGTAGTTTGCCTGCTCTTTATAGGGGTAGTAGGTATAGATCTTCTATTAGGCGTCCCACCTTTTTCTTTATCTATTTTGCTATGGTCCAAAGGCCCTTATTATAGGGGAGACTCGGGTTAGTAGTATATTTGTTTATAAACCGTCTCCAGTTATTCCTTACTTCTTTTCTTAGGGTATTCTTTAGCTGGTTTCTTATGTCTTTATATTATCTCTTGTCCTTAGAATTGTAGCTGCTTATATATTTCCTCCTTGCTTGTTATTAGCCGGCTACAAGGGCCGCGTACTGTGCGGACCATATATGTTGTGCGTAGGGGCCTGGTTTTAAAACTAGGTAGTGCTTTTTTAGCCCGCTTTTAATTGCTACCTAGATCCTTTCTAGTCTTTAATTAATTTCCTTAGGGGTAGCTAATAAGCCTTACTTGTTTAGTATTAGGTGGATTTCTTCTAGGTCTTAAAGTTATTGTTTAATTATATTAAGGAAGCTATCTATATTAAGCTTCCTTATTGCGTATCTTTTGCTATTTGGTTGCGCCTTAATGTCCAGATCTAGTTGTATCTGGATAGGGATATAGTTTAAGGTAAGTGCCTATTTTTCTTTAGGGGAGCACCTTTTGAGTCTCTAGTATAGGTTTTTGTCCATAATTGTAAGGTTAATTGTACTTTTAGCAGTACCCCATTGCCATATAATTGCACTTGGGGGGGTAGCTAGCTTAAGGCCCCTGTTGTCTATAGCTCTTAGTAGGTACTTTACCTATTAATTAGCAGTAATATAGATGCCCCCCTACTATGGGTAGTAGAGGTTTATGTCTCCTAGTAGGATAGACTCCGCGTGTTTAGTTTCTAGCAAGCTTATTACAGATATAATATTCTCTGTCTATACTACCCCTTCGACCCTAGGGTTATAGACATTAATGATTTATATTGGTCCCTTATATGTCTAGATGGTTATAACTGCAATATCTAGGTTAACTGCCTGCTATGACTATAAGGTAAGGCTGATATTTTTGCTAATTATAAAGCATATATATGTGGCTGCTTTTGGTTTATATAGGAGCTGGAATCCTTGGGGGTAGTATATTAATTATATATAGGTATTATAATACGGCTCTTATATAGTAAGAATATGGTGTTTCTCTAGGTCTAGACTATCTAGTAGGGGCCTTGCTAGATGGTGGTTCGTATTGCCGCAGTTATACTATATAATGGTCAAGTAGCGGACCCCTAGTGGGGGTCCTTTGCCTCTCTTTTGCTCCTCGCTTCTTCTATTTCCACTTTCTTTAAAATATTTAGAACTTCTATCTCCTATATTTACTCTCTGGCCACTACTTATTTTATATAGAGCTTTCTATTTCTGTATTTTATATTCCTACTAGCCTTTCTAAATCTAAGTCTGTTATTGCCTCTGGTTCTTCCCCCGTTCTCGCTGGTTAGCTATATACCCCTTATAAGCTAGCTATATGTGTTATATTTACCACATTAAATCTAATTCTTAATTGTCCCAGCCTTGAACTTGCTATAGCCGTCTATAGGGGTCTTCCTACTAGGCGTCCTCTCCCTTGTGTCCTATATGTCCCTTATGTCCCTGTTTGGTTTAGTAATATTGCGCGGCGTCGCTTTTAGCCCGTTGAGGCTTGGGATGGCTGGCTTAGCCCCCTAGTATTAAAGGTAGGAAACGCTAGGAAGATACCTATGTCCCCTTAGCTTATTACCTGTTGTTTCTATTTGTATAATCTGGCGTGTAGTTATTCCCGTAGCTATTAAGCCCTTTCCTTCTATCTCCTGTATTTAATGCAGTCTTCTCTCTCCCACGCCTTATATGTGCTTTGGTAATAGTTCGCGCATTTTATTTAGTTTTGATTTATATATTATCTTGTATTGTGGGGGCCTGTATAGTGGCCGCAGCACACCTATGCTGTGTATGTGGATTGGGTGTGTCCCTATTATATATAGCGATAATATTGTTCCAGGTATAGTCTGTAGTTATAGAGCCTTGTGTTGTATATAAGGCCATTTATAATTATTCCTTTTTAGATAAAGAGTTTTTGCATCCCTAGTGTATATACACTAACAATAAGGGAGCTATATGTTTGTCTATTATCTCCTTAGCGAGTCTCTAGCGCCCCTTATATCCTCTTATTGTTCTTATTATATGCTTGGTTTATATTTTCCTATTAAAGCTATTAGATCTAGGTAATTGTAAGTCCTAGTATAAGGCGTTCTGTTTGTTTTACTATCTCCTATATAGTTGCTGTATTGTCCGCCTAGCGTCCCCTTTCTACCCTAAGGCTTATAGGAACCGACAGGACTTTAACTAGGTAATCTTTACGAAGCACTTTTATGCTAATACGCTCTCCTAGCCTGTCCCCTACCCTTACGGCCCGTTCCTTTGCCTATTGGTCCTTTAGGGTGACTCTAATGTCTCCACTCCTAAGGTGTTAAACTGTGACGGTGTTATAGACCTCCTTATAAATCTTTATAAGAACTTCTGTTTTTGATTATCCCCTAAGTTCCTCTACCTTTTCTGTATTTAGTTATATTGTAATTGTATACCCGGTTATTGTCTTTAGGGGGGTAGGTTCCCTGTGCTATAGAAGCGCAGCTATGGCGGCCCAGGTGCGGTTCGCCTGTAGAGGGGGGTTTTATTTATCTTTAATTTTGTTTAGCCGTTAAAGGATTTAATTAAGGGTTTGCTAGAGGGGCGCCTAAGGTTTGCTAGACTAGAGCTATTCTGCTAGCTATATTAGTTTATAATAGCTAATAGATGCTCCCCTATAGTTCTAGATACTAGACGCGTCTAATAGGCTTTATATTTTGTCAGATGCCTTCTTAATTAGGGTATTTCTATTTTCTAGTATAGTATTCGCCCGTCCTTATTATTATTGTGGGGGGCTATTATTGTAACGGGACTAGCCTAGTTATAGTAGGAATGTCTCAGTAAAACACTCGACAGATAGAACTTGAAGCTTTGACCAAATTCTGCCGAATTCTACTAGCTTGATCAACTTCTACCAAGTTCTGCCAGATCAATCGAATACTACAAAGTCCATCCGCGTGCGCACGTGCGCACGCATCGACCAAGACCCCTAAACTGTTTAATTGCAAGATTCTCTTGTTATTCCTTTCTCTTCTTTACACAACGTCTTGTTCCTAGCAAGAGCTATATACCCTTAGATTTAGATAGAATTTATATTATTCCTTTAAATCTTTCCTAAAGCCTCTTCGCGCCCTTATATTACGTTGCGTCTAAAATAACTACTATCAAAATGGCAAACGACCTTAAATCCCACGCGTTAACTACAAGCATTATAACCCTAGTTAGGGAACAGTTAACTATAATGCAAGAAGCCTTTATAGATGCTTTAGCTTAGCAGCAGGCTGCACTAGAAGCCCAGTATTAGCAATTAATAGAAACACTCCGCAAAGAACTCCGCAACGTTAATACACTTATAATAGAGACCCCGACAGTAACACCTGCAAACAAAATTAAGATAACTATATGCAAACCTAGCCCGTTAAATACGAACCCTAAACTAGTAATAGTAGCTTAACTCATACCTATAACAAACCTAGTACCTACTATAAAATTAGAAAAGCTTCCTAACCCTCTAATATTTAATAGAAATTAAAATAACCTACATTCCTTTATAACTAAGCTCCGCCTTAAACTCTTAATAAACTATAACTAATACCCTACTAAAGCTAGCAAGATTAGCTATAGGATATCTTAATTAAGTAAAGATGCTACACAAACTATAGACCTATTCTTCTATAACAGCACCTTTGTTAATTTTAAAATCTTTATCTCTTTATTAGAACGAACGTATAATAACGCCAGCTATAAACACACTACTGTTACTAAACTTAAAACCCTATAATAACGGAATTGAGACTTTACTAGCTTCTTTTTGGGATTTTTAAGCCTTATTAGTGAACTAGATTGGAATAAAGCCGCTAAAGTTACTGCTCTTCGACGAGCTATTTTGGATAAAATTAGAGCACAGTTAGTAGGCAGGGAACTACCAAAGGACCTACCCAAATTTACTATAATGTGTTAATGAATTAATAAGGACCTTTAATATAATAAATAAACTCGTTCTCTAAAGCCAACTACGCCTTATATTTAAGATTTTATAAAACCAATATATACCCTAAAGCGCGACCCTTCTCTGAAACCTACGCACAACCCTATAGACCTTGACGCCACTTGATCCTACACACCCTTAGGAACCAACGAATAAAGGACTTAAGCTATAAATAGAGAATACTTTGGATATGGCAGAAAAAGACATATCTAAAGAAATTGCCAAACTTACCCTTTTAAAAAAGTCCGCTATAGTTCCTCCCGGTCTTTAAATCGCACCCGCTCCTTAAATTACACTTATTCTTTAAGCCGTACTTACTCCTTAACTTATACTTATTCTATAAATTATACCTAGTCGTTATAAAGTATCTTATACTTAGCTAACTTGGAAAATAAATTATCCTAGGGCTAAGTTGCGCCTTAGGATAAGAAGTAGAAGAGTATAAGTATCTAGGCTCTTCTAGCGCTAATACACAACATAACTCCCTTAATATACTTAGCAAAATTTAAATACTTAGAAAATAGAAGGAGGTACAAATCCTTATAGATAGCGGAGCCACTAGTATAGGCTTTATTAATACAAACTACACAAAAACCCAACGCCTAAATTTAAAGAAACTTAATAAGCCCTAAGGCCTATAAGGCTTTAACGGCAAACCCTTAATATATAGCAAATTAACGTACTACGCTCTTATGAAAATGCGGATAGGCGAATACCTTAAATACGTTTCCCTATTTATAACACCCCTAAAGTAATATAAGATAATACTTGGACATAGATAGCTAAAACGGCACAACCCTTTAATTAGCTGGGTTAAAGAAACACTAAAATTCCCCACAACCTATTGCCAAAGTTATTATTTAAAACACTACCTGCCCTACAAACATATATAAAACTATTTAAATTTAACATAATACAAATTGCCCTTACCATAAACCTTAAACCAATATAATAAAACTACAACTGCTAATCGCAGTAAAGAATGCGAAGATGATATATCAAAACCCCTTAAAATTCATATAATACAAACCGCACCTTTTATTTTGTTAGCAAGAAAACAAGACTATAAAATCTTCGCTATAACAATAAAAGATATTAAGAAGGCGCTAGAACTAAAGTAGTATATTAACCCTTAACCTCTTATACCTAAGGAGTACTATAATCTAATTAATAAGTTTAAAAAACGATTTATAGACCAGCTGCCCCTATATTAGAATAAACACGATTTTAAGATAGAACTTAAACCTAGTATAACACCAAAGTTCAGTCCGCTATATGGTATATTATAAGAAGAACTACTTATAATATAATAATACCTTAATAAGCATCTAGAAAAAGGATTTATTTGCCCTAGTTAATCTCTATTCGCCTTACCTATATTATTCATTAAAAAGCCAGGAGGAGGCTTAAGATTCTATATTAATTACTAAGCCCTAAACACAATTACGATTTAAAACCAATATCCAATTCCCTTAATCTAAGAGACGCTTAACCGCCTAGTAAAGGCATAATATTTTACAAAGCTTGATATAGTCGCTGCCTTTAATTAAATTCATATCTAAAAAGGAGATAAGAAGTATATAGCCTTTTATATATAATGGGGACTCTTTAAATACTTAATAATGCTATTTAGTATAAAGAACGGTCCTAGTACGTTTTAGTAATACGTTAACAATACGCTCCGTGAATTCCTTAATGTATTTATTACTGTATATATTAATAATATCCTAATCTACTTGTCTTCGCTTTTTAAGCATTGAAAACACGTCCGAATGGTCCTTAAACATTTGCAAGATGTGGGTTTATAATGCAATATTAAGAAATGCAAGTTCTATATATCCAAAGTCACATACCTAGGCCTAATTATATCCCGCAATGGAATTAAAATGGACCCTAAAAAGGTCACTGCAATTATAAACTAGGGAAGCCCTAGTAACATATAAGACATTTAAGGATTCCTAGGATTTGCAAATTTCTACCACCAATTTATTAACTAGTTCTTGAAAATTGCCTAACTATTAGTAAACCTAATAAGAAAGAACATAAAATTTAAATAGACTGCTAGATATAAATAAGCTTTTAATAACTTAAAACAACGCTTTATAACTGCTCTAATTCTTACCCACTTTAACCTTAACCTTAAATGTATTATTAAAACAAACTCGTCTAATTATGCCCTAGGGGGAGTGTTATCGCAATATAATAAGGATGGTAAGCTACATCTAGTAGCCTTTTTCTCTTAAAAGCTCGCCCCTACTAAATCAAACTATAAAATATACAATAAGGAACTACTTGCAATTATTAGATGCTTTAAACAATAGTATCCAGAACTTAAAGGATTATTATTTCTAATACGCGTATTAACGGACCATAAAAACCTGCAGTACTTTATAACTATAAAGCAGTTAACACAGCGCTAAATTTATTAGGCCGAATACCTCTTACAATTTAACTTTAAGATTACGTATTAACTAGGCAAACTTAATCAGAAGCCTAATACATTAATATAATAATTACAAGATTTACCTATAAACGCCTTAGATAAACGGATTATAAATTAATTACGGATCTTATTGCCCCCTAAACGCTTTAAGAAACTACGTCCTATATTCCTAGATACGGAACTTAATAGAAACGAATTAGAAATTAATAAATGGAAAATAGAAATTAATAAGCTAATAGAATACAAATACAAGAATAACATATAGATAGCAGATATAATAAAAGCAATTTAAACAGGAAAACGATAGTATAAAGATATTACACTCACCAAATGCGAAATTCGTAATGATCGACTATACTATTAATAGAAGATGGTAGTTCTGAATTCCAAACCCTTACAATTTAAGATACTCAAATTTGTATACAATTCCCCTATAGTAGGACATCCTAGCCGTACAAAGACTTATAAGATTATTTAACGAGCATACTACTAGCCTACAATACACAACTATATACGAAAATATGTTTAAGCCTACAAAACGTGCATGCGTGGGAAGACCTCTTATATAAAGAAGCAAGGAGTACTTTAACCGTTGCCAATTCTAATGCAAAGATGGCGAGATATCTTGATCAACTTTATAGTCAACTTGCCTAACAGTAACGGGTTTATAAATATTATAGTAGTTATTAACCATCTTATAAAAATGCGATATATAATTCCTATAGACTTAATTAATATAATATTAGTAGCCGAATGTTTTATTAAGTACGTCTTTAAGCTACACGGACTTCCTAATTTAATAATATCCAACTATAGAAGCCAGTTCGTTTTAGACTTCTGGCAAGCTCTATATAAACAATTAAGTATTTAAACACGACTCTTGACTGCATTTTATCTAGAGATAGATAGTTAAACTAAAATTACAAACGCGATTATGGAACAATACCTATAAATGTACTACTCCTACCTATAAGATGACTAGGAAAAATGGTTGCCTTTAGCTAAGTTTACTGCGAATAATACGATAAACGTATTAATAGGCATAATACTGTTCTATACAACCTATAGACAAGACCCCTAACTTGGATTTAAACTATAACCCAAAATTAATATAATAGGACCCATAATTAAACAGATTTAGTTAATTGACGCATATAACTTCGCTAATTAAATAAAGCAGTTAACGGAACTATTATAAAGTAAATTAACGTACGCTTAAATGGTATAGGAATGGCATGTAAACAAAGAACAAGCCCCCATATAGGACTTTAAGGAAGGTAATATAGTTTACCTAAATACACGAAACCTAAAGACTTAACGGCCCTTAAAGAAACTTAATTGGAAGTTTACGGGCCCATACCAAATTAAGAAGAAATTAAGCCTATATACTTATAAGCTCAAACTGCCAACTAAGATGAAAATATATCTAATATTTTACGTAAGCTTGCTGCAACCCTTAAAAGACAAACCTATAACTTATAAAGTGCCGCCGCCACCTCCCATAATTGTTAACAATGGTAATAGTTCTTACTTTATTAACTTAATTAACGATATATAATAAAAAACACAATTTAAACAATTTAAACTTCTTATTAAGTGGAAAGGATATAAAACATAAACCTAGGAGCTCTATAAGCAAGTTAAGACCAATGCGCCTTCCCTAGTAAAAGAAGTCTATAAGGACTATCCTTTGCGGCCTACTCTGGCTAGATGGATATAATATAAAGGCAAACAACTGCTACCTAACATAAATATATAAAACATAATAGCAGGAAACTTAAAATTAAAAAGAGCTTAAAGAATACCATAACGCTTATAATACGGTTATATAACGCGCAAGATATTAAGGAACTTTAACTGGCAGTTAAAGTTATCTAATTAGTTAGATTTGCCTTGCCAAGACCTACTATAAAGATATCAGTTTGGCTCACTGCCTTTACTAAACTAATAGTAATTTTCTATCCCGGGGATGAAAAATCCTAATTAGTCCATTTAACGATTAGAACTAGCAAAACTCTATACTGCCACCTAATATAAAATACGACATAATAAAATTGTATTATTTTAGACCTTTGGCCAAAGGGGGGGTACTATAACGGGACTAGCCTAGTTATAGTAGGAATGTCTTAATAAAACACTTAACAGATAGAACTTAAAGCTTTAACCAAATTCTGCCAAATTCTGCCAGCTTAATCGACTTCTGCCAAGTTCTGCCAGATCAATTAAATACTACCGAAGTCCGTCCGCGTGCGCACGTGCGTACGCATCGACCAAGACCCCTAAACTGTTTAATTGCAAGATTCTCTCGTTATTCCTTTCTTTTCTTTACGCAACGTCTTGTTCCTAGCAAGAGCTATATACCCTCAGATTTAGATAGAATTTATATTATTCCTTCGAATCTTTCCCGAAGCCTCTTCGCGCCCTTACAATTATTGGGTATAGGTCTGGCGGTCGCGCATAACTACGTACCACCGTTATTCTACCTGTGCCTCCCCTGTAATGTATGCATCTTAGGGGATTATCAGGGTGTTTTTTAGGGTTCTTTTAGTTGGTTTGGTCTTTTTAGGCTAGGTACAGCAAGAGCTCCAAAAGTCGTTAGGACAGCTATTAGGCTGACAATATTAATAAGCTACTAAGGAAATTAATTAAAGACTAGAAAGGATCTAGGCAGCAATTAAAAATAGGCTAGAAGAGTACTCTAGGGAAGTTATATATAAATTTAAATATCTTAAATTATAAGGGTTTGGAATTTGGAACTACTATCTTCTATTAATAGTACAATTAATTATTTTAAATTTCGTATTTAGCAAGTGTAATATCCTTATACTATTATTTTCCAGTTTAGATCGCCTTTATTATATCTACTATCTATACATTGTTCTTATATTTATATTCCATTAGCTTATTAATTTCTATTTTCCATTTATTAACTTCTAATTTATTTCTATTAAGTTCCATATCTAGAAATATTGTTAGTTACACAAGGTGATATCACGTAGCTACGGTTCGTAGATAGTATGATGGTTGTTCTATTCTTTTATTCTTGATTGTTCTAATAAGGGAGGGCGAGGAGCTTAAGGCTCCTCGCCACGCTAGTGCCGCGGCACACGTGACCACGTGACCACGTGACCACGCGACTACACGTGATATTATCCCAACAAATATAGTACGTAGTTTTTTAAAATATTTAGGGGGCAGTAAGATCCGTAATTAATTTATAATCCATTTATTTAAAGCATTTATAGGTAAGTCCTATAATTATTATATTAATGTGTTAGGCTTATAATTAAGTTTGCCTAGTTAATATATAATCTTAAAATTAAATTATAAGAGGTATTTAGCCTAACCAATTTGGCGCTGTGTTAATTGTTTTATAGTTATAAAGTATTACAGGTTCTTATAGTCCGTTAATACGCGTATTAGAAACAACAATCCTTCTAGCTTAGGACGCTATTATTTAAAGTATCTAATAATCGCAAGTAGTTCCTTATTATATATCTTATAGTTTGATTTAGCAGGGGCGAGTTTCTAGGAGAGAAAGGCTACTGGATATAGTTCGCCATTCTTATTATATTGCAATAACACTCCCTTTAGCGCATAATCAGACGAGTCAGTTTTAATGGTATATTTAAGATTAGGGTTAAAGTAAGTAAGAATTAGAGTAGTTATAAAGCAGCGTTTTAAATTATTAAATACTTATTTATATCTAGCGGTCTATTTAAATTTTATGTTCTTTCTTATTAGATTTACTAATAGCTGGGCAATTTCTAAGAAGTGGTTAATAAATTAGTAATAGAAATTTATAAATCCTAAAAATCCTTAAATATCTTATACGTTGCTAGGGCTTTCCCAGTTTATAATTATAGCAACTTTTTTAGGATCTATTTTGATTCTATTACGGGATATAATTAAGCCTAAGTATATAACCTTAGACGCGTAGAACTTGTATTTCTTAATATTATATTATAAGCCCACGTCTTGTAAGCGTTTAAGGACCATTTTAACGTATTTCCAATATTTAGAAAGTGAGGACGAGTAAATTAAGATATTATTAATATACACGGTAATAAATATATTAAGAAATTTATAAAGTATATTGTTAATGTATTACTAAAACGTACTGGGACCGTTTTTTACGCTAAACGGCATTACTAGGTATTTAAAGAGTCCCCACTATATATAAAAAGCTGTATACTTCTTATCTCCTTTACGTATATGGATTTTATTAAAGGCGGCAACTATATTAAGCTTTATAAAGTACCATACCTTTACTAAACGGTTAAGCGTCTCTTAAATTAAAGGAATTAGATATCAGTTTTAAATTGTAATTATATTTAAAGCTTAATAATTAATATAGAATTTTAAGCCTTCTCCTAGCTTTTTAATAAATAATATAGGCAAGGCAAATAGAGATTAACTAGGGCGAATAAATCCTTTTTCTATATGCTTGTTAAGATATTATTATATTATAAGCAGTTCTTCTTATAATATACCGTATAGCGGACCGAACTTTAGTATTATACTAGGCTTAAGTTCTATCTTAAAATTATATTTCTCTTAGTGCGGGGCTAGTTAGTCTATAAAACGTTTTTTAAACTTATTAATTAGGCTATAGTACTCTTTAGGCATAAAAGGTTAAGGATTAGGATATTATTTTAGTTTTAGTACTTTCTTAATATCTTCCATAGTTATAGTAAAGATTTTATAATCTTGTCTTTTTACTAATAAAATAAAAGGCGCGGCCTATATTATATAAATTTTATATTATATTAAATTTGAATAGTTGTGTGTATATTTATAAGGCAAATAGTTTTTTAAGTAATAACTTTAGCAGTAAGTTATACGGAACTTTAGTGTTTCTTTAACCCAGCTAATTAAAGGGTTATGTTGTTTTAGCCATCTATATCTAAGTATAACTTTATATTACTTTAAGGGTATTATAAATAGGGAGATATATTTAAGGTATTCGCCTATCCGCATTTTTACTAGTGCGTAATACGTTATTTCGCTATATATTAAGGGTTTGCCATTAAAGCCTTATAGACTTTAAGGCTTATTAAGTTTCTTTAAATTTAGGTGTTAAGTTTTTACATAGTTTATATTAACAAAGCCTATGCTAGTGGCTCCGCTGTCTATTAGGATTTGTACCTTCTTCTATTTTTTAAGTATTTAAATTTTGCTAAGTATATTAAGGGAGTCGTGCCGTATATTAGCGCTAGAAGAGCCTAGATACTTATACTCTTCCACTTTTTATCCTAAGGCATAACTTGGCCTTAGGATAATTTATTTTCTAAGTTAACCGAAGATAAGATACTTTATAGCGTCTAAGTATAATTTATAGAGTGGGTACAATTTAAGGAATGAGTATAACTTAAGAAATAGGTATAATTTAAGGATTGGGTACAACTTAAGAATTAAAAGGAACTATAACAGACTTTTTTAAAAGGGTGAGTTCGGTAATGCTTTTAAATATATCCTTTTTTACCGCATCTAAAGTATTCTCCATTTGTGGCTTAAGTTCTTTGTTTGTCGGTTCCTAAAGGTATATAGGATTAAGCGGCATTAAGGTCTATAGGGTTGTATATAGGGTTTTTAGGTTTTAGAAATGGATCGCGCTTTAGGGTATATACCAGTTTTATAAAGTTTAGAACGTGAGGTATAGTTAGCTTTAGAGAATAAGTCTATTTGTTATATTAAAGGTCCTTATTAATTTGTTAATATATTATAGTAAATTTAGATAGGTTCTTTGGCAGTTCTTTACCTACTAACTAGGCTCTAATCTTATCTAAAATAGCTTATTAAAGAGCAGCAACTCTAGCGGCTTTATTCCAATCTAGCTCGCCAATAAGACCTAATAATTCCAAAAAGAAGCTAGTAAAGTCTTAATTCCATTATTATAGGGTTTTAAGTTTGGTAACAGCTATATATTTATAGCTGGCGTTATTATATATTTATTCTAGCAGAGAGATAAAGGTTTCAAAATTAACGAAAGTGCTATTATAGAGGAATGGATCTATGGTTTATATAGCGTCCTTACTTAAATAAGACATTCTATAGCTAACCTTACTAGCCTTAGTAGGGTATTAATTATAGTTTATTAAGAGTTTAAAACAGAGCTTAGTTATAAAGGGATATAGGTTATTTTAATTTCTATTAAACATTAGAGGATTAGGGAGCTTTTTAGATTTTATAATAGGTACTAGATTCGCTACAGGTATAGATTAAGCTACTATTACTAGTTTAGTATTTACATTCAACGTATTAGGTTTAGGTACCGTTATTTCAATCTTATTTATAGGTGTTGCTATTAGGGTCTATAACATAAATGCCTTAATATTACGGAGTTCTTTATAGAGTGCTTCTATTAATTGCTAGTGCTAGGCTTCTAGTATAGCCCGCTACTAAGCTAAGGCGTCTATAAAGGCCTGTTGTATTATAGTTAACTGTTCCCTAACTAGGGTTATAATACTTATGGTTATTAAAGGGGATTTAGGTTTATTTGCTATTTTAATAGTAGTTATTTTAACGCAATATAATATAAGGGCGCAAAGAGGCTTTAGGGAAGATTTAAAGAAATAAATATAAATTCTATCTAATCTAAGGGTATACAGCTCTTGCAGAGTATAAGACGTTACGTAAAGAAGAGAAAGGAATATAGGAAACTTATAACTAAATATTTAAGATCTTGGCAGCAGACGAGTGGGCATAAGCCCACACGGATTTTAATAGGTTTCGACCAAATTCCATTACATTAATGGAATTTGGCAGAATTTAATCAACTTAGTAGAATTTAGCAGAATTTAATTAAAGCGTTAGAATTTATCTGTTAAGTGTTTTACTAAGACATTCCTACTATAACTGGGCTAGTCCCGTTACAGTTTTAATGGTTAAGGCTAGCACTAAAAGTTTATAGCCCTGGCTTGGATAATAAGTTAGTTTCTACTTCTTAACTAGTTTCTTATTAACTTCTAGTCTAAATTTATAAGCAGTAAGGAAATCCAATGGTGTTGGGTATAGGGTTCTTAAGATCCTAGCCTTTAAGAGTTCTAGGCGATTTAGTATTACGTTATTAACCATTTCTAATACGTCTATTCTCGAAATCCGGCTCTTTAATGCCTAATTATTAAAGATACGGATACTCTTTAGTGTGTAATATATGTAGAAGAATTTATAGGGGCCTTCTAAAAGCTTCTATCCCTATTCCTTCTTAACTATATTCCGCACCGTCTTAATTTTATTTACCTTATAAGTGATCTTTAAGAGCTTTCTAATATCTATAAAGGCATTATCCTACTCCTTACTCCCTAAGCTCTCCTTAAGCTCGCCATCCTTCTTAATCTTAATTATTGTATTTTTCGCAGCTTCAATTATATTGTGCTCTTGGTTTATAATAACCTGCGTTAAACTATAATAGATAGTTACGCGCTGATTAACCAGGCGGCTTTAGGCTGCTCTAAGGATAACTTCTATTATCTGCGCCTTTCCTTAGTATGCGAGAGCTATTAGCCGGATAGTAGGGGGCGGAGGCAGTGCCTTTCCTTTTAAGTGGAGTTCTATAGTTCTAGATGTTTTTATAGTAAAAAATAAAATGGAGACCACGCATTAGGAAATGGAGGTTCCTTTACAGGCAAGGCGCGCTCGCTTTCCTACCCCAGTTTGGCCAAGACCCAACCTTAACCTCGACCATAAAAGGCCTTCTCCCTCGCTGCTTTTGCCCTTATGCTCTATCTCCTCTTTTCTTTCCCACTACCGTGCCACCTCAGACTTTAGCTGTCAGCTATGAGGCATTTTCCATCCCCTTAGCGTCTATATAGGTGCTTTACCCGCCTTCCCTAATCTCCGCATGTTTTATACTAACAATTACCTAGCGCTGTAACTCTTTAGCCCTTTCTATGGGATATATTTATACTCTCTCCTAGTGTTAACGCACGCTTTGGTTCTACTGTATTCCTCCTTTCTTTTCTTCTCTCTCCTTTTCTCCCGCCTACGTCCCCTACTAATTAGCGCACCGAAATAATATTTCTATTTATCCTCTTCTTTACCTCCGCCTCTAGCAGTGTCTTGGGCGTAACTATAATATGCGACTTAATCCCTATTGGAACAGCTATAAATGGCTATAAGGCTATGCTGAGAACCGCCTAGCAATGGATTATATGGGTTACAGCTACTACAAGCTATAGGACACGTTAGGCAGTATTATATTATAGCATCACAATAAAGGCGAAGCCGGACGCCGAAGTGGATCCTTAGCGAAACTATAGGCTAATGCTAGTTACTTAGCTTAGTTAAAGCTGCGCTACTAAAAGCTAGAAGCCTTTGCCCTCTTTAGCGCCTTTTTAACCTAGACCTAGACCTTACTTTTCCTTAATAATTAGAGGATTATATTACGATTGGAGAAGCCGCTAGGCTTTAGTCTAATTCAGCCCCCTGTTTAGCTAAAGAGGTATAGGTTATATAGAAATATCCTTTATATAGACCTAAGACTTGCAAGGCGGAATCTGGGGGTAAATAGCTAATTTGGTAGCATAGCCTGGCTTCTAGTGGAGCTAGTATTATAATCCTGCTCTTAGCTAACGAATACTAGAGAAAAATTCGCGTATTTAATCTCCTAACGGAGACGGACTTTATGCAGTGGCTGCATCAGCTAAAAGGGCCGAGATGGATATAGGCGTAATCGCCTAATCTACTTACGCTATCTACCCCCTTATATTATTTATAACATCCGGCTGTGGGCAAGGGTAAAAGCAAGGCTTTTGCGCATATTTAGGAGGTTAAGTAGCGGCTATAAGCTCTGTAGAGTATAACTAAGGAAGTTCCTTAGATCTAGGGGAGAGATTTAAGGATACCCTTATTACTTAAAGTGTCTTTTAATGCTTATAGTAGAATTATGGCACGCCCTTTACCTGTCTAATACTAGGAATTATAGTCTTATAGAGGATCTAGCGCGGAGGATCTAGCTCGCTGGCATATTAGGGTGTAAAATGGATATATTAGCGCTAGCCCTAACTCTAAGGAATAAGGGTAGAGGAGGTACTTCGCCACTAACCTCCTTAATAGGGAGGCTTAGTGCGATACCCCTATTAGAGGTAGAATGTGCTAGCTTAGTTAGTTAGGTCTTAATTATAGTTTCCTAATAGGTGTTAATCTTATAACAGTTTAAGCCTATATAAACCTTTATACGTTGCGAACGGTAATTGCTAATAGAGCGTAGATTATACATTTTAATTCGCTATTAAGCTGGTAGGGTTATTTTAGTATAGATACTATGGATGTAAGCTAGTAGCAAAGAGGAAACTGGTATAGACTTAAAAGCCTAGCGTAACCCGTCCTTTAGGGCTATTAGAAAGATACAAAGCAATAATAACTCTAATAATAATAGCGGCAGCAATAGTAGCATCTTTTTAACCCCTTCGCTTTCATTTAGAAATTTTACTTAATAATATTAATTTCTATACTATACCCCCTAAAAAACCAAGGGCTTTTTAGTATTATATAATTATAGCCCCTAAGAAAAGCATGAGCAGCAAACCTAAAAGGAGAAATAGGGGAGTACTTCTTTTCCCCCTAAAAAGCCAAGAAGCATTAAAAGCTTGGGCACTTAATAGCATATTATTCCACCTAGGGCCTTAATTTTGGAGATTCCGTCTAATAAAGCGCCTATAGACCCTATATATAATTACGAGAAAGCTTATAAGAAGTATTATAAGGATAATAAGGATAATAAGGACGACAAGGAAAATTCCTATAGGGATAGAAATAACAGTTAAGTCTCTAGAGGAAGTTAAGGTAATTATCCCCTATAATTACCCTACTACACTTTCCCTATTCCCCTAGTAGTTGTAAATATATATATTTAACAACTAGCAGAAAATCTAATAGTTATTAAAGATAATATAGCTGATCTAGACTTAGAAGCTAAGGGTAATAAAGCTAGTAATACTAATAACGAAGCTAATAAAGCCGATAATCAACCAATACCTTATAGATTAGGTATGCGCTTCCCTTTTTAATTTATAGTGGCCTTATTTAATAATTAGTAGATAACGGAAATAATGGCAGTAATAAGGATAATGAAGATAATAAGGAGCTGCCTTCGTTAAAAGCGCTAAAAGAGGAGGTACGCGTACCTACGTATAACCGTACTATACCCTTAACGCTAGACGGCAATTAAACGGATAATTTAGCTAAGGGGCGTCATATTAGAACTGCTCCGCAGTTTAGGTAGAAGCTTAGGATATTAGTAGCTGCTAGTTAAAAGTCTTTAGGAGCTAAGAAGTTAAAGAAGCAGAGGTCTAATTAGCTTAATTAACTAGACAGTATTAATTATATCTTTAATACTTCTATTAGTAAGAGCGGCGAGAGTATATAACCTAGGAAGTAATAAAGGTTACCTACTTCCTAGAGGACCATGCCTTCTAGCTTTTCCACCCTTGGCCTTAACAACGGTGACGGTATTAAGGAGCGAGCGGTCTCTACTATGCGGCCCACCAGCTCCTCCCCCCAGCACTATATATCTCCTCGCGATACTAGACCACTAGAAGATAGGGCTAATAATAGTTATAATTCTAACAACCCTACCAAAGAGAGTAGCGGGGGTGGCGAGGGCGGTAAAAGTGGTAATAGTCTACGTCCCTAAAAGCAATAAAGGCCACCCACCTATTATAAAGACTTGTCTTCTAGCCCCCCTATCCCTCCTATCCTTAACCTTAACACTTAATACCCGTAAGTTAACTAGCAAGTAGTATCCACTCCATAGCTCGCTAGCCCTTCGCTTTAGGAGCCTACCCTTCTCTATAGCATTAAACCGTCTTATAACGAGGCTAGCAATTGTACTTATAATAAGGATAAGGACGGTAATAGTAGTGGCGTCGCTAATAACCAAAGCGACGTTTTAAACCCAGAGCCTACTATAAAGCGTTATACCCGGACTAAAAAAGATAAAATTAATAAAATAAGCTTGGATAATAAATGGGAGATTAATAATATTCTAGGGGAAAGAATAACTAAGTTAGGGCGTAAATATAAAGTGGCTTAGAAGCCTACCTAGGTTTATAAAAGCAGGCCTTTAAATTCTAAAGATACCCTTAAGTCTTACTAAAGACGCGTTTAGCAAGCCAAAGCTAGATTATTATAGGTGCACTCTTTTTCTAAAGTTATAAAAGTAAAGGGCAGGGTTGCCGTGCAGAAGAGACGGGGCTAGTAGCATAGGCGTATTTTTGTATTTCGGTTAGTCCTGCGGAAATAGGAAGCTGGGGTTTATATTTAGTGGTCTAATTATTTAAGTACATTTTCTTGAGGCGGTGTTGCTGTATGCAGCCATTTTTATCTAAATTTCGCTACTAACTTATCTGTGTTATGTATATCTAATCAAAACGGAGCCTTATAAGTTGTAAGACTTGTTATATTACTAGGCATTATAGCACCTATTTATTTATATCACAAATCCTCTTTTACCATTAATATACTTAAAATATTTCGTCGAATTATAAACTTCTCTATACTTAAGATGTGTTAATCTACTGAGATTACCGTCTAATATAAAAAGTACTAGAAGAGACTAAAATATTCCTTAAAGATAAATCGCATTGTCCCCTACCCTAGCGCCATTATATAAGGTGGGCAAGCGTGTCCTAACCCAACACCTATAACACAAAGTACGGCGCAGTTTAGGAGCTCGCTAATAACTAGAGATTGTCCAGCATATCTTAAATAAAGGATGGTTAGTATATTACACTGTATATAAGGATAGTAAGACTGATGGACTTATAAAGCACAAACTTACCTTTATTACGTTAACGCCAATAACGCCTAAGAAATAGGTAAAGTATAAATCTAGATAAAGAAGCCTTTAGATTTTTAAGCCAAAGACAAGATTTTATAAACGTTAAAAGGAAAGCCTTAAGAGTATGGAGGAAATGCCGCAGCGCTATTACTGGGGATGGATTCCTTAAACCTATAAATAAGTTTAGATAGTTAAAACTTCTAGTTTTATAAACATACCTTACTTACCTATTTCTTTAATAACACCATCTATATGGTTATATTTGCCGTTCTAATAGCCTCTAATGATGACTCTAAACGCCCCTAGGGACTTTAATTCGGGAAATATTCCTTATTTATAACAATCCTCCACATTGTTATTAGAAAGTTTGTAAAAGGCAATATAACACATTAAGATATAATAATAAGCCGATCTAAAGGCAAAAATTTCGTCCTTCTAAGGCGTACTTAGATATGGAGGTTGGGCTCAAACTAAATACAAAGTAAGAAGAGGAGATCTATTAATCAATAAACTAGTAAAGTTAATTAGCTTTGCGTTTAAATGTTTATCTAAGAGAATGTTATAGCACGAAATATTACCGTATATAACACCTCTGGAGTAAACATATTTAAAAATATCTGCAAGCTGTAAAATCTAACGCATTTATAAGATTTAATTAATATTGTTACTTCTGTCCTAAAGAAACCTATAGAGCTGGCCATTTAGAGCGTGTTCTAGACATATTGCCATACGGTTATCCTTCCAGAAAAGTTCGCTGCTATAGTATTATAAGAGTCCATTATATTAACCGAGTCTCTTATAGATCTCCTTTTTGACTTTAATAAAGCATTAAGAATTCGCGTCGTTTAGAGCTTTAATAACCTTGTTTTAAAGTTTATTACGATATATAGTGCCCAAAATTCCCCAGCCGATAAGATTCTTACAGCTGCAGCTAGGGGGTGGCACTATGATAAGGTCTATAGTGTTAAAATAGTAAGGGCTTTAAAGGGGCGGTAAAATCCCAGTGTCTAGCTAACTAATCTATTATTCACCCTAGATTTTAGACGCTATTCTTAGATAGGATTAGTATTTATAGCAGATATACTAACCCTATATTATCCGGATCTAGTTAGTATAAATAGCAATGCATTTTCTCTAGCGTTTATTGTTTGCGCTAGTCTGGTTATAGGCTAGCTATAGAGAATGCAAGGCTAAAACTATGTTTATAACCTAGCCAGCCAATTTAAATTACGTAATACAGCTAAAACCGAACGGCAGTCCGAATAATATAAAGTCGGGTATTAATAATTGATTAACTTATATATATAACATAAAGGCGCATAAACTGGCTGCAGTTAATTTGCCTTATAAATAAGAACGAGCCACGAGAATCCAATCCTTATAAGATATTTTAGTTAGCGGAGGGGCTATATATCTGGTGACTCTAATGCACAGCTAAAATGCACATTATAGTAGACGCCTTACCCGTTATTCGGCTGGTGGCCTAATTATACATATAATGTTCTGCGCTAGAAAGCTTTAATGGTGGGATAGGGTAAATCCGGCCACAGCTTAGCCCAAGAGGTAGCCGCTTAGCAATTCTTTTATATAAGCCTTTCTATTAGGCACTAATAACTAAGCAGCCATAAACCTATTAACTACAGTAATACCTCTATTTTCCCTTATAAATTTCATTTAACCCTACTTTGCTAATTATTTGTAGCGTAGTTCCGTAAAGCTGCTCTCTATTTAAGCCTAAAATCTACCTCTTTTTATATTTCTTATATTTTGCCTCTCGCAGTTATCTAGCAATTCTATTCTTGCCATTAAGGTAAATATCAGCTTAGCTATTCCGCGTAGTATATGCCTAATTACTTATATCTTTTATAATAGTTGTGCTTTAATGCGTATATGCTTTATGGCCTTTTATTCTAAAACAAATTCCTAAATCAGCCGCCATTCCTCCTTAGACGGCTATCCGTAATTAAAAACGCTTTGTAAAAGACAACATTTACTTAATATTTCATATCTATAGAACACCTCTCCTTTCTAGCTACTAGTCCCGCCAACTTGCGCGGTTGCACTTCTAGCCATATAGATTATGTCCACTAAGGCCAGGGATAAGGCGCTTAGTGGGGAATAAGAGACGATTAGAGGTTATATATTTAAGATAACAGAGGACATAACTATAACATTTAAAGGCGGATTATATAATATTAAAGACGGCGAAGGGAAGCTGGTTAAAGCTTTAGGTATAGAAGATAGATAAGTAATAAGAGAGGTTCTTACTGGGTATAAATATTATATAATAAGGGCACGGATTAAGTTAGAGAAGAGGTAGTAATAAATAGTAACCTAAAGCGATATATGCTATTTATTTATGGATAAAAGTTAATCTCTAGCTTCTTTTATAGCATTTTTTAAAAGCTTTAGAGTATCTAGGTCCCCTAAACCAAATAAATTAAAGATGTTCTATCTATAACCATAACTAATCCTAAGTACAATAAGAGCGTCCTTATTGTCCTTTTTTAGCATGTATATAGACAGGCAATTTATAACCGCTAGTCCTCCTCTCTCCTTTTCCTTTCTCTATAAATTGCTCGTCTGTATCCTGGTACGAAATAGCTTAGGGAGATTTTCAATCATATAGTGCCTTATAAATAAGAAAGAAAAGTACTAGCCCTCTCCTAGCAATATTAGATTTCCTATTTAATATTAACTATAGATGTAATATCTTATTAAAGGTTATTTTATAGACCTGGAGTTTGCTATAATTCCAACCAGGGATGCTTTGATGATAGTTTATCTATAACTTAATAATACACTGGTATAATAGCGCTTGGAGAACTCTTGGAAGAGGCGTCTATCTTAGATAAGCATTTATATATTAAATTTAGGGAACAAGGTGTCTAACCATTAGTTTTAGGATTGTTGGACAAGATTATACTTTTCTTTTACAACAAATCTTGCTCTAGGATATATAAGTAACCAATTAATAAATACCTAAGACTTATATACTAAGCATTTAATTAGCGTCTTAAGGGATTAGAGCTTTAGAATTCCTCTCTAATAACTAAAAGTCTTAGGCTAATGTTAGGGGTTCCTCTAATAATATTTATTAATAATTTATTTAAAATATAAGGCTCTTTTATACTAGTAGAGGGATCCACCTCTAAAGATAGACGTTTTAGAGGCGAAGGAATTAATGTACTAATTAAATTGGCCTTGCAAAGTATACTAGCAGCAACTATAAGACTATAGGGGTGGGGGCAATTCTTCTACTATTCTTAAAGCTCTTGGAGGAGGTTTTTTACCAACACTATTGCCAGCCTTAAGATAGGCGCTACTAAAGTATATAGGAGGAATACTTCAGGACCTAAGCTAATAAAAACGTCTGTTAATAGAGTGCGTGCATATAGCCTTATACTTTGTTGCGCCTTTGAATGTTTCCCTAAGGATATTACGTTTTCTTATAGCACCTTAAGGCACGATTTAAACGCGTCATTCTAATAGGAGGGTAATGGATGCGTATTAGCGTCAAACGTCTTTCTTTTTTCCTTGAGAAGCTCGTAAAACCAGTTATTTAACGCCATTGGAAGTTTAACTAAGAATAAAAAGAAGGATAAAGAGAGCCGGGACGAGAAAGAGCAAGACGAGAAGAGATAGGAAGAAAGAGACGAGACGAGACGAGACCGGTTAACCCAATTATGTGCTACTTCCCCTAGCTAAACAATGCACAGCTAAATCGCTTGCTATAATCCGGCTAGCATTACTAGTACTAATTCTATACTTATATCTTTAATTTGACTTAAGACATTGCCTATCTCCTGCATATTAATTAGAGCACTTCTATACTTTAGGCAATGTCTTTTTTTAAACTCGCTCTAGTGCCGGAGTTAAAATCCCGTATGTAAGCCAGGGGATTATTTCTATAGGTATGGCAAGCACATACACCATAGCTTTATTTACTATAATGGAGATAATATTAATGTGTCTTAACTAAAGTCCGCTAGGATTAATTAGGGAGGGTAGTCTATTACTAGAAGAGGGGTGTAGACACACCCATAGCATAACTTATGTTGTATAAGAAAAGGGCGGATCCGGCCTAAAAAACAATACTATTTAGCTCCTCTTTCCACTTAGCTCCTTTTTTAGATTAGTGTTACGTTACTAAAGCTTTATAAAGTAGTAATACTAGTTATATCTAAGCCCGTTACGCCAGCGCCTTTACTGCCTTGTAATAGCATAAATACCCCCCCTGGTAGCCCAAGCTAAACGCATCTGCATTATAAGCAACTAGCGCAGCTTCTTCTCTCTTAAACGCTTATAACTGTGTTAAAGATACTCTAGGCGGTCTAACCTCCTCTACCTCCTCCACCTCCTCTACCTCCCCCTACGAGTTTAGGGGTTAAAGAGATACCCGAAGTAAGAGGTTCTAAGGTTGAAGTTAAGGTGTTAAATAAGATATATACTCACGAAATCCCTAAAATATACTTGGAAATATGCTAATGCAGTGTCTACTACAGCTAGGATAAACAAAGCTGCCAGTATAAGACTATAGAGACTTTGCCAGATATGTTAAGTAAGTGTAATATATATAATTAGTATATTTATATCCTTAGGAAGAAATTTGGTCTGTTTCTTAGGTGCCTTTAAACATATTAACTTAGATGCTGACTTTAAGCTAGAAAAGGATAAGAAAGACTATAGCACGTACCTAAGCATAAATTTAGGAGAAGTAAGAGACGCCTTACAGGTAGTACTAAACGGCGTATAAGCTATCTCCCTTTAGGAAGATAAGCCTACAGTAAGTGGACCTTTGTATAGATATAGCTAATTCTAATTTAACTTCTAGATTTCTATAAACCTTATATTTAATTTCCTACCCCAGTTGAAAACACACCAGGAGAGTCTTTCTCCCAACTTAATTGGCGTTAAGCACCTTTAGGGGTTACTAAGATTCCTTAAAGACCATTTTGTGCCTATAACTAATAGTCTCCTGCCGCTTCTAGACTATAGCGAAATTAATTTCAATCTCCTTTGGGCCTTATTTAAACTAAATACGCACGTCCTTATAATTTGCGAAGGCTTGGATCAACCAAGATGCCTTATATATGATTTAAGCAACTTTAAAACCTTACTTTTTGGCGAAAAGAGCTTCGAACTTGACTGTCACTATTTTGGCTACAATGGGAAGGCGTTTAGCGAGGTAAAAACCACCCTCTCTATTCCGGAATTCCGTTTAACTATAAAAATTACATCTCTTAAGGTATTTCTGCTGGAGCATTATAAGAGGCAAGCCGAGATAAAGCAGGATCTTATTAGCAATGGCTAGAAGTTCGTATCTTTAAGAGGTATTAACCACTGTAAATATAAAGGGATCGCGTTTTTCTGGACTAAAGATGGCCCGTTAAGATTTTCTACAAGCGGCCGCATTATGGTGGACGCGATAGCATTTTATCGTTAGAATTCTAACTATGGTAAGCAACCAATCGCTATAGATATATATGGAATTGGCGTGTACAATCAAGGGACTAATTGGTAAGGCGATGTAAAGAATTAGGGTTTAGTTCCTAAGGAGATAGGAGATAATAAGTACCTAATCTATCTACTAACAGCCCTAGCCTTTAGTTTGGCAGATAAAAAATGGGGTTAGGCTTTTTACACTCTTTTTCTAGAGCCTGCGATGTACTAATACAAGCACTAATAGGTGAATTTGCCGTCGCTAATATTAAGGACATTAATTGGAATGCCTTAGCATTTAAGTCACTCGCAATTAACAAGGACAAGAAAATAGTGCTTTAAGGACTTATAAAGAGCTACCAGTCTGGGTCTAGGAAATTAAAGTTTAATAATATAATTAAAGGGAAGGGGAAAGGCCTAGTTTTTTTACTATAGTAAGTTTTCTAGTAAGGCATTGGCTGTTTTAAAGGCTGACTGTTTCAGTGGCCCACCTAGGGTGGGAAAGACGTTAATAGCTAAAGCACTTACCAAATCTTAGAGGAGACCCCTCTATATGGTTTGTTCCCCCTTATAAGTGTATTTATATACCAGTCTAACTATAAGAAGGCTTGTGCGGGAGACCTTAATATAGATCTAGCCTGTTTAGAACAAAACCTAGCTCTAATAGTTAAAAACGTTTACTGCTAGAGCGCTGTCCTTCTTCTAGACAAGGCCGATGTCTTTCTTACAGAAAGAACTTTAAATGATATTTAATGTAACAGCCTAGTATCCGTCTTTCTATAACAGATGGAGTATTTCTAAGGCATTATGTTTCTTATAATAAACAGGATTACTGTATTTAATGTAGCTATATAGAGCAGAATATATCTTGCACTTAGATATAACGAGCTAAAAAAACTGGTAAGAGAGTAGGTATAGAAAAACTTCCTAAAGCAAGCTAATGCTGCTGCCAATATCTCTAGAAGGGATATGGAGCGGCTTTTAGACTATTAATTAAATGGAAGATAGGTAAGGCAATGTTTAAGTGAAAGTTTTAAGCCTGGTGCTAATATACTGTATTAGATTAAGAACACCATACAGATTGGCTACGGCTTGGCTAAAAGTAAAGGGGAGAAACTTATATATAAGCATTTAGACAAGGCTCTTATGTTAAATAAAGATTTTAAAAGTGACTTTAAAGGTGCTAGATTAGTTAAGAATATGAACTTATATACGTAGATTCGCTTATATATATAGTATTAAATGTCTTATAGATCTTGTAGCTGGTGGCATTATTACTTATTGCTTTCTTAAAATTACTTACTTGCTCCTGTAACAACAAGGCCTATATAGTAGGCTATAGTGTAGGCGAATCGCTTATGGATCTAGGAACAGGAGAACGGAAGCTATAGGGTATTAGTTCCTATAGGGGAGTGGAAGATATAAGCGTTAGTTCCCATAAGGAATTAAAAGCTATAAGGCGACAAAGAAAGTGGGTAATAATCCCCACAGAGAACCGCAAGCTGTATAAGATTAGTTTCCATAGGGGAGCGGAAGAAATTGCCATTAGTTCCTATATAGCAGTAAAAGCTGTACGGGAGTAGGAGCTATAGGGTATAGTTCTTACAGGGCAGTAGAAGATACGGTTACTGTATATAGAAACGGAATTTATAGGGGATTTGTTTTATAGTGGATCTAAAAACAGGAGAACGGAAGCTACAGGGCATTGGTTCCCGTAGGGGAGAGGAAAACGTAGCTATAGGCTTCCATAGGGGAGTAAAAGCCATACAGGAATGCAAGCCATAGGGGATTGGTTTTCGTAGGGCGGTAGAATATATAGGCATTAGCACCCACAGGGGATTTATTAGCGCAGGGGATTTATTACCACAGGGGATTTGTTACCATAGGGGAGTGGATCCTATAGGGGAGTAGATCCTATAGGGGATTTGTTAGAGTAGGGGATTAGATCCTATAGGGGATTATTAAGAGTAGGGGATTGGTTCCCATAAGGCGGTAAAATACGTAGGCATTGGCTCCCGCAGGGGATTTATTTAAGTAGGGGACTTATTTAGGTAGGGGATTAGTTAAAGGAAGGGATTAATTCTCCTATAGCCTCTATTTAGGTGGCATAAGGTGGCTTCTAATAGGCTAGGGAGTAGATTGCATATTTTATAGAAATATAAAGCCTATATAGGATAGTAGGGTGTGGGGACCTAATAATCTAGCAGAAGATTGGGTTATCCGCTTTCCCAGGTTTATTTAGCCCCGGTAACTCGCCCTACGCTATTTCATATACGTTTCGACTAAGGCTGCTACCTAGCCTTAGCCTCCCAAATCTTTAGTCGTGCTATAGAAGAGTATAGGACAATAAAATATTATTCTATCTACTCTACTAACACCTTTAGATCCTTCTGTGCTTGCTAAAGTATCTTCTTTATCCTAGAATATAGCTCTAGATTATCCTTTTCCTACCTCCTATTATTTGGAAATACTACTTTCTAGAGCCTATTAACCCAGGGGACTAATAACTAATAGTATGGCGTAAAGTACTCCTCCGCTATTTTAATGAAATCACCTTTATAAGCCACCTCTCCTTTTTTTAACTTAGCTAGCTCTTTAGTATCCATATAATTCCACTTCTTAAACCTTGGGATAGGCTTACGCTTCTTATTTAGACCCTTATAATAAATGCATATCCAGAAAAGCACCTAGAAGAACAACTCCAAATCATGCCTAAAGGAGTGTTTCTCGCCTAGAAGCACTCCTATAGCTATAAACGCTCTTATACTAGTCTTGCCCTGTGCTCCTAAAGGTCCTTCTTGCTTCTCTTTAATTGCGAGATTAAAATCAATTAAGAATAACTTCTAGAAGGGATTGTTGTCTTCCTTATTTATTAAAAGGTTGCCTATTAAAATATCACATTGGAGGATGCTAGCCTGCGTGTATAAAGACTTATATCCTTTAATGCCACCCTCTAGCGCAGTAAGCATTGCAGCTAGAGAGCTTGCCTTGTAAAGAGCCTTTCTATAATCGCAGGTAATAACGTATTGATGCACCCAATTCTGTATAATAGGGCGCTTAATCGAAGAGCTTGAACACGGGCGCTTATTGGGCGGTAACGGGGCGTTAGTGTAGCTAGACAACCTCTTTTTACTAATACTTTAGCCTTTCCTTGCACTACCTTGCACTCTAGCTACGCTTAAAGGCACTATTAGGCTTTTAGGCTTATAGTTTATCGCTTTAGTAATATCTAACCCCTTATAGATATTAAAGATGTTATTATCTTATCCACCTATATAAATAGTCCTATGGTGATAGTACCTAGCTATATTAATTACTCCTTTCTCCGCTGCCTTATATAGTAGTTCGCCTTCTTCCTTGCGCTCTGGGTACTGCCATAAGTCTTTAATAACAAGAGGTATCTTAGAGGTGTTACCCTTATAGTGCGCTTTCTAGCAAGTTATCGCCTAACTGGCAATGTAGGGTGCCCGCTTTATAAGTTTGTTAAGGATAAGACGCTTAATCTGATTATTGCGCACGACCTTAATATATCGTTTGCCGTCTAATATTAAAATAGTAGGGTTAAACCCGAGCTGCTCTTTATTTATTAAGAGAAACCCTAACATTACCGAGATAAATTATAGTCCGTCTTTATTAATATCAAATAGTAATAATGCGATGCCTCCTACCCGGTTATACTCCTATAGCCGCATAATAGATCTATAGAGGGTAAAGTCTAAGATAAAGTAACAAGTGTCCTAAGCGGTAAAGACTTCTCTTATGTATTTTCCTAAATCAAACCATGCCTACAAGGCTATATTAGTGTTTAGATTACTTTTTAGCTCTCCTAGTATAAGTATATATAACTAATAGCATTAAGAGCTTTCGCTAGCTATTAGATTATCCATAAAACTAATATCTAGCTTTCGCTTTGCTGTAGACCCTTATAAGGGCTGCTTAGTATATGCGATAAGCGTTTATTATATCTTTAGGGCGGACCCATACTCCTCTATAAAGCCCAAAAATGATTTAATTAGGTTATTAAACTATACCAGGATATTATCTTGCTTTATACTTTTAGGCTAGTCACGCCAGCCGCCCTCAGCGTATAGTGAATTGTCCCCTTTCTTATATTTCTTAAAAACGGCAGCGCTTGCCTCTTTAAGACCTTCTACTCCCCTAAAGAATGCTTTATATAAGCCAGGAATCCCTATATAAAGAGGGCCTAGCTCCTTCTTTAGAATATAATCCACGTATTCCCTACGTTTAGATAAGTTGGTAAAGCTACTTATATTACGCAGATACGGGGTTTAAACATAGAGTGGCAGCGGTTAGGGCGGGGGGGTGGACTTTGTAATAGTAGCGTATACCTTTTCCCAAATAACCTCGTCAGATTCAATACGGAGGATCGCATTTAGAAGAGGCAGGAACTGCTTAATATTAAAGTTATTAGAACTAACCGCTGAATTAAGTCTTAATAGATTAACAAAAAGGCTTTTATTGCCGCCGTTAGATAGCAATAAATAAGAAGTATAAAGGCCCTATAGAGCTAGTATTAGATTAAGCAAAATATTCTTTAGTTCTGTAAGCGTTAGATAGAAACTTATAATAGGTATATTAGCAATTACCTTTGTTACCTATCTAGTGCAATAAGTCTAAAGAGCTAGAGATGTCTAGATCCTAATAAGCCAAGTTAAATAAATTATAAAAGTTATTTAGTCCTTCTCTAATAGGTTTCGTTTTAATTATCCCTAATTTAGAGAGATTCGCCATTATAGGCAAACGCGCCAAAAGCTATGTTAGGAGGGCCGACATGGCAGGCAGGTAGGTAGGCAGGAAGGGTAGATTAAAGATGCTAGTATATAAGGGCGGTATAATAGCAGATAAGTGCAGGGAGGTCGAGAACATATTAGTAGTAGTAGTAGTGTTTTTATTAACTACCTATGGCTTATTTAGCTATAAGTCACGGACCTAACGTCCTTATATATCCTAGGGCTATATGTTCTTATAGTCTAGTTACAAATTTACCTCTTATAACCCTTTTATTACCTTTAAGGTCTTAATCTTGCCGCTCCTAGATCTTATAATCTGTTTCTAAGTTGGCTTCTATTTCTCTTAGCACTCTAAAATGATATCCGGTTTCCTTAACCCATATTCCGAAATCCTTAACTCCTTCCCCAAGCAGGTATACCCCTGGGTTATTTTTCCACTTGCGTGGCACAATTTCAAGTAGCCTTTACCCGTTGTGTTCGGCTGACTTATACTCAAGGAAGTGTCCCCTTTCTTTTAGTGTCCCGCATCTGCAGACTACTAGCCCTTTGCCTATTTTCAATCTGTGTTCATTGAACATTCCTACTCCTGTCTTTTTGGCAAGGATATATTTAACTACTTTTTAATTACCTCTAAGCTTGACCAATCTCCTGTTTTCTTGAGTTAGCGTTTAATAATCTTCTAGTGCTATCCCTTTTTAGCTCCTCCTGGTTCTTTTTCCTCTTCTCCTTTTCGCTTCCTCCTTTAGCTATCTGTATAAGGCTATCTCCTCTCTCTTCTTCTCCGACAGTTCTTCCTTTTCTAATGCGAAGTACTTAGGGTATCTGTTAAGTTTAAGGATTCTTATCTTGTTCTTTTCTATGGACTTTAGCATGCTAACCTCTTGTCTTAAGGTGCTAGGTCCTTTGTCTTTTCCCAACTCTTTCGCGAGTTTGGGGTCCCTTATATGTACCCATACATTATATCTTCTATGTCTTTTTCCGTGTGGGCTTTTTAGTCCTTTAAAAGCTGTGGTCTTAATAGCTTATAGACTAGCGTCTAGGGTTACGTTTTTGTCCCCCCTAGTAATCTTGCCCTGTTTAATAACTTTTCTATCTTGTTCTTTTACCTGATACCTAGCTTCGTCCTCGTCTATTATAATATACGCCTACCTGGTGTCTAGGTGTTGTTAAAGAAAGGACTTTTTGTGTTCTTCTTCGCTGCTTACTCTGACCTTTAACCTTCTAACGTTGGTCCTTGTCTAGGGCTCTTCTTCTTTTATACCTTGTCCTACGTAGCTCCTAAGCCCATTTAACCTAGTTTTTGGGCTTTTGTCGCTTCCTTATATCAGGTGCTCTTTCTCCTTTAAGTTCAGCCTTACTGATGCTTTATCTCGTAGGTTGTCTAGAATGTCTTCCAGCTTAGGGATACCTATCTCCCAGTCCAAGACTTTAAGTGGACATCCCTTGCTTATTCCCAATGTCAGAATTAAGCGAGAGATGCTGACTAAGCTCTGGACACGTCGCGAGAGCGAGCTCTGCATGTCAATCTAGATAGACATCAACCGCATCTACTGCATCACGAATCAATCAATATTCATCGTCTGCGTCATCTCTATCATCAAATAGACCCTCAAGACACCTCCGCTGTGACCTTATAACCTTGTAATTCCAACACCCAAGGCCTCTCTTTTGCAGCTTTTAAGTGGTTTTTCGAGGGTTTCCACTAGCCCTTATTGCCTTTGGCCCTTTGTTTATCCGTTTAGGTCGTTTTTCCCTTTCCACTATACCTCTGACCTGTATGTCAGTGTAGGGATCAGTACCGTTTTTATTAGCTTAATGGTCCCCTTGACACAGAGACCTATGTCACAGGAGAGCTTTTTAATTAGGTTGGCAACTCCCTATCTAAGGGCTGTCCTTGTCTCTATATATTTCCTAAACGTTATCTTGTCGTTAAGGTATACTCCTAGATATCTTATGTTCTTGCTAGTCTTAACTACTCTCCCTGTAACGGGACTAGCCTAGTTACAGTAGGAATGTCTCGGTAAAACACTCGACAAGATAAACTTGACGCTTTGACCGAATTCTGCCGAATTCTGCCAGCTTGATCGACTTCTGCCAAGTTCTGCCAGATTAATCGAATTCTACTGAAGTCCGTCCGCGTGCGCACGTGCGCACGCATCGACCAAGACCCCTAACTATTTAATTATAAGATTCTCTGGTTATTCCCTTCTCTTCTTTACGCAACGTCTTGTTCTCTTAAAAAGCTATATACCCTTAGATTTAGATAGAATTTATATTATTCCTTTAAATCTTCCCTAAAGCCTCTTTGCGCCCTTATATTACGTTGCGTTAAAAAATAACTACTATTAAAATAGCAAACGAACCCAAATCCTCTTCGATAACTATAAGTATTATATCCCTAGTTAGGGAACAGTTGACTATAATGCAACAGTCCTTTATGGATGCCTTAGCTTAGCAGCGGGCTGCACTAGAAGCCTAGCATTAGCGATTAATGGAAGCACTCTATAAAGAACTCCGTAATGTCTAAGTATTTACGTTAGAGACCCCAATACCGCCTATAAATAAAATTAATATAACTGTATCTAAACCTAGCCCGTTAAATACGAACCCTAAACTAGTAACGGTAGCTTAACCTATACCTGTAATAAACCTAGTACCTACCATAAAATCAGAAAAGCTTCCTAACCCTCTAATATTTAATGGAAATTAAAATAACCTACGTCCCTTTATAACTAAGCTCTATCTTAAACTTTTAATAAACTACGACTAATACCCTACTAAAGCTAGCAAGGTTAGCTATGGAATGTCTCGTTTAAGCAAAAATGCTGTATAAACCATAGACCCATTCTTCTGTAATAGCACCTTTATTAATTTCGAAACCTTTGTCTCTCTGTTAGAACGAATATATAATAACGCTAGCCGTAAATATACCGCTATTACTAAACTTAAAAACCTACGATAACGGAACCAAGACTTTATAAGCTTCTTTTCGGAATTTTTAGGCCTTATTGGCGAACTGGATTGGAATAAAGCCGCTAGAGTTGCTGCTCTTTAATAAGCTATTTTGGATAAAATTAGAGTATAGTTAGTAGGCAGGGAACTGCCAAAAGACCTACCTAAATTTGCTATAATGTATTAACGAATTAATAAGGACCTTTAATATAATAAACAGACTTGTTTTCTAAAGCTAACCACACCTTGTGTTTAAAGCTCTATGAAACCAATATATACCCTAAAGCGCGACCCTTCTCTGAAACCTACGCACGACCCTATGGACCTTGACGCCACTTGATCCTACGCACCCTTAGGAACCAACGAACAAAGAACTTAAGCCGCAAATAGAGAATGCTTTGGATGTGGTAGAAAAGGATATATCTAAAGGAATTACCGAACTTACCCTTTTAAAAAAGTCCGCTATAGTTCCTCCTAGTCTTTAAATCGTACCTACTCCTTAAATTGCACTTATTCTTTAAGCCGTACTCGCTCCTTAACTTATACTTATTTTATAAATTATACCTAGTCGTTATAAAGCATCTTACCCTTAGCTAACTTGGAAAACGAATTATCCTAGGGCCAAGTCGCGCCTTAGGATAAGAAGTGGAAGAGTATAAGTATCTAGGCTCTTCTAGCGCTGATATACAACACGACTCCCTTAATATACTTGGCGAAATTTAAATACTTAGAAAATAAAAGGAGGTACGAATCTTTATAGATAGTGGAGCCACTAGTATGGGCTTTATTAATATAAACTACGTAAAAACCCAACGCCTAAATTTAAAGAAACTCGATAAGCCCTAAGGCCTATAAGGCTTTAACGGCAAACCCTTAATATATAGCGAATTGATACACTACGCTCTTATAAAAATGCAGATGGGCGAATACCTTAAATACGTTTCCCTATTCGTAACACCCCTAAAGCAATATAAGATAATACTTGGACATAGATAGCTAAAACGATATAACCCTTTAATTAGCTGGGTTAAAGAAATACTAAAGTTCCGTACAACCTACTACTAAAGTTATTGCTTAAAAACCCATTTGCCCTACAAATATGCATATAACTATTTAAATTTAAAATGATATAAATTACCCTTGCCACGAACCTTGAACTAATATAATAAAGCTATAACTGCCAATTGTAGTAAAGAATGTAAAGATGTTACGTTAAAACCTCTTAAAATTTATATGATATAGGCCACACCCTTTATCTTATTAGCAAAAAGATAAGATTATAAAATCTTTGCTATAACTATGGAAGATATTAAGAAAGCACTAGAACTAAAATAGTATATTAATCCTTAACCTTTTATACCTAAAGAGTACCATAATCTAATTAACGAGTTTAAAAAACAATTTATAGACCAACTAGCCCCGCACTAAGATAAGCACGATTTTAAGATAGAACTTGAGCCTAGTATAACACCAAAGTTCAGTCCGCTATACGGTATATTACAAGAAGAACTACTTGTGATGTAATAATACCTCAACAAGTATCTAGAAAAAGGATTTATTCGCCCTAATTAATCTCTATTTGCCTTACCTATACTATTCATTAAAAAGCCAGGAGGAGGCTTAAGATTTTATATTAATTATTAAGCTCTAAACGTAATTATAATTTGAAACTAATATCCAATTCCCCTAATTTAAGAAACGCTTAACCGTTTAGCGAAGGCATAGTACTTTATAAAGCTTGACATAGTCGCTGCCTTTAATAAAATCCGTATATATAAAGGAGATGAGAAGTACACAGCTTTTTATATACAATAGGGACTCTTTAAATACCTAGTAATGCTGTTTGGCGTAAAAAACAGTCCCGGTATGTTTTAGTAATATATTAATAATACACTTCGTGAATTCCTTAATATATTTATTACCGCGTATATTAATAATATCTTAATCTACTTATTCTTGCTTTCTAAACATCAGAAACATATTAAAATGGTTCTTAAACGCCTACGAGATGCGGGCTTATAATGCGATATTAAAAAATGCAAGTTCTACACATCCGAGGTTACATACTTAGGCTTAATTATATCCCGCAACGGAATTAAAATGGACCCTAAAAAAGTCGCCGCGATTATAAACTGGGGAAGCCCTAGCAATATATAAGACGTTTAAGGATTTCTAGGATTTGCAAACTTCTATTGTCGATTTATTAACTACTTTTTAGAAATTGCCTAGCCATTAGTAAACCTAACAAGAAAGAACATAAAATTTAAATAAACTACTAAATGTAAATAAGCTTTTAATAACCTAAAGTATTGTTTTATAACTGCTCTAATTCTTGCCTACTTTGACCCTAACCTTAAATGCATTGTTAAAACAGATTCGTCTGATTATATACTAGGAGGAGTGTTATCGCAATACAATAAGAACGGCGAGCTACGTCCAGTAGCCTTTCTCTCTTAGAAACTCGCCCCTGCTAAATTAAACTATGAGATATATAATAAAGAACTGCTTGCAATTATTAAATGCTTTAAACAATGGCGTCCTAAGCTTAAAGGATCGTTGTTCCTAATACGCGTATTAACGGACTACAAGAACCTGCAGTACTTTATAACTATAAAACAATTAACGTAGCGCCAAATTCGTTGGGCTGAATACCTCTTATAATTCGACTTTAAGATTATATACTAACTAGGCAAACTTAATTAGAAGCCTAATGTATTAATATAACAATTATAGGACCTACCTATAAACGCTTTAGATAAACGGATTATGAATTAATTACGGATCTTACTACCCCCTAAACGTTTTAAAAAGCTACGTCCTATATTCCTAGATATGGAACTTAATAGAAATAAATTAGAAGTTAATAAATAGGAAATGGAAATTAATAAGCTAATAGAATACAAATATAAGAACAATATATAGATAATAGATATAATAAAAGCAATTTAAACAGGAAAACGATAGCATAAGGATATTATACTCGCTGAATACGAAATTTAAAACGATCGATTATACTATTAATAGAAGATAGTAGTTCCGAATTCCAAACCTTTATAATTTAAGATACTTAATTTTATATATAACTCCCCTATAGCAGGGCATCCTGGCTGTGTAAAGACCTATAAGATTGTTTAACGAGTATACTACTAGCCTATAATGCACAACTATGTACGAAAATACGTTCAAGCATATAGGATGTGCGTGCGTAGAAAGACCTCTTATGTAAAGAAGTAAGGAGTACTTTAACCGCTACTAATTCTAATGCAAAGATGGCGTGATATCTTAATTAACTTTATAGTCAACTTGCCTAGCAGTAATGGGTTTATGAATATTATAGTAGTTGTTAACCACCTTATAAAAATGCGATATATAATTCCTATGGACTTAATTAATACGATATTAGTAGCCAAATGTTTTGTTAAGCATATTTTTAAGCTATACAGACTTCCTAACTTAATAATATCCGACCGTAGAAGCTAGTTCATTTTAGACTTCTAGCAAGCTCTATATAAACAATTAAGTATTTAAATATAACTCTTAACTGCATTTTATCCGGAGATAGATAGTTAAACTAAAATTATAAATGTGATTATAGAATAATACCTATAAATATACTGCTCCTACCTGCAAGATAACTAGAAAAAATGGCTGCCTTTAGCTAAGTTTACTGCGAATAATATAATAAACGTATTAATAGGCGTAACGCCGTTCTATATAACCTATGGATAAAACCCTAAACTTGGATTTAAACCATAACCCGAAATTAATATAATAGGACCCACGATTAAATGGATCCAGTTAATTAACACGCATAACTTCGCTAATTAAATAAAGCAGTTAACGGAACTATTACAAAGTGAATTAACATACGCTTAAATGGTATAGGAATGGCATGCAAACAAAGAACGAGCTCCTGCATAGGACTTTAAGGAAGGTGATATAGCTTACCTAAATATACGAAATATACGGACTTAATGGCCCTTAAAGAAACTCAATTGGAAGTTTGCGGGGCTGTACTGAATTAAGAAGAAACTAAGCCCGTACGCCTATAAGCTTAAACTGCCAACTAAGATAAAAATATACCCGACGTTTTATGTAAGCTTGTTATAACCTTTAAAAGATAATCCTATGACTTATAAAGTACCACCGCCACCTCCCGTAATTGTTGATAATGGTAACGGTTCTTACTTTATTAACTTAATTAACGATATGCAATAGAAACTATAATCCAAACAATTTAAACTTCTTGTTAAGTGGAAAGGATATAAAATATAAACCTAGGAAACCTATAATTAGATTAAGGCCAACGCGCCTTCCCTAGTAAAAGAATTCTATAAGAACTATCCTTCGCGGCCTACTCTAGCTGGATGGACATGATATAAAGGCAAATAACTACCACCTAACATAAATACACGAAACTTAAATTTAAAAAGAACTTAAAATAAGTTATAATGTTTATAACATAATTACGTAATACGCAAGATGTTAAGGAACTTTAACTAGCGGTTAAAGTTATCTAATTAGTTAAATCTGCCTTGCCAAGACCGCCACCTAACGCGAAAATATAATACGCGATAAAAAAATTATAAATTCTTAACTAAATTGAATTATTTTGAACCTTTGGCTAAAGGGGGGGTACTGTAACGGGACTAGCCTAGTTATAGTAGGAATGTCTTAGTAAAATACTTAACAAGATAAACTTAACGCTTTAACTAAATTCTGCTGAATTCTGCCAGCTTAATTAACTTCTGCTAAGTTTTGCTAGATTAATTAAATTCTACCAAAGTCCGTCCGCGTGCGCACGTGCGCACGCATCGACCAAGACCCCTAACTATTTAATTACAAGATTCTCTGGTTATTCCCTTCTCTTCTTTACGCAACGTCTTGTTCT
>Ga0307507_10000599_pt1 | contig 77776 bp, 23 predicted proteins | sample 7_EM_MG_FD_207223 | JGI IMG/M metagenome (GOLD analysis project Ga0307507, IMG submission 207223) | Populus trichocarpa ectomycorrhiza microbial communities from riparian zone in the Pacific Northwest, United States - 7_EM | ecosystem: Host-associated > Plants > Roots > Unclassified | place...
CCAGAGGAGAGGGCAATTGTAAGAGTATATATATTAGGTCCCGCCGCGCTTGCGACAAGTTCGCAAGCACTCTCAGTCTTTTTGGCCGTATGGCGACGTGGAGGCGGGCCACGTTACACTTTTATACCGCTAGACCTAAATTCTATTAGCGTAATGGTATTTACGGACGCCTCCTTTGCTAATAATAGGGACCTGTTATCGCAAATCGGCTTTATAATTGTACTTACGGACCGTAATCAAGACGCAAATATACTGTATTGGTCTTTAATTAAATGCAAGTAAGTAACCCGCAGTATACTAGCTTCTGAACTATATGTACTAGCCTATGGCTTTAATATAGTAGCCGTAATTAAATTAATAATCCAGAAGATCCTATAATTGGAACAGTTACCTCTGGTTTTATGCACTGATTTAAAGTCCCTCTACGACTGCCTAGTTAAACTAGGTACGACATAGGAGAAGAGGCTTATGGTCGACCTAATGTGCTTATATTAGGCCTACGAACGACGTGAGATTATGGAGGTCAAATGGATCAGCAGCGAAAATAACCCAGCAGACGCCATGACTAAGGCAAAGCCGTGTCAAGCTCTAAAAACCCTAATTAATACGAATAAGCTTAATTTAAAGGTTATAGAATGGGTGGAACGAGACTAACGGAGCACTTATGGTTCATTTACGGCCCGTTGGAAGGCTGTACGGTTTATTTTACGGACCGTAAGCAGGACTTACGGCCGACTTAGAGCACCGTTTGGGAGGTAGCCCAGAGGGCACCTCGGGAAGGATCTCCTATATATTTTCCTTTGTGTTTTATGGTTCTATTAAAGCAATTACGGAGGCTGTATATAAGTGGTCTCATTTTCCAAGTACTGCTAGTGTATAATTACAGCACCTGGTGTACGAACGCGTACTTACGCGTTCGGTGCACCAACCACCTACGTGCTAACTAATTAGGGGGGAGGCGTGTTAGTATATAGACCACGTAGTCTACCTTAATAGAATCGACAGTTACCACCATCCAAACGAGCATACAATACTATACGTATTTCGTGCCCCTAGATATGACTTACTTGTATTATTAAGTTGATACAAACAAGAACTTATTAAATAATTTAGTAGAGCTTATCTTTAGGGCACGTAGTTTAACTTAACTAGTGGCCACTAGGTTATAGTCGCGGTATATTTAGTTAAGGTTATTAAGGACTTCCTAGTAGGACTACCACCTCTAGGGACTACTAGTCTCCCATTAAGTAAAGAGTCTATTAAATAGGATGCCCTTTATTTGTCTAATAATATAGCCGATCTTAGTATCTTTTATAGGGAAAAGGTAGGCGCTCTAGGTTAGTTTTTTACAGATTTACATCTTTTAGTAGCTATATTCCTTATAATCACCCTAAAAGGTTAGGGGATTAAGGTAGCGTATATTAGACCCTATAGTAGCAGTCTAGGTTTAATTATTATAGCTTTTATTATTACCGCTATAGTAGGGGTTTTTATTAGGTGAAGCTGCTTAGCGCTAACCCTCTATTAGGTATTAAGTAGGTAAAGTTGCTAGGGGTATAGAGACTTAGGTAGCGTTGTATACAATAGAGAGGTGTCTAGTATTATTATAAATATACTTATTAAGCTAAGATTATAGGTATTTAATTATACCCTCTCTTTTGGTAATTATAGCAATAAGTATAATCTTGGCCTTCTTTAGTTGTTAGACGTTATATTTAGACACATAGAGGTCGTCTTTAATCTCTTAACGTATATTATTAGCGAGCGCCTTATAAGCTTATAGGTCTTAAATAATATTACAATCTTAAGCGGTACGCATTTTAGCTTATATAAGCTTTAGGTAGTAGTTCTATAAAAGGCGGTAGTATTTATCAGGTTCTTATACTACCATTTTTATAAACATCTTAGCGTCTTATATCTTGATCTTAATAGGTAGTAGTCCTTTAGCTTATTTATCTATAGTTATATAGTTAATAAAGGATAAGATATTATTAATATCCACCTTATTAAGGTTGTTATAGTCTTTTAAGCTACTAGGCTTTCCCTTAGGGGTTAAGGCTAGGGCTAATAAATTAAATCCTCCTAGGATTAATTGGCGTTATAGGTTTAGTATAGGCATTAAATTATTCTTTAAGTTTAATATAGTAGCTAGTAAGGAATTTCGTCTTACTATTATTAATTCTTTAGAAGTATAAAGTAAGGTAACTCGTGGATACGCTGCTTCTAGCAGCGCCTGCAGTATCGCAAAGACGTAGAATTGGTTATAGGCTGGGCGTCGGTAATAAAAAAGGCGTAACGTAATGTCATGGGACGGGGTTAATGGCAGCTAAACGTATGTATTTGAGGAGTCTACAAGACGTTGCGCGATCAATCGTAAGGGTCGAGGGCGTAAGGAGGTAATATACCCACGCGTAGCTGACATAAGCTGTACGCGAGGTATACACGAGAGCACAGGGCTCTCCTATGGAGGCCCCTACGGTCGGGTTCCGTGACAAACGGCAAAATAATCTATTACGTTTGGTTACCAGATAAATAGAAGATTAAGTGACTTAAAGACGTTAAAATCTGCAAGGTAATATTACAGTCAAAACTGGTTAGTACGATACGACTTGTACGGCCAGCCGTATCGTTATACCAAAGGTATCGTTGTATTCAGTATTTGTATGTCAAATACACCTAAATTCAAAATTAGGTAATGATATTATGATATTATATATTTACCGATCAGCTACACTAAAAAAAGTCGTAATCGACGTCTGTTTGGTGTTGCAATTTCGTTGCCCTTGAATTTAATGCTCGTGCTTATAAGGCTTGTAATTAAGTCTCTCTCGCCATCTTCCTGTTATTCCTTATATAGACAAAGCTTTTGTAAGGCCTATAAGGCCTCATTAAGCTTAATTTAAGGTTGTTTGGATTCGTCCTTATCTATTTCTGCATCGCGATTAGGCCCTATATAGAGCTCTACTACGTGTTCAATAAGATCCTTAGTTAAATCCTTAGGTTATTTAAGGTGGGAGGTACGGATTTTTTGGCGCTTATAGTCGGAAATACTATAACGGCAACGCCTGTCAGGATTCCAATGTCTTACCATATTAAATAAGGTAGAATTGAGTATGGAGAGTAAGATCCGAAGATGGTTTTGATAAAATTTAATTATAGGATGGATTTTGATGGCTGATCTGGCGGTGAGGAAAGCCCAAATCTACTTAATAAAATACTGGCTATAACGATTTTGGTGTAGAGCACTTAACGATATCGTAAAAAGTCAGATTATCGTAAAATACACCAAAAAAAATTTGATCAAGGCTTGTAGATCGTAATATAGAGTATATCGTTGTAACCAGATATTGTACTAAAGAGTTTTGACTGTAGTTTAAAGACTACTACTATATTTACGGAAGAATCCGTTAACTCGTCTAATAAATAAGGGATAGAAAATACTACTACTCCTTACCCAAAGCCTCTATTAAGAAAAAGATAATAAAGAATTAATTAGAAGAAAGGTCGCGATAGGGGGGGTATTAGAAAAGCAGGTATAGATAGGGAGGCCCTTATATATAAATGCGATTCTAATTTAAAGCTATAGATCTCTAAATACAATTATAAGTAATTTATATTACTTATATAAGGCAAAGAGCTAATTAACACTAGCCCTGCAAGGCTTATATAGCAACTTTACATTATCTAGTAGGCCCTTGCCCCTTTACTAAGTATTGGAATCTTCTAAGGTTCTATAGTAGGTGCTATAGAAATTATAAGTAGCGTAATTATAGGGCTTAATATTTATTATATAATAAAAATTCTTAGCCTATAGAGGCGGCAGTAGGAGCACTAGAGGGTAAGGATTAGATTATGGAACTAGAGGATAATAAGGAATAGATAAAAGTTACTAAATTTAAACTACTAGGTCTCCTCTCTTTTTTTTCACCTCTTTATTTACCTCTTTTTTTAATTTTATAGTATCTTATATAAAGAGAAGTATAAATATAGAGCTTTTATAGAGCTTAGTAGAGATCTGTATATGGCTTCCCCTAAGCCTTATTCCATAGAGCTCTTATAAGCTTTATATTACTTATCCTTAGGATTTTTAAATAAAAGTAGTACCATTTTAAAGCGCTTTATAAGCTCTATAAATCCATAACAATAAAAAATTTATTTATTTAATATTAGGGGGTATATTGTAAGTATATTAAGGGGATTTTACTAAGACTATCCAGAGACTATCCCAATAGTCTCCGAATACTATTAGCTAATAGGTCTATTATTTAAGAGGGCTATCCGGCCTATCCTTTATAAGTCTATAATAAGGCAAGACACTACTATACTAATACTACCCTAATTATAAGCTATTTTTAAAAATTTATATATAAAAGATTTTCTTAAGAAGATTCTTTATAACTTTTATATATATTATAAATCTATATAAGGCGTAGTTATAAAAATAGGGTTATGTTATAATTTTTTTATATAGAAGCCGGTCCATTGAAAAATTTGCAAAAGATAAGAAAACTACAGTACCGTCTTACTACTGTCTTAGTTACCTACCTTAACTCGGTTATTGACTTAGTCACTAACATAGTCTACTACCCCTTCCTTATATATATATAGAGGCTCTAGAGCCATATTTAATAAACAGGGTTCTTATTCCTAATTATCCGTTCAACAGATTTATAGCCGTAAACGGCGGACCATATTTCTAGCTTTAAAAAACCAACACTTGCCTAGGCGTACCGTATATACTCACTTAATTTCTAAATCCTTACGCGCGCTTTTAATCCTAAGCATCTCGCAGTAAAGTATATTACGCTTAGAGTAACCCTACCCACCTTTAAGCATATAAGTGTCAATTAGGTAGCAATAACGTAACAGTTTCCAGTATTAACATTAGACTTTACCACCTACCTTATATATATATAGTCTCTTTTTCTTTATAGATTAATCTTTACAAGTTCTTCTTTTCTAATCTTAATACTCCAATCAACAATAAGGTATAATCTCTATAAGGCTTAACTTAACTACTAGAAAACGAACTGTGTAAATAGGGCTGTTCCTCTTTAAAAAAACTCCCCTTTTCTAATAGGAAAGAGGTAGTTATAGTATAAAAAAGTAAATAAAAAAAACCCATTTTGCCTCCAGTGAGAATAACTTAAGACTTCCACATTATAGTATATATACTAGTTTAAAATGGGATTAGTAATTGCATATTTTTAACTTTAGTTTTAACTTATATAGCACTCTACTATCTAATCTATAGAGGCGTGGAATATATAAGGTGTGTACGTTTAAAGACATTATATATCAATTAAAATAATAATTTAAAAGGGACCTTGCCCTTAACATCGCTTTGTATAGTATTTAATACTTTTTATATTAGGCGCTTATGGCGCTTTTACTTAGATTAGCATACTATAGGCACTCTAGCTAACGTATTTTACTAGCGAGCTACAAACACCAGCGAGCTGCGAACCCCAAAAACCACTAAAAATTAGAAAAACTACACCTTAATATCCCAACAATGGCTTAATAATAAATTCCGAAGTTTTATAATTAGCCTTTTATATAACGGAACCTTGTAGTAGGAACTACGGTGGGTTCTATTATTAGGCTGGGTATGTAGGTACGACAAATCAACAACGTAATAACAACTGGTGGAGTAGTTGCCCAATAGATTAACTCTAATTATACTCTAAGATTCACTACAAAGAGAGAACTATCTGGGTAGGGACTATGGTCCTTTAAATACACAACCATACTCCTAAGAAATCCCTTCGCTCTATCTACTCTGTCTACTCTGTTCGCTCTACATAGATTACACAGATTACACAGATTATATAGATTATATTACATAACCTTGGCTACCATTCCTCGTTATATGATTCCACCAGATCCATCCTAGACCGTGCCTATATTAACCAACTAGCTTCCACCAACTCCTCTCTAAGTAGTTATAATATCATACTTAAGCTGTCTGTAATACTATCTCCCTCCTCTTTATCTTCGTCCTTAAAGATTCCTAACATCTCTAAGTCGTCCACTAAAGGTGTAATGTCCTTTTAATTAACTTGGTTAGCATCCTTACTTATAATACCTAAAGCATCTTTTTCTTCTTCCACGTCTTAATGTGCTCGCACTGTGGCTGCCATACTATCACTTAGTGAAATAATGCTATCTCCGTGTTCTTGTTATGCGAAAGAGGGGTTAGTCTATATTGCGCTAGCGAGTCCTTCTACCTAACAACCTTCCTTTTGTTTGGAGTGCACTAAAGCAAACATTTGCTTGCGTTGCAACGTTTGTTCTGTTTCTAACGCTAAGTGTGCGCGTCCTATAACTCTTAATAGCCTTCGAGTTCCCTAAGTAACTTATTATAGGGTCTTATATTTAATCTGCTGCTGTAAAGCTTAACAATAAGCTAGCTTCCTCCCTTATGGAGCTTCAGCGTACTCGTGTAGCTTATAAGGCCTATTTGTCTACTTCTGCGCGCTTACTTTATCTTAAGAAAGTTCGTAAGAAGGTTCATTCTAAGGAGTAGAAACTTGTTTAATAGGGTTTATCTAAGCTAGGTAATAAAAGAACTGGCTTTTCTCCTATAAGGGAAACAACTCCAAGTAGCTTAGCAATTGCTTCTCTTAGGTCCCCCTTAGGTGACTTATTCTTTAGCGATCCTTCTTTGTTAATGCTGCCTGACCTACTTTCTTTTGATACTCCTATACCTTTCCCATAGCATTCCTTAGGTTGCTTAGTGGTTCCTAGGTAGTCTTACTATAGCCTATCCACTTTACTTTATACCACGTTTCGTTATCCACTTCCTTATAACTAATAATTTTTAAAACTTGCTATTTATCTTCTTCCTATTCTCTATACGTGTCTGCCTTGTAGACTAGTAGTTTAATATTCCTATATACTGGCTCTAGCATTGCAACATGCTATATAGGGTAGACTTTCATTTTGGCTAGTAGGTTTAACTTATACGTAACCAATAAAATTCTTTACTTAACTTTAAAAGGTCCTAGTCTAACATAGTCCAATTTCTTGCTTAGTCGTCAACTCTTGAAATTTTTATATAGTAGCTATACTTTATCCCCCTCCTTAAGATCTGGTCCCTTAGATCTCTTAGCATTGTAGTACCTTTTCATTCGTTCTTATACTAGTTTAGCTGTTTCTTTAAGGTCTATATAAAGATTTATTAACGTCTCTATTCTTTATTTAGCTGTGCTACTCGTCTTTTTTACTTAATATAGTAATAACAATGTTCTTAGCTTGTATCTATAATTTGCCTTAAATGGTAATGTCCCCATTCCTTTTTATAGTGTTGTATTGTATGCAAACTATATAACTGGTAATAACAATACCCAATTATTTTATGCGTGATTAATATAATGCCTTAGATACTACTCCAGTGTCTAGTTTAGTCTTTCCGTTTATCCGTCCATCTGCGGATAATACGCTGTAGATATTACTGCGCGAACCCCTTATTCTGCCAGAAATACTTCCTAAAATGCTGCTATGAATCTTAGATCTCTATCTAATATAATCTTGTCTAGTGCTCCATATCTTGCAAACACTTCTTTTATATAGATTCTAGCAACATCCTCTACTAATATCTCTTTAGTGTATGCTATAAAGTATCCCTACTTTATTAGCTTATCCACTATTACTAAGATCGCGTCATAATCTTATCCTATAATAGGATCTCTTAACTTTAGTAACTTAATAATAAAGTCCTATAATATAACTTCCTATAGTCTTCCTGGTGTCTCGACAGGTTATAGCCCTCTATACAGCTTATGCCTTGTTGGTTTGTTCCTTTGGCAATCTGGATATTCCTTTATAACTTATCTTGCTAGTCCCTAGATTCCTTAAATAATATACTCCTTTTATAGTCTTAATACTAAGCCTATAGCTCCATTGTGTCCTTATATTATTCCCTTATAGAATTCCTTAACAAATTCTTCTGTAATAAACTTAGGTATATACGTTGCTTCTCTATTTTTATATTGCTCTAAGTCTAGATCCTCTGCCTATGCTTCTTAGATCTTCTGTATCTATTCACTTTTTAGTAACTTATGGATCTAACTTTCCTTGGTTGCTGTAATCCTTGGATAATTATACCTAATTAATCCGTCTTAATCCTTTTATAATAAAGCTCCTGATAGCTTTTTACTACTCTGTAGTTCTGCCTTTCTGCTTAGAGCGTCTGCTTGTACATTGTCTGTACCCTTGGTATGCTAAATTTTAAAATAGTATTCTATAAGCATTTCCGCCCATCTAACCTATCTTTGGTTAAGTTCCTTTATTATTAGGAATCCTGTAAGGTTCTTATAGTCTATCTTTACTATAAATGGTTTCTCTGTGCCTTGTAAGAATACTCTTTATTCTTTAAGTACTGTAACTATACCTAACAACTCCTTATTATAGATGTCATAGTTTAACTCTGGTGGTGTTATCTTTTGACTGTAGTATGCCACTAGGTGCCATCTATCTTGATATTTCTATAGGAAGTATGCCCCTAGTATAAAGTCTAATGCATCCATTTCTATAACCGTCTTTAGACCTGGTTGATAGATCTTAAGAACTGGCTCTTAGGTAAACAACTCTTTAACTCTTTTAAACAGTTTTTATTACTCCTTTCCTTATACCCATGGTTCTTCTTTCTTTATTAACTGCGTAAACAGCTCAATATTCTATAACTATTGCGCTATAAACCTTCTGCAGTAATTACAAAACCCTAGGAACAATCTTAACTATATAATGTTCTCTGGTTCCTACTAATTCACTATAGCCTTAATCTTCTTTAGATCTATACTAAGTTGGCCTAGTTTAATAATAAATCTAACAAAATTGGTCTTCCTAGTAAAGAACTCGCATTTCTTAATCGCTACTGGCATCTTTTCTTCTTATAGTCTCTTTAAGACCCATTTAATGTGTTCTCCATACTCTTCCTTACTCTCTAAGTAGATGATAATGTTGTTAAGGTATACCATAACAAATTTATCTAAGTGTTCTCCTAACACACTATTAATTCGCTTTTAGAATGTTGCTAGTGTGTTTATAAGCCTAAATTATATAACTAATAGCTTGTATAGTTCTTCCTTTAACCTAAAGGCTGCCTTCTATTTATCGCCTTCCTTAATTCTGATCTGGTGGTACACCTATCTTAGATCTATCTTTGTAAAGATCTTTGCGTTGCCTATCCTATCTTGGATTTCGCTAATTAAGGGTAAAGGATACCTATCCTTCCTAGTAATACTGTTTAACTGTCTATAGTTTATACACATTCTGAGTTTTCCGTTTTTCTTTAGGATAAACAATACTGGATATCCTGCTGATAACTATAACGGTCTAATGTATCCCTTTTGTAAGTTCTCCTGGATAAACTCCTTAAGCGCTACTAACTCTATTTTAGTAAGCTTGTAGATTAGAAAGAACTTTAGACTTATTCCTTTTTTTAATTCTATCTTATAGTCCTAAGCTGTATACTCTAACAGCTTCTCACTTTCTAGTAACTATAACTTTTTACCATACTTATGGTATCTCTTTGGTACATAACTTAAGCCTCGCTTAGTTTCTTTATATATTGCTCCAACTTGGTACTATACCAACTTGGTTTGCTGTCGCACTTTGCGCTATTATATATCCTTAATATCGACTTAACCTGTAACCTAATCGATCTTTAGATTGTACTCCTATAACTAAGGCATTTCTAGTATCGCCTTGTCCTATCCTAATGGTAGGATATTAAAAGACATTCTAACTGGTCTCCCTTTAATAGTTATCTGAATAGGTCCTATTTTAAGATTAATAATACCTCCTCTATAGGCTATCTGATCTCCTGAAATTATTATAAGTGGATATAGGTGTTCCTTCTATCTATATAGTAACCCTATCCTTTCCACTGCCTTTGGTGATATGTGGTTCCTTATTGCTCTACTATCTACTAATACTTTAAACTGCTGATCTTGCCACTTAGCTCTTAAATTTAGGTGTTATCCTTAAATTCCTTTAAGGGTCTAAGGCTCTAACACTAGTTCCCTCTGGTCCTATATACCTCCCCTTTTCCTAACTGTTGGCTGCTAGATCCTGCCTATACTTAGTCCAACTTTAGCTAATACTTAGTTTGTTTCTTTTCCTCTATATGCCATAGACAAGTATTCTCTAGGTACTTCTACCACTATTATCTATCTAGGCACTCTTCCGTAAGGAATCTTCCTAGTTAAAGTATTAAGTCTCCTTAACCTTATACTTCTACTAGGTGCCAACTATGTATATACTTAGCGTTTCTGAACCGCTTTTTCTCTGGTGCCTAATATATCCTTACTAGGTATTTCCGGTTCTTATCTTTAGGTGCTCTATATATGTTGCACGTGTTATCCATATAAGCTATCCATAATAGTGTATAATGCGCTGCATATTTTAGGTTAACTCTTGGTTTGTTTTCGTCCTTAAGTTTAAACCTATACCTAGTTAACCTAACCACTGGTATCTCTGCTATGGGTACTAAGATTTGTTACTTACTTCTCTAGTCCCTAGACCTCTCTTCTAGGTTTCTTAACATTATAATTAATGCTCCTTTAATATAACTCATGCGTTTTTCCGTAATAGGTTAGTCTTAGACAACTTTTTTGTCTAGCTATATATAAAAATCTTCCTATTTGTCGTTGTATTGTTGCCTATACCACTTTCTATATAACTGGTTTAGTGTGTATGGTCTATCCGTTAGAAAGTACCTTATTATTACTACATTGTGATATTCTTTAGTATGTCTTTTTTCGAACCTAGTTAGAATATCTAGATCCTCTTTTTATTCCAGTTTGTCTAACCACTTTGCCCTAGGTGTCCCTGCACTTAGCCTATTAGTAACTCTTTGTACGGGTGCTCTGTCCCTTATACAACCTAGCATAGCTGATCTCTTGTCTAGCTTTTGCTCTTGCTATGCAATAATTCTTATTCTGAACTTATCTATAGTTTCTTGTTTTCTGCGTCTTATAGCTGGATCCTTGTAGTCGTCTTACTTTTTAATCCTAGTATTAACTTTTTGATCTTTAGGCTAAATACTGCATTTACCTAGGATTACTAACGTTCTTATTCGTTCTCTAAACTTGTAGTTCTTGAACTTGCGTCCTATACTCATTCGTTTGTTACTAAACTGAGTTACTACCCTTTCCCATCGGTTTTCGTCCGTTATGGGTCCTTAGGTGTGTCTTATCTCACTTTAAAAATCTTAAGCTTCTCTTATCTCTTCTTAAGAATCTTAAGCCTATGGCCTTTTGCCTTTATTGAGTAATAAGCTAGCACTAGTAGTTATCTACTTACTTAGTTTCTTCTAAACGTTGCTCCTATTGTCTTATAAAGCAATAGAAATCGTATCCAACGGTGTCGCTATACCTGTTACTGAACCTTGTTTAGTGATGGTCTCAGTCTCTACTTCTGTTGCGTTATTAAGGTTTAAGTGCTCCCAGTTAGCCTCCTTTTCGTCCTCGTTGCTGTTGATTAATAAGTACTCTGACTCTATTGTTATTACTGCTAATCTTTGTCCGTATATTACTGTGATATCTTAATCTAGCTTATAGAGTTAATCTTGTTCTTTATCTAACTCTCTAGTTCCTTGGAGTCCTTTTAACTCTAGCTCTTATGGCTAATAGCTTGCGCCGTACTTAGTGTCCTTATGAATTCGGTATACGTTGTTATAATAATACGCAAAACTATTAATTGAACACTCTTTTATTCCTTACAGTGTACCGTCGTCCCTCTATATATATGTGCCGTCTGCTAGTCTGGTTCCCTTTACCGCGTGGTTACTCTGACCACCTCTATAGTCTCTGGCGAAATGACCCTATTTTCCACAATTTATGCAAGCTCTATCTTTAAACTATCTTTCTTGCTATAGAGTCCGCCTAAACGTCTTCTGCTGTTGAGATCCCTGGTTTAGCCTCTACTTCTTGGTTCTTTAATTACTTAATCCTTAACCTCTAGGTTTCTATAGTTTCTTTTCCTATCTTTAGGTTTCTTTGGTACTGCTTAGGTCTATTAGCTCTACGCCATTCTATAGTTTTTAACTCTGTGTCTGTTGTTGCGTACTCTGCGCCCTATATGACTGTGGAACTCTGTCTTACCCTCTCTTAGCTTGTTCCCTTTAATAGATTCTATTATTAATCTTTATTAACTGATCTATTAACTCTCTTAGAGTATCCGCATCTTCCATTAGGATAATTGCGTCCTGGACTTTAGCCTTAAGTCCCTATTTATACTGTGCTATAAGCGCCCTGTCGTTCCACTTAACCTATATAGCTAGTGTTTAAAACTGTGTTATATACTTAATTATTAAAGTGCGTTGTACTAAGTTCTAAAGCTTTTATTCTGCTATGGTTGTGGCCTCCAGGTCTCCAAATATCTATATTAGTCGCTCTACGAACCCGTTCCAACTAGTAAATATATACCGTACATCCTAGTTAGTAGTTGTTATGCCATTGGCCTATATTTCTGTAAGATATAGTTTAAACCACTTAAGTGCCCTCCCTGTTAGGAACAATCCTGCATAGGCTACTTAATCTAATAATATTGCTAACTTCGCTCCTTCCTATACTACCTTAAAGTATATCTGCGTAAGAAATCCTTTAAGCTTTGACTTTTCTCCTAAAAATTGTTTAATTAAAGGTAACTTAATCTTTACTACTCTAATTCCATTAATGCGTTCTTTAAGTATCCTATTATTATCTTATAAGTGATTAACCATTTCCTATAACTAACCTTGCGTAACTACTTAAGAATCCCTATTATCTATACTGGTATCACCTAGCCCTAAGGTTATGGCTCCTGTTAATACCGTTGTAACTAGTACTGCTCTTAGTGGTATATTGTTCAACTTTGTTCCAATACTATAACCTTAGTAGTGAATGTGTAACGGAACCTTATAGCAGGAGCTATGGTGGGTTCTGTTAATAGGCTAGGTATATAGGTACGACAAGTTAACAACGTAATAATAACTGGTAGAGTGGTTGCCTAATAGATTAACTCCAATTGTATTCTAAGATTCACTACAAGGAGAGAACTATCTACGGTAGGGACTGAGGTCCTTTAAATACACAACCGTACTCCTAAGAAATCCTCTCTTGTACGTAAGGTACGTGTTATACATATTACACGTAGCGTACACTGCGTACCCCTTGTATACTGCGTACAACGTCATGTGACTCGCTTACTATTCCTCGTTATATGGTTCCACCAGATCCATTCTGGACCGTGCCTATATTAACCAACTAGCTTCCGCCAACTCCTCTCTAAGTAGTCGTAACACCGTACTTAAAGCGTCCGTAACAATTGCGACAACATAAACCTCTAGGCAAGACGGCTGAACAAGCCCCAATACCTAGATGCACCAGGAGCTTAAAGACTCTTACACACCTACGGTTACCGCTAAGGAAAACGCAGACACCCTCTATAACGGACGCAACACCACTAGAAAGCAACTAAAACCCCTCCAGCCCTACCTAGGCCAATTAGAAGACCAAGCGCTAAAGGCAACTCTAAAATCTTCCCCTAAGCCAGAAATGCCAGAGGAATACACTAACGTGTCTAACTAGGGACCTAACTAGAACCCTCCCGGAAGACTACCAGCCTATAATTAGTATAGTGGTGGTATATAGACTGCTTATAAGCTAAGCGGGCCTACCCCTTTAGGTAATTTAACCTAAATATTAACTTAAGACCTAAGGCTTATTGGGAAATCCGCACTAGCTACTAATACTAATATTACCTCTATAGCTAAAGCTTCCCTGGGCCCAAGTTTAGAAAGTTAAGAGCCCTATACCAATATCCTTTAAGATAGATATTAGGAAGCCATTACAAGGCTCTTAAAAGCTATATAGGAGGAAGCCACTAATAAACATATTAGAACCCTCTAAGGGCAAATTTAGATCTAGTAGGGTTTAATTTAAGCTAGATAAGTTCTTTTATAACCTAGCTAGGGTTAAGGGCTTCCTGGGGGCTACCTAGTACCCACCTAAGGAAGTATGGAAGACTTAGAGAGACACCTACGCAATAAATAAAAGAAAGATATAGACTAATTAGCTAAGGCCTCTAGTAGTCTAGAACTCCGTTATAGACCCAGCGCCTAATATTTGGACGATTAGGTTTGTAAGGTAGATAACTTCTTTAAGATACTAATAATATAAGATAATACTAAAGAACGTATATAGTAGATTATTAGTAAGATTGGGGACCAATTACTAAACTAAATTGCGCTTAATCAACTTAATAAAGAGCAAATTACTATATAGCTATAGCTGCAGACCTTCCTAAAGGGTTGGACCTAAGATCCGTATATTATATAATATAATAACACAGAATAATTCTGGAATAGTATATAGCTAGACCATTAAGATTTCCGCCAGTTTATAAACTTTGTGGAAACTTATACTTAATAGATAGATCTAGAGCCCTTTAAAAACAAAAATGGCAGCGTCTATAAGAAGGAGAAGATTGGATTTATCTGGGCTAGAATTAAGCTAGTAATTTGTAACAAAATAAAGCACATAGGAGCCCTACCGCGGATTACCATATATATAGATTTTAAACGAGCGGTTCTAAACGCTAAGGATACAGTAAGGAACTAGACCTCTTCTAGTAAGAAGCTAAGGGGTAGCCAGAAGCGCGGGCACTCTAGTAGTAATATAGGGCAGACCCAGTCTTTAAAGAAGCCGTTCTTAAAGAGAACTTTAGAATGGTCAAAGTCAAAAGCCTTAAGTAGTGGGAAAGATTCCCATAGCCAACCCAACACCCATTTAATACCCTTATGGGAACACTCCAAGAAGCTAAAAGGACATTCTTATTAGAAAAATAAGTAGGGTAATAAACGTACTAATAAACCAAAAAAAAGAGAAACCCTAGTTGCGGACGTCTCCTAGCTATAACTAGGGCAAGATACGGAAGGGAAAACTCTCCGTATTACTATTAAGCTGGAAATAATACTCCCTATAGGCGAGATGCGTCAGTTCTAAGCACTATATAATAGTGGCGCCGAAATTAATCTTATATAGTATAACTTGGTAAAAGAGCATAAACTTATTCTGTCGCCAAGGTGGCGGAAACCTATTATAGGCTTTCTGGATAAGAATTAGATCAAACTATACAGCACCTATAAGCTTACAGTATTAGTGACCAATATGTATAACCGCACTAAGGTAGTTGGCCTGTAACCCTTCTAGGCAGCTAACTTTGTAGGTTACAACCCTATCCTCAGATATCCTTGGCTTGCGGAAGTAGATTTTAAGATACGCTTTAAAACAGGAGCCTTTAAATAGTAAAACGATAAAGAATTGGAAGGGCGTATATTATTAATAAGCTTAAAAGACATCCTAGAGAATATAGCTCTAGGTAAAATAGTATACGCTCTACACCTAAAGGAGTATTGGATCTAACCTCTATTCTATAGCAAAATGGGTATAGAGCCTAGTATAGGTAATAACCCTTCTGTAACGGAGACCCTATGGGGAACTGCTAAATAGGTTGCGGAAATATTGTAGGGAGGCGGCGATCTTAAAGATCTTACGAGATACTTCTATTGTTATAGATTACTCTGGCTTAAGCAATATATAGAGAATATACTACGGTACCTCAAATGCTGCGTTAAAGAATTCCCTACCCTCTACTAGCTACTGTATAAAACTGTTTAGCGTATAGTGGCAACTATATATAAATAGTTACCATAGCGCGCGATGCTACCTATAAGTGTCCTAAGAGAGCTCCGGGACCTACCTAATAATAATATAGAGGACAAACGCGACCCTAATTTATTAAATATTCCGGCAGGCCTAAGGGACTTACTAAGGGTATTTTTGGGTAGGAGAGCCAAAGTCCTTTTGCAGAACTTGGAATATAATTATACAATTAATCTAAAAAAAGGCAAGCAGCCGCTAAACCTTCCTATCTATAACCTCTCCCGTAAAGAGCTTAAGATCCTTCGGGAGTACCTTAATGGTTTACTAGAAAAGGGATAGATACGGCCTAGTAAGTTGCTAGTAGGCGCGCTAATCCTCTTTGTTCTGAAACCAGATGGAACCATAAGGCTATATATAGACTCTTACGGTCTTAATAAGATTATAATTAAGAACCGCTACCCGCTACCATTAGTTAGTGAAATGCTGGATAGATTATCTAGGGCGAAGATCTTTATAAAGCTGGATCTATAAGACGCCTATTATAGGCTCTATATTAAAAAAGGGGATAAGTGGAAGACCGCTTTTAAAACCTAATACGGCTATTTTAAGTATCTGGTAATGCCTTTTGAGCTAGCCAATGCGCCTATAATATTCCAATTATATATTTACAGAGCCTTAGGGGGACTAGTTAACCGTATATATATTGTCTATTTAGATAACATTCTGATCTACTTAGAAGATGAGGATTAGCATAAGCAGTATATCTGCAAAGTACTGGAACGTTTGGATAATTGGGGCCTCTACGCCAAAGTATTAATGTGTGTTTTTAATACTAAGCAGATTGAGTTCCTAGGGTATATTATAACGCCTACGGGTGTAGTTATAGACCTAGTATAGGTGCAAATAATTTAAGAGTAGCCGGAGCTAAAGAGCTACTAGGATATTTAAGTATTTTTAGGCTTTGCCAATTTCTATAGGCGCTTTATTTACGACTACTTAGACGTTGCCTAATACCTATTTAACCACGTTACTAAAGCTTCCTAAGACCTGGCCTAGGGAGTAAAAAGCTTAAAGGCAGGAAGGAAAAAAACTAAGAAGGGACTAACTAAATAGTATAAACTATGGATATAGCCCAGAAAGGTACAGGAAGCCTTTTAGGAACTACGCACAAAATTTATAGAAGCTCCACTACTACGGCATTTTAACCTAGATTAGCCACTAATAATAGTTACTAATGTATTAAACTTTGCCCTTACTGGTATTCTATTATAACCTGATAGGTATCTAGACGCTACTTAGCTCCACTAGAGACTAGTAGCATTTTATAGCAGAAAATTCCAGGGACCTAAAGTTAGGTATTACACCCATAATAAGAAATTGCTGGCCATAGTTAACTACTTTAAATAGTGGCAACACTACCTTAAGCACGCGAGCTATACTACTTGTGTACTCTTAGATTATTACAATCTACGCTACTTTATAACTATAAAGGAGCTTATACCTTAATAGGCCAGATAGGCAGAGGAGCTTATATAATTTAATTTTGAGATTAAATATAAGCCAAGGGAAAATAACCCTGCTAATAGACTGTTATAATGGCTAGACTATACCAAAGGCTTTAAAATAGGAGAAGGAAAACAGATAATAAATATCTTACTCCCTATATTACAGAACAAGCTCTGGGTGTAGGATGCTTAAGCACCTATAGCTCTAAGCACTAAGTCTTAGGTAGTGTAAACCCTATTAGCTTCTACTAACGTTCCAGCTAGTACCTGGTCCGTTGCCAATAAGGGTCTAAATATACCTAAACAGAACGTCCCTAATACACTCTTAGAACCTGGTAATACGTTACCTCTAATTGCTAAGCTATCCCCTTAAACTAAAAGTAGAGCTATAGAGCAATCGGAACCTAGAGCCCTATAAAGACCAAAGGACTTTAACCTTATAGCGGCCTTCCTAATGCACGCGCACCAAAGAGTTGTAAGATCTATGGTACTATCTAGTTGTGTACTTAGAGCAGTATAAGATGAAACAGCTTTCACCTAGGAACTATTTAAAAGGTTAACGGATCTCATCTATAAGGTGCAATAGAGGGACACTTTCTATACTATTTTTAATGCGGAAGTAGACCGGAAACGTAATGGAAAGGAAGCTACTAGGCGCCACTATTAGGAAATGGACCTGATAGGCCTACTGTATAGATATAGTAAGGTTTAAATACTATAAGAAGCAAATCTATAACAGAAGATTTTTATAAAGAATTATAATAATCCTTTAGGCGGCCACTACGGTTAAGCTAAAATAGTAGAATTACTTTAACGCAAATACTATTAGCTAAAGCTTAATTAGGAAGCAAAGGAATATATTAGCCACTATAAGAAGTATTAAGTATACAAAATCCAAAGGTATAAGCTATAGGGTTTACTTAAATCGGTTCCTCCTACTAGTAAACTATAGTAATATTACACTATAGATTTTATTACGGATCTTCTACTATCTAAGGATAAGTAAGGATGAATATATAATTTAGTCCTAGTACTTATTAATAGATTTTTAAAGTACGTCTAATACCTTCCTGTTAATAAGACAATTAACGCACAAGAGCTTACTAGCCTAATTAAGGAGAAATGCTTTCTTAAAGTAGATTAGCCGGACTCTATTATTACTAATAGGGGCAGCGTCTTTATAAGCCAGTACTAGTTGGATCTATACTTTTATTTAAAGATAGACTACTGTTATAGTACAGCTTTCCATCTATAAATAGATAGGTAAACGGAACGCCAGAACTAGAAACTGGAGTCATACTTGCAAATATATTTAAACTACTAGCAAGATAATTGGTATAAGCTACTTCTATATGTGGAGTATACTTACAATTTAAAGTAACACGCATTATATAAGTATATACCAATCCAGATTGCCTATAGCGTCTGACTATTTAGGTTTAATGGTGTACCTAATAATTACTAGCTAAAGCTGTATAATCAATTATGGGATCCTACTGGGAAGTTTAAGGACATCTACTAGAGAGTATAAGAATACCTTTAGGAATAGGAGGAGTAATAGAAGCATATAAAGTAAAGCCTATAAGATGCCTAAAAGTAGTAGAGACTCTAATACAACTATAAACACTAGGATAAGCATTTCAGAGTAGGCGATGAGGTTCTATTATATTTAACAAATATTAAAACCCGTTAACTATTAAAGAAGCTTAATATAAGATACCTAGGTCCCTTCTAAGTTAAGGAATAAATTAGTAAGCTAGCCTACTGTCTCCAGCTACCCCTATTTATAGCCTATATATATCTAGTGTTTTACGTAAACCTACTAGAGCTATAGTATAGACTACTGCTAGAAAAGAACTTCCGTCTAGGCCCAATTAAACACCCTAAAGTGGTAGGCGAGTGGTATAAGGTTAAAGCTATACTATGCTATAAGTCTGTCAAGAACAAGCTTTAATATAAAGTTAAATGGCTAGGCTGGCCCGCTAAGGACTCTATATAGGAACTAGAGGATTACCTTAATTATTGTAAAGATATTCTAAAAGAATATTGGGACCAAGGTCTGTAATCTGCAAATCGCAGAAAGCGCTTTGATACGATGGTGTTATTGCAGCCTATAAAGAAGACTTATATAAAGAGCAAGAAATAGGTCAAATTAGATATGGAATAGACAGGCTCCGGAAACCATAAGGATTAATTAAGGCTACGGCCTAAGGCAGGATAGATCCTTAGCCTTTTTACATACATAGCATAGAATTAATAGGGTATTTTGCTAGAATTATATTCCTATTTGTCAGTCGTTGTCTATGACTAACTAGTCATGGGGTAGTCACGTGTACTGGTTACATAAGCTAAGCGAGTATGAAATCCACCAGAATCCACCTGTAGAATAGTATTAACAATCAACAACTTCATCTATATATCTTGATATACGCATCTGATTCCCTTACACCTCCGCTATACCTCGTTGAGTACCAGCCTTAACAGGTTATGAGCCCGGCTACGCCTATAGAGGGTTTTAATATAGCGTTTTCAAATAACGCGTGGAGAAAGCTGTGACGTATAATTACAGCAGTTGTTAAATAATTAAAGGACGCGCATTATCTGCGGAATTAATCACTACCTTACTAACCTATTTAACTTGCTGAGTCTGATTAGAAGACGAGAGCTAAGAAGTAGGTAGGAGATAGTAATAGGTTAAGCTTATAACTGGACAACAATTAATATAACGCGTATTAGGAGCTTAACTATAACGCGTCTAGTAGTATATACCACCTACCAATAACTTAAGAAGTAGACGATAATTAAAACCAATTAGAACAATCTTAATTATAACACCGCGACACGAATATAGCGAGTTCCCAATTAACTTAACATCCAATTACTGCACTTAGGATAAGTAAAAGTAGTAGCAGCAAGAACCTACTACCCAATAGCATAAAGCTAAAGGGAGAGGAGAACTATATTGCATAGAAGAAAGTAATAGAGAATATTGCCGTTATAAACGAATTAAGACATTATATTTATAAAAAGGGAAAAGCACCTAAATATATAGATAAATTTAATAAGAAAGCTAATAAGACAAAGCTAGCAGTATAGCTAATATAGGAAGCTAGAGACTTAAGCATAAAGATTATTATTAAGCTTAATATTAAGAGTACCCCTATACAGATACTAGCAGGATGCAAGTTAACGCGTAAGATGTGGGTAACTCTACAAACTTAGTATAAGGGAACCAGAGCAGTTCTTAGCTATAACGCTATCAAATTATACACGAAGATTAAGTATAACAACTACCCCAATCTTAAGCACTTCATTATCGCATTTAAAAAGGCTATTAAAAAGCTGGCGAACCTTAACATTTCCCCACCTAAATTATGGCATCTAATTCTCTTTATCATGGCCTTATCCAACGCATAGCCTATCTAGGCAAAACAACAGCAATTAAATTCTTAAAAAGAATTAACCCAGCTATCACTCTCCGCGTTAATTAAAGATATTATAGATAAGGCATAAAACAAGGATAAGAAGGCTAAGGGAGGTATACTGTATAGGGGGAAGCCTAATAAGAAGGGTAAATAAAGGGCAAAGGAGGATAAGGAGAAGAGCAAGGGAAAGTACTACAAGAACTATAAGAAGCTAAACGCCCGTTATAAACCTAAAAACTGCTTTATTACAAATAAGAAGCTATATCGCGAATAGGAAGAAAAGATAAGCAAGAAGTTCGTTCTATATCAGGAACCTAATAAGAAGAAGTCAGGCAGTAAGAGCAGGAAGAAAGAACCTAGCAGTGACTCCTTAGACAATAACAATGCTCGCAGTAACTCAGACAATAGTAATGCTCGTACATTTATAAAGAAAGAGTTAGGGTACCTCTACGCATACCTAAATAGGAAGAATTAATCACCAATTAAGCAGAAAGGAATACTATTTAATATTAAAGCTAAAACCCATATCGCCAAATTAATTAATAACTTTAATACTGGTATATATGTACTAGTATCTCTACCATTAATTAACATAGCAAGTGGAGAAGCTACGCCGCTTGGCTTTAGCAAGAGGATAATTATCTATACTACAGATACAGGAGAGACGCATACGCTAAACCTTAGTAAGGTACAGTACCTACTAAACTATAGCATTAATATCTTTAAAGCTAGAAAGCTCCTAAGCAGGGGTAACATTTAAATTAAAGATAGAAACCTTATAGTTAATAAAGAAGGCCTTAGCATATTCCAATTTAACAAAGATATAATAATTATTAAAGCACCCTGTATATACGCATTCCCTACAGTCACACAAAAGAAGCCATTAGAGATATTGATTCGACTCTAGCATCGTTACTTTGGCTACCTTAGCCTTAAGAATATATAGAAGACCTCTAGATTGGTTAAAGGCATAACCCTTAAAAAGGAAGAGCTGAGCGCTATATAACAGGAGGGCAAAGACTTAAGGCTCTATAACCCATACAAGAAAGGAAAAGCCATAAGGTATATATAAAGACACGCTAAAACACAAAATCTATGGGTGTTTAACAAAGTACATATTAATGTGGTAATAATTACCCCTTAAGGCATTAGAAAGAAGAAGTATGCCATAGTATTTACTAAGAAGGCAACTTTAGTTTGGTGGGCTTACTTCTATAAGTTAAAGAATGGCGTATATAACGCTCTGGTCAAATACCAAAAGATAGTAAAGACTTAATTTAAAAGAGTTATCAAAAAATGGCGTATAGATAGGGGTAAAGAATATAGCCTAAAAAAGCTAGCTAAGCTTGTAGATAATCTAGGGTAGGTAGTAGAGCTTACTATACTATATAACCCAGAGCAAGACGGCACTTCTAAATGAACAATCAGTATTCTCTGCAAGCGTACACAAACCACGATAATTAATATGGACATTCCACAGTTCCTCTAGCTACTGATATTTAAGTTAATAGTACTAATTACTAATTAAACAGCTACCTCTTTGTTAAAGGGCAAGACCCTATATAAAGCCTTTATAGATGAGTTTTACCTAAATTAAGATAATAGACCATCCGTAGCTTATCTACGGGTACTTGGCTGCAAGACATATATCCAAATACCAAAGGAGCGCCAAATTATTAGCTAGAAGGTTGCTGCACGGGCTAAGGTAAGAATCCTCGTAGGCTACAAAGGAAGCCATATCTTTAAGGTATATATACCTTTAAGAAAAGGACCCACCGAAAATAGGATTGTACAATCCTTAAATGTTAGATTTAATAAAGGAGGCTTAATTACAAAGCCCCTATTAGAAGATAATACTAATATTCCGGTACCTACTAGAAATAGGGGTAAGAGCACTAAGAATTAGGATTAATAAGACAGTAACCTAATTTATTAGAGAGTTCCTAATATACCTAGAAACATTAAGCATTAACCCCAATCAGCACTTAAAAAGGCTATTACGCTAGAGCTTCAAATTAATAAGGATTTAGAGTAACTAGATGTTAACTCCAATATCAAACCTAAATTAGAATGTGATACTAAATTAATGCTAGAGACTATTTAGGAGAGAGTTAAAACCAAAACGGCACTTAAATTAAGGGGTTAACCTAGAGGTTTAAAGAATAAGGTCTATATCCTAAACCTAGAGCTTAGTAGAGAGACTTAATAAGCCACTTAATAATTAAAGCTAAAATTAAGCTTTAACTCTAAATCAAATACAGCATTCTACACTATATATACAGCTAGCCTAGTGTTATTAATCTACAATGATCCTAAGACAATTAAGGAGGTAAAGACAAGACCTAATTAGCTAGAATGGAAGAAGGCAATTAAGAAGGAGTATTAAGGCCTAGTTTATAAAGGAACCTAGAAGCTTCTAAGACAATTAAAGCTGCCAAAGGGTATTAAGGTACTACTAGAAAAGCTCATCCTAAAGATAAAAAGGGATAAAGACGGCAAGATCCTAAAGCGGAAGGCGAGATGGGTTGTTAAAGGGTTTAGGTAGCAGTATAGAAAGGACTTTAACTAAACATTCGCGGGAGTATGCAAGAGTGTTATATAGAAGCTAACAGTCGCCCTCGCAGCTCTATTTAACTTAGAAATTAAGCAAATAGATATAGTTGGAGCCTTCCTAAACTTAACCGCTAATACAGATATCTATGTGGAAGTACCACCTAACTGGGAAATTAATAAGGAGATCTTAAAGGATGCACCTAAATAGGCATGCAAGCTCCTAAAAGCGCTATATGGTCTAAAATAGGCACCTTAACTATGGCAGAAGGAATTAGCCTCTACGCTTTAGCAATTAGGGTTTAAAGCGTGCACTAGTAACCAATGTGTATACATTAACAAGTTAATAGGAATTCTAATTATTATATATATTAATAATATATTAATTATTGGTAAAGATAAGGCTAAGATTAAGGCTCTAAAGAAGAGTCTAATAAGAAGATTTAAGATAGAGGACTTAGGCCCTGCAGAATACTTCGTAGGGGTAAGAATAACTTAAAATAGGAAGGAAGGGACGATTACCCTATACTAGGATGTATATATCAGCAAGATCCTCAAACGATATAGCATGGAGAATTATTATCCAGTTAATACGCTAATGGCAGCTAGAGCTACTGAATTTATAGTACCCTTTAACGGGCAAGCAACGGTTAAAGATACTAAGCTTTATAGATTAAAGATCGGCTCCCTAATATATCTAGCAATCTAAACTAGACTAGATATCGCATATAAAGTCTCTATACTATTACGATTCTTGTTAAACCCCTTTCTATAGTATATAAAAGCTGTAGACCGGATACTTTAATACCTACAAGGCACGAAGCTCCTAGGAATTAAATACTAGGGGTGCGTAGGTAATCCAAAGACACTCCTTTACAGATATTGTAATACGGATTTCGCAGGTAATAAGTTAACGCGGAAGTCCGTCTTGGGGAATGTATACTTCTTCGCCGGTGGAGTTGTATCATACTCGTTAAAGAGATAGTAGACAGTAGCGCAGTTTACTACTAAGGCAGAGCATTACGCTCTAGCTAAAGCTGTGTCTAAAGCACTTTGGCTAAAGCAGATTATGGGCCAGATAATGTACTTAGGTGCGAATATTAAGTTAGTACGCCTATATAGTGACAATTAGGGCTCCTTAAGCTTGGCTGAGAACCCTAAGTTTCATTAATAGATGAAGCATATTAATATTAAATACCACTTTATTTAAGAGCACGTTGCAAAGGGAATGGTTAATCTGTGGTATATTGCTAGTTTAGAGATAGTGGCTGATGGTCTAACTAAACCTCTTTCGGCTACAAGTTATGCGAAGTTCATAGAGCAGCTAAGGTTAAAGGTTATTAAGATTAATTAAGCCTATTTAGAGTATCAAGTCAGTTAAATACAAAGGGGTGTGTTAGTCGTTGTCTATAACTGACTAGTTATGGGGTAGTTATATGTACTAGTTACATGAGCTAAGCAAGTATAAAATCCACCAGAATCCACCTGTAGAATAGTATTAACAATATAATAACTTCATCCATATATCTTGATATACGCATCTGATTCCCTTACACCTCCGCTACACCTCGTCAAGTACCAGCCTCGACACTATTTATTAGTCTATATTAGGAACAGTATTCCTATGCCTTCTTAAATGCCTTACAAGGCCTTCCTAATTGCTACTATGTATAATAATTAATCCTAAATGCCTAAATTAAAAGCCACTATGCCTTATCCCTAGGTACAGGATTAGTATCCATTGGCCCACTAAGTAATAGCTGATAAAAATGAGATCCAGATCTAGATCCCTTAGTAGGATTACGGGTAGGTATAAAAATAGGGGCAGGCCGATAAGGTATAGATAGAGTAGAGATTCTTAAATACTTAACACTAATATTAGGCCCAAACTAGTACTAATAAATTTCTTAAGGCGTAAGCTTGTAGTTAATAAAGATACGCTTAAGCCTAGAATAAACAGAGATGTTGGCTGGCTAGTATAGACTAAAACTACTAAGACCTTGCTATGGTAATTATTAGTTACCTATCCGCTAGGTACCTAAAGGGTAACCTACCTAATACCGCATTATATTATGCTCTTTTAAAACTTAATATATATGCGCAAACTCCTTCTTATGGTAGATGGTAACCTTCTTTTTATTACCCCTATTCTTTACCCTAGCCTTAGTATACCAACCTTGCTCCCTTATTAGGCGTTACTGGCTAGCTTACTAGGAATTGTAGGCGGTATAGATAGCTGTGGCATAGTCTCAAATTTAACCTAGATATTTAGTATTGGCGCTAGAATAGGACAGAGCCCGGGCAATGTAGTAGTTAAGGATATTAAAAGAACGTCGCCACTTAGGCCCAGGCTATTAAAGCTTAAAGTCAGCAATAGAAATCTATTAAGGATAGGAAAGCTTACCTTAATATAACTACCGCTTTTGGTACGTATGCATCAATTACAAGGACTAAAGGTGTTGGACCTTATATAGTAGGTCTTATTGTAAGCATCTAGAACCTTCTTATTAGACTTCTAGTCTTTTAAGGACGTACAGGCAAAATTATTTAGGTAGGACTAGCACTAATTGCGGGTTAGCGGAGGCTAAGGTTCTATATATAGCGGTAGGGCCAGGATACGCTATAGAATTAGCTTAGAAGAGTAGTCAGTAGGAGAATAAAGAGGTATATTAAATTAATAATAGAAAAGAAGAAAATCTTAATAATATATTAAAGATACATCCAAAATTGGATGAAGGCTAATAATGGGAAGTAAGGTATTAAGGAAAAGGAGCAGCTTAATAAGCAAGGTGTCTCTATACTTTACCTTCTAATACCCTTCCGGTAAATAGCCGCAACCTTGCCAATATAACTCCGTTACAATAGCGTAATTTAGAAGGAAGGAAACACGCGTATATGCTATTTAGCCATTACTTCCTTATAAGAAAAGCTGATTACGCGGCTAGGGAAGGCAATTAAGACGTTAATTATAGACGTATATAGGTTAAATTATACCTAAACGATACTATAGTATTAAAGAACAACGTTATAGACGTTCTTAATAATTGCATAGTAGCTAGAGGCGCTATTGTAAAGTATCCCTCCTGTTTACTAGGTAGTAGAGCTACGCCAAATATATAGTATAGGACCAATAAAAAAGGATTATAGATCAATACCTTAAAAGTTAAAGATGATGGCAAGCTAAGGCTCTATATATTAAATCCTATACCAAAAGGTTCTATAGAACTATACTAAAACACCAAATTGCCTATAATACTTATAATTAATTGCAGACCGGCATAAAGGCTTAGAAGTAGAGTTGCATAAAAATCCCTATATTAGCCTAGGTAGTTACCAGCATGCTTCTAATAGGCTCCTAATAGGTCTCCTAGTAATCCTTACGTCTTTTTTCTAGTTATGTTTTTTCCTTATTAAGGTTTTTTAGGAGTTCAAAGCAGGGGTTAGATAGATAGATAATATATAGCGGTATACTAATGTCTCTTTAATATCTCCCTGAACCCCTTTTGGGACAAGCCCTTATAATCTCCCTACTATAAGGTAATGGCGATTGGGGGCCAACCGCAAAAAGGGGGGGGGGCAATGTAAGGGATATTATTGCGGGTACCTTGGGCTGCCCTTAGGACAACCTTTAGACGCCCCTTAGATAGTCGCCGGTTACGTGCCAGAGGCACGTGCCCGTAGTATATAGTCTCCACAATCCTAGAGGCCTTACCTCCTTAAGGATTTATCTCTCTCACCAATCTATCCTATTCCACAATTGTGTCCTCATAGCCCCCTATCTATAAAGTCCCCTTATACCTGGCCTTTACCTACTAGGTGTAGGAATTAAGTCTAGAACTTAGTAAAGGATTAGTTAGGTTTTATTATTAGGCGGTTATAGTTATAATAGGTATCCCGTACTTTATTTAGATTAATATAAATAGCAGCTAGGTGCTATATTATTTTGTTAATAGATATAAACTAAACAGGTGACTTATCCTTAAACTTAGCTTAGAGGTATTGCTAGGCGTCCCTAATAGTTTGACTAAAAAGGTAGAGTATTTTAGCTTTGTTAGAGGGGAAATAGTTATAGTTAATATAAAGCTTTCCTTGCACCTAGATTCTCTAGTTCTTAAAGGTTAGGTCTATGCCGTTTAACAATAATAGGGGGTTAGGGAGCTTAATGGACTTTAATTGCTTTGTTATTATGTCTGTACTCTCTAGTATATTATATTTGGTTAAGTAAATAGGTTAACTAAGGCTTTATAAAGGGGAGGCTGGGCTATTTTATAAGGTAGTAAGGCTTTTTAGGATCTCCTTTAGAGTCTCTTGTATACTTTAGGCTTAAAGATAATTAACCTTCTAATTGGCTGCAAGGGCATAGATTTGCTTATATATACCTATAACGTTATTATTATCTTTGATTTTTGATCCTAACTAGATCTTATATTCCTCTTAAGTAGAGGCAGGTTTTTTAGATAAGCTTGCTTTAGGTACCATTATTGGCTTCCTAAGGTTTATTGGAATTGTATAATTTAGTTTTAATTCTAGGGTTCTTTTAGGGGTGTAGGTTAAGTACAGTCTAGCCTATAAAGTGGGATATTGTTAGGGCCTTTTTAGGCGTAGTAGTATGAGTTTCTTAATATCTGAGTATAACGCGTTAACGCGTTATTGTAGACGAAGGTCTTCTTTTAGGGTAGGATATTATTAAGGCCTTCCCAGGTAATATAGGGAGAGCTTAGTATAATGTAATGGGCTTGTATAAATGCTTCTAAACTAAAGCTTGTAGATTACTACTATACAAGAATACTAAGCTAAGGAGAAGAAGAAGTCTGTTAGAGACTGGCAAGATATAAAGGGGTCGCCAAGGCGCTAGTAGTAGGCGAGCCAATAGCGATTTTCTATCCCGGGGATGGAAAATCCTAATTGGTTGGCTCTACAAGTAGTGTCGGCAGAATATGGCAGAATTTCTAGAAAGTAGCAGGTAACGCGCTCTAGTACAGTCACAATATCTCTATTCTTTCTTTAGCTATGCTACTTATTTTCTTTACTTATTATGGCAATAATAATATTCTTGGCTTACACCCGTAGTTCGCCTTAAAAGGTAATATACCTATCCCTTCCTATGATGTTGTATTATATATAAACTATATAACTAGTAATAATAATACCTAATTATTCTATACGTGATTAATATAATGCCTTAGATACTACTCTAGTATCTAGTTTAGTCTTTCTATTTATCTATCTGTCTATAGGTAATATGCAGTTAATATTACTGCTTAAACCCCTTGTTCCGCTAAAAATACTTCCTAGAATGCTACTATAAATCTTAGATCTCTATCTAATATAACCTTACTTAGTGCTCTATATCTTATAAATACTTCTTTAATATAAATTCTAGCTATATCTTCTGCGGATATTTCTTCTATATATGCTATAAAGTAACCCCACTTTGTTAGCTTATTTACTATTACTAAGATTACATTATAATCTTGTCCGGTAATAGGATCTTTTAACTTTAGTAATTTAACAATAAAGTCTTATAATATAACCTCCTATAGTCTTTCTAGTATTTTAATAGGTTATAGCCCTCCGTATAGCTTATACCTTGTTAGTTTGTTTCTTTAGCAATCTAGACATTCCCTTATAATTTATCTCGCTAGTCCCTAAATTTCTTAAATAATGTATTCTTCTTAAAGTCTTAACACTAAGCCTATGGCTCTGTTATATCCTTATATCATTCCCTTATAAAAGTCTTTTATAAACTCTTCTGCTACTATTCTTGGAACATAAGTTGCTTTTTTATTTTTATACTATTTTAAATCTAGATCCTTACTCTATGCCTTTTAAATTCTTTATATCTAGTTACTCTCTGGTAATTTATAGATCTAGCTAGTTTCCTTTATTACTGCTAACTTTAAATAATTATACCTAATTAATTTATCTTTATCCCTTTGTAATATAGCCCCTAATAGTTTTTCTTTATTTTACAGTTCCGCCTTTCTACTTAGTATGTCTACTCTTATATTGTCTGTTCCCTTAGTATACTAAATTTCAAAGTAATATTCTGCAAGTATTTCCGCCTATTTAACTTGTCTCTAGTTGAGTTCTTTTATTATTAGGAACCCTATTAGGTTCTTATAATTCATCTTAACTATAAATAGTTTTTCTATACCTTGTAAGAATGCTCTCTATTTCTTAAGTGCTGTAACTATACCTAGCAACTCCTTATTATAGATATTATAGTTTAGTTCTAGTAGTGTTATCTTCCAACTATAGTACGCTACTAGATGCCATCCGTCTAAATGCTTCTATAGTAAATATGCTCCTAGTGCGAAGTCTAATATATTTATTTCTATAACCATTTCTAGCTTTGGTTAGTAGATCTTAAGGATTAAATCTTAGGTAAATAACTCCTTAAGTTCCTTAAATAACTTCTTTTACTTATTACCCTTGTCACGGGACGGGGGCAATGGCTACAGAGCGTATGTATTCGAGGAGTCTACAAGACGTTGCGCGATCGATTATAAGGGTCAAGGACGTAAGGAGGTGATATACCTACGCGTAGCTGACGTAAGCTATACGCGAGGTGTACGCAAGAGTACGGGGCTCTCCTATAGAGGCCCCTGCGGTGGGGTTCCGTAACAACCCTATATCCATAGTTCCTCCTTTTTAGTTAGTCTTATAAATAGCTTAATACTTTTTAACTACTGTGCTATAAACCTCCTATAGTAGTTATAAAACCCTAAGAATAATCTTAACTATATTATATTCTCTAGTTCTTACTAACTTACTATAGCTTTAACTTTCTTTAGGTCTATGCTAATTTTTCCTAGTTTAATAATAAATCTTATAAAATTGGTCTTCCTAGTAAAGAACTCGTATTTCTTAATTGCTACTAGCATCTTTTCTTTCTATAGTCTCTTTAAGACCCACTTAATATATTCTCTATGTTCTTCCTTACTTATTAAGTAGATAATAATATTATTAAGGTATACTATAATAAACTCATCTAGGTATTCTCCTAATATACTATTAATCCATTTCTAAAATATTACTGATGCATTTATAAGCCTAAACTGCATTACTAATAGTTTATATAGTCCTTCCTTTAACCTAAAGGCTGCCTTCTATTTATCTCCTTCCTTAATCCTAATCTAATAGTACACCCATCTCAGATCTATCTTTATAAAGATATTTGCGTTACCTATCCTATCTTAGATTTCGCTAATTAAGGGTAAAGAATACCTGTCCTTTCTAGTAATGCTATTTAACTATTTATAGTTAATGCACATCCTAAGTTTTTTATTTTTCTTTAGGATAAATAACACTGGATATCCTACTGATGACTATAACGGTCTAATATATCCCTTGCATAAGTTCTCCTATATAAACTCCTTAAGTGCCACTGACTTAGTTTTAGTAAGCTTATAGATTAGAAAGAACTTTAGACTAGTTCCTAATTCTAATTCTATCTTATAGTTCTATACTATATACTTTAACAGCTTTTTACTTTCTAGTAACTATAACTTTTTGCCATACTTATAGTATCTTTTTGGTACGTAACTTAAGCCTTACTTAGTCTCTTTATATATCGCTCCAACTTAGCACTATACCAACTTGGTTTGCTGTTGTATCTTATATTATTAAGTATTCTAGATATTAACCTAACCTATAACCTAATTAATCTTTAGATTATATTCCTATAACTAAGGCATTCCTAGTATTGCCTTATCCTTCCCTAATGGTAGGATATTAAAAAACATTCTAACTTATATTCCTTTAATAGTTAACTAAATAGGTCCTATTTTAAGATTAATAATGCCTCCTCTATAGGCTATTAGATCTCCTAAAATTATTATAAGTAAATATAGGTATTCCTTCTATCTGTATAGCAACCCTATTCTTTCTACTGCTGTTAGTAATATATGGTTCCTTATGGCTCTACTGTCTACTAATGCTTTAAACTGTTAATCTTGCTATTTAACTTATAAGTTTAGGTGTCTACCTTAAATTCCTTTAAGGATCTAAGGCTCTACTACTAGCTCCCTTTAGTTCTATAAGCCTCCCATTTTCCTAACTATTAGCTGCTAGATCCTACTTATACTTAGTCCTCTTTTGGCTAATACTTAGTTCGCTTCTTTTCCTCTATATACTATAGATAAGTATTTTCTAGGCACTTCCACCACTATTATCTATCTAGGCATTCTTCTATAAGGAATTTTCCTGGTTAAAGTATTAGGTCTCCTTAACTCTATACTTCTACTAGGTGCTATCTATGCATATACTTAGTATCTCTATACTTTCTTTTATTTGGTGCCTAATATATTCTAGTTAAATACTTCTGGTTTTTGTCCTTAGGTGCCCTATATATATTATACGTGTTATCCATATAAGCTATCTATAATAGTGTATAATGCGCTAAGTAACTTAGGTTAACTCTTAGCTTATCTTTACCTTTAAGTTTAAACCTCTATCTAGCTAACCTAACTACTGGTCTTTTATTTATAGGTACTAAGATTTATTATTTACTTCTCTAGTCCCTATATCCTTTTTTTAGGTTCTTTAATATTATAATTAATGCTTCCTTAATATAATTTATACGTTTCTCTGTAATGGGTTGGTTTTAGATAACTTTTTTATTTAGCCACATATAAAAATCTTCCTATTTGTTATTGTGTTACTGCCTATACCACTTTCTATATAGCTAGTTTAGTATATATAGCTTATCTGTTAAAAAGTACTTTATTATTGCTGCGTTGTAATAACCTTTAGTATGTCTTTCTTTAAACCTAGTTAGGATTCCTAAATTCTCTTCTTGTTCCAGTTTATCTAACCATTTTACTCTAGGCGTCCCTGCCTTAGGCCTATTAGTAATTCTTCGTATAGGTGCTCTGTCCCTTATATATCCTAGTATAGCTAATCTCTTATCTAGCTTTTGCTCTTGCTATATAATAATTCTTTATCTAAACTTATCTATAGTTTCTTGCTTTCTGCGTCTTATAATTAGATCCTTAAAGTTATCTTACTTCTTAATCTCTATATTAACTTTTTAATCTTTAGGCTAAATACTGCGTTTACCTAGAACTAACGTTCTTACTTATTCCCCAAACTTATAGTTCTTAAACTTGCATCCTATGCTTATTTATTTATCGCTAAACTAAGCTGCTACCCTTTCCCATTAGTTTTTATTTATTATGGGTTCTTAGGTGTGTCTTATCTTATCTTAAGAATCTTAAGCGTCTCATATCTCGTCTTAAGAATCTTAAGCCTTTAGCCTTTTACCTTTATTAAGTAGTAAGCTAGCACTAGCAGTCATCTACTTGCTTAATTGTCTTTAGATATTGCTCCTTCCGTCTTATAAAGTAATAGATACTATATCTAACAGTATTATAATACCTATTACTAAACCGCGTTCTATAGTGGTCTCAGTCTCAGCTTCTATTGCGTTGTTAAGGTTTAAGTGCCCCTAGTTAGCCTCTTCTTCTTCCTTATTACTATTAATTAATAAGTACTCCAACTTTATTGTTATTATAGCTAATCTTTATCCGCATATTGCTGTAATATCTTAATCTAGCTTATAGAGTTAATCTTATTCTTTATCTAACTCTCTAGTTCCTTTAAGTCCTTTTAACTCTAGCTCTTATAGCCAATAGCCTACGCCTTACTTAGCGTCCTTATAAATTTAGCATGCGTTGTTATAACAAAACGCAAAATATTTAATTGAATATTCCTTAGTCCTGCATAACATCCCTATATCCGCGTTATTATACTCTAACAACCTAGTGCCCTTTACTATATAGTTACTCTAACTACCTCTATAGTCTTTAGCGAAATAACCCTGTTTTCTGCAATTTATATAAGCTCCTTTTTTAAACCATTCTTTTTATTATAGAGTCCGCCTAAACATCTTCTACTGCTAAGATCTCTGGTTTAGCCTCTACTCCCTAGTCCTATAATTACTTAATCCTTAACCTCTAGGTTTCTATAGTTTCTTACTCTATTTTCTAGATTCTTTAGTGCCGCTTAAGTCTATTAGCTCTGGCCCATTCTATAGTTTATAACTCTATATCTATTAATGCGTACTCTACACCTTATATAACTATAGAACTCTATCTTACCCTTTCTTAGCTTATTCCCTTTAATAGATCCTATTATTAATCTTTATTACTTAATCTATTAACCTTTTTAGAGTATCCGCATCTTCTATTAGAATAATTATGTCCTAGACTTTAGCCTTAAGTCCCTATTTATACTATGCTATAAGCGCCTTATTATTCTACTTAACCTATATTATAAGTGTCTGAAACTATATTATATATTTAATTGCTAAAGTGCGTTATACTAGGTTCTATAGCTTTTATTCTATAGTAGTTAATGCTTCTAGATTACTAAACATCTATATTAACCTTTCTGCAAACCCGTTCTAACTTATAAACATAAATTATATATCTTAGTTAGCAGTTGTCATTCCATTTACTTATATTTCCGTAAGGTAAGGTTTAAACCACTTAAGTGCTCTTTCTGTTAAGAACAATCCTATATATACTACTTAGTCTATTAGCATGGCTAGCTTAGCTCCTTCTTGCATAACCTTAAAGTGCGTTTACATAAGAAATCCTTTAAGTTTTAACTTCTCTCCTAAGAATTATTTAATTAAGGGTAACTTAACCTTAGCTGCTCTAATTCTATTAATTCTTTCTTTAAGTAACCTATTATTGTCTGTTAATTAATTAACCATTTCTTATAACTAACCTATTATAACTAGCTGCAAATCCGTGTCCCTTATACTGGTGTCTCCTAACCCTAAGGTCGTAGCTACTATAGATATGGCCGTAACTAGTACTTTTAGTGGCATATTATTTAACTTATTAATACCGTAACTATGGTAGTAAATATGTAATAAAGCCTTGTAGCAGGAACTACGGTAGACTTATTATTGGGCTAGGTGTATAGATATTAAATAAAGTTAATAATATAATAAGTACAAATAATAACTGGTGTAGAGTAGTTGCCTAATAGATTAACTCTAATTATATTCTAAAATTTACTATAAGGAAAGGAACTATCTAGGTAGGGACTATGGTCCTTTAAATACACATCTATACTCCTAAGAAACTCTCCTTATATATAAGATACGTAAGGTATATGTTATACGTGGACGTTCCCTTTATACACCACGTATACCATATACAACATTATATAACTCGCTTATTATTTCTCGTTACATAGTTCCATAGGATCTATTCTGGACCGTGCCTTAATTAACTAATTAGCTTTTTCCAACTCTCTCCTAAGTAGTTATAACATCGTACTTAAAGCGTCCATAACACTTAGGATGATTTAGATAATTAGGAAAATTAAAGTCCTACTAGGAGTCTACTTAGAGCCTGCTTAGAGCCTACTTAGAGCCTGCTAGGAGGCCTTTAGGATTTTAATACCCTAATAGCAATAAATGTAATAATAGTAATAATATTTATTTTATAGCCATAAGCTAGCGTATAGCTCTAGGGGGTTAGCTAATATGGCAGAAAGCTAGCCCCGGGCCCTAGAGGGTCAGCTAATATGGCGGAAAGCTGGCCCCGGGCCCTAGGGGGTCGGCTAATATGGCGAAAAGCTAGCCCCGGGCCCCAAAAATACATTTAGCGAAACCAGATTTCCTGCGCCACTTCCCGTTTTCCTGACATACTACTTGGGGGTAAGTTTTGGGTAGAGCCTCGTGCAGAGCCTTAGTAGAGCTTCGTGCAGAGCCTAGTAGAGCTTCGTGCAGAGCCTAGTAGAGCTTCGTGCAGAGTTTCGTGCAGAGTTTCGTGCAGAGCTTCGTGCAGAGCCACATGCAGGCGTGCAGACGTATAGCTGTGCAGACGTGCAGACGTTTGTACGGGCGATCAATTGCAGAGACGTTTGTAGAGACGATTATATAGGCAATTGATTGATTAATTGTATGGGCGTTTATACGGGCGTTTGTACGGGCGATTGTAGAACCTTGCTAGTATATTAGTGCTGCGTGTTAGTAGAGCTTTAGAGCTCTATATAGGCGAAGAAAAGAGACTATATATACATGAGGTAGGTGGCGAAACGCTAATGACGATGCTGACGATAGAGCTGACGACTACGATTTGTAATTGCCACTGTCGATAACGCCACTCAGTCAGTATTTGGTAATGGGAATCGACAATAGGGCTTCGAGTAGAGCTTCGAGCAGAGCTTCGAGCAGAGTTTCGTGCAGAGCTTCGTGCAGAGCTTCGTGCAGAGCTTCGTGCAGAGCTTCGTGCAGAGCTTCGTGCAGAGCTTCGTGCAGAGCTTCGTGCAGAGCTTCGTGTAGAGCCTTAGCAAATACCTTTAGCTTTCCTACTAATTAGATATCTCCTTTCTACCTTTTTATTATACTTCTCTTTATATAAGATACTATAACATAAAATAAAAATCGTATAAAAGAGAGGAGACCTAGCAGTTTAAATTTAGTAACTTTTATCTATTCCTTATCCTCTAGTTCTGTAATCTAATCCTTACCCTCTAATACTCCTACTACTGCCGCTATAGGCTAAGAATTTCTATTATACGCTGAACATTACCCTATAATCCCGCCACTTGTAATTTCTATAGCACCTACTATAGAACCCTAGGACCCTAATACTTAGTAAAAGGGTAAGGGCCTATTGGATAACGCGGAGTTGCTATATAAGCCTTATAAAACTAGTATTAATTAGCTCTCTGCCTTATATAAGTAATATAGATTACTTATAGTTATATTTAGAGATCTATAGCTCTAAATTAGAATTATATTTATATATAAGGGCCTCTCTATCTATACCTACTTCTTTAATATACCCCTACTTAAGCCTCTATATTAATTACTAGTGTTGGTAACACAAGGTGATATCACGTAGTTACGGTTCGTAGATAGTATGATAATTGTTATTCTATTCTTCCTCCTGCTTGAGGAAGGGTGAGGAGCTTAAGGCTCCTTGCTACGCTAGTGCCGCGGCGACACGTGACGGCAACTTGCCTTGCGTAACAGCAACTTGCCTGTATTCCCAACACTAGTAACTCTTCTTTTGCGGTTGCTATCTATATATATATACCGCTTAACTAGCGTAACAAACATCAATCCTCCTTACTTACTATTGCTATTGTAATATAAGTCTCGCTGTCCCAAAATTTGCCTCTTAGCACGTGGTGCTTTCTTACTTAGGAGTTGTAGGTAGATATCTTATTAGGAGGGCCGCTAAGGCGCTAGTAGTAAGCGAGCTAATAGCAATTTTCTATCCTAGGGATAGAAAATCCTGATTAGCTGGTTTAAGTTAGGGTCTGCAGAATGTTATACTCCTACTCCCTTTTAACCTAACCTTTAACTTATATATATAGAGTGTTTGTGTTAATAAACATTTCTAGAGCCTTATTTGGGTTTGCCTTTGTTATTGCATCTACTATATTATCTTAACTGTTAATCTATTAAATCTTAAAGAGTTCTCGCCGTTTGTAGGATTGCTAAAGTGCTATAATATTAATTATAAGGCGCTTTTCCTTTATGGTACTAAGCTTGACTAAACACTTATAGAGGGAATATAAGTTGGTACACACGATTATAGGGATAATAGGAAGTTCGAGTTGATCTATAATTATCTTTAGGGTAGTTCTAATTACGATTACTATATTAACTCCGCTAACTATTCCATATATCTCTAACGCTAGAACGCTTTAAGTAATATACTTACTCTTAGTTAAGCTCTAATAGATAAAATTGCTATAGATTATGAAGTTATTTTCTCTAGTAGACTTGTTTATAATAATAATCTTATATCCTAGCTGGGAGCTAAAATCTTTGTTATTTATAAAGGACCTATTAACAAATACAAAGAGCTTAGCAGTGGGAAGATTAATAGGCACGTAGAGTAGTCCCCAATTAAGATGGTTTATTTGCTAGGAAAGACGCTTATTTAGGGTAAGAATATTATCTTTGGTTGGTTCCTGGTGTTAAGCGGCAATAGAGAGATTAAAGAAAGCCTTAAGTTGATAGATAGAAGCAATATAGGCTCTATAAGCGCGTTACTCCACGTATCCTTACTTTAGAGAATTAGCGTTAATAACGTTAATCTTCTTACCTTAACCCTTCTGGCGCAAAGCAATAGAATCCTTGTTTAGGGAGAGGGTGCATCCGTTAAAGAGTAATAGTATTATTAAATTAAGCTTTTCCTTTGGCTTTGCTATAAGATTTGCCTTTATTAACTTATCTTCTTTAAGAGCTGAGAATTAGTTGTCTTCTAAGATAATTATATTATTAGTTTGCATGCTGATAATTCCAAATAGAGTTCCTATGGTTGTGATTAGGAAGCATGGGTTAAATATAAAAGTAGTTATTAAAAGCTTCTCTTTATGGTGCTTACTATAGGTAGCCTACTAATGGGTTCCTACCTCTGCGATTCTATATAATGGCTTAAGCATTACTATAATCGTATCTTCGGGATATTAGTGACAAATTTGCTCTAGAAGGTATGCCAATATTAAGCGCTAAAGGTGCGTCTCTAATTGGGTATAAGCCTAAGTAATATCTTATAAATAAACCGCTATTCTATTCTTTATTAAGGAGGGAGCTAGCGCAATAATAACTCGCTAACTAGCTTGTTAAATTATAGAAGATTATATAAGAATTACCTCCTTACCATTATTATTATAACCTTAGATAACAAGCCTTAATTTCTTAAATAGGGTGTTAGTAGCTTTACCTTTAATCTTATTAACCATTCTTAACTTAAAGATGCGAACTCTATTAAACTTAGTAAGGTTATACTTCTCAAATTTAAAGACTCCTCTTATAATAAAACCATCGATCTCCTGCTTATTGGATGCTTAGAAAGGAGCTCTAGGGGTTATAATATAACCTTCCTTTTAGAGCTATTTTGTGAGCTTAAAGTTAGCCTTCTCCTTAGCTGTTATAAAGGCCATTAATAACTCGACTCTATTCTTAATGGCAGTAATAAATTGCTCTTTAAAATTAATAAGATATTAGCGATTTTATAATCCCTTTAGGCAACCTCTGCCGCGTTATAGTTACGGAACCTCTACTATAATTATATTAGAATTATAGTCGCCTTCTAGAGTATATTAATTGTAGTTCTCCTTTAGGGCATCCTATAAAGACTTGGAACTGTTATCCTTATAGTAAGGCTTAATAACAGTTAATTAGAATTAAGTGGGTCTATAAGGCATCTAAATAGTGCAAGTTTAACCATTAATTGTAATAAGTTAATGTAGGCCTAACTACCCTCCCTTTTCACGCTATACGCGTACCTTAGACTAGAGTGGCAGATTAAGCATAGTTAAGGTATTTAGGCCATTTCTTATTCCTAGTGCGTTGTTGACCTGGCGTATGGCGTAGAGACGTCGTACCTCCTTCGTTACCTTGCGAATAGCCTCAGCTCGTTGCACAATGGAAGGAGATAGTGGAGAATTATTAGTTATTTAAGGGTAGGCGCTAAAGACTAGTAACATAGGTATAAGTTTATCCGGGCCTATAAAATTGTTAACGGCTTTAACAGCTATTTATAAGGTAAGTTCTTTGCTAGCGTCCTCTAGTTCTAAAGAGATAATCTTATATACGCGGTATAATGGTGTGTAATATCGCTCCACTTTTCTAACACTATTATATGCCTTAATAGGGACTTCCTTAACCTTAATTACCATTGCCTTTATCTGTTATTAAAACTCTATAGATAAGAAGTTCTTTTCTATATTATAAATAATTTAATTAGGGGGTCCTAGGTAGATATTAATCTAGTATAATTAAAGGGTATCCTATACGTTCCTAGCTAACATATCCTTTAAAAAACGTGCGGCTTAAAAGGAGGTTAAGAAGTTAATAACTTAGAGTACTAGCTTGCCGCTAAAATATATAACGTTAATAATAATACAGAAGTTAAAGTTATAGTTATCTTTAAGGGTGAACTTAAATCGGCTAGGGGACTTCTGGTTTATTTGGTAGTAATAGTAGTACTTTATAAGGTGCTTAATTGCCTTAACCTTGACTTTATGGCCTACTCGCTGAAGAACCTTAAGTAATTAGTAAACGGATAGGTGGCTAAAACAATAGTGCAGTTAGCGTAATTCTAACTTAGTTAAGTAGCTCTAAGCAACACTCTTTTTTAGTTAATAAAGGAGCAACCAGAGGTGACCCTACTTGCGTATAATAGGTACCTAATTGTCTCCCTAAATAAGTATATTCTTAAGGTTATTAAGCCTAATGCCTAATTTATCTATATCTTTAATGCAAAATAGAAACGGAGTGTTTATAGAAATAATATGGAAGGTAATATACCCTAAGGGGGTTTGGACCCTAATTGTGCTAAGAGAGGTTATAGTACCCTTACTAAAACAAATCGTGTGTTGGCCTACCGTTGAATGGTTAATCTAAACAGAGCTATTAAGCTATTAAAGGGCTTAAACTTAAGGTTCTCCTGCTATAGATACTCCTGCGGCTCTAGTATCTGGCATAATACCATAGAAGACGTTTACCGAGTATCTGTTATTAAAGGAGAACATAGAGCTCTCCTTTGGCTTATTAAAGATATCTAACTTCGTAATAGAATGGAGCGTAGATTGGTTATTAAGAACAGTAATGGTTTATATACCATCTATCTCACCATACTTAGTGAAGTATTGGTTAGGAGAGTAGTCCTTAATTTCTATATCCATAAGGAGCTGTTTGGTCTTATTAACCTTACCCTTAAGGTTTTCTACGCCTTTATATTAAACCAGGAAGCTTTGGAAGTAGGCTATAGTAACCTTATAATTTCTAACGTTTCTTGTACTCTAATGGAACTTATTTTATACCTCCTTTCGCTTATTAAGGGAGTGTCTAGTTAACTAGCAATTTGGCTTTTTATAAACGTAGCACTTCTTCTGGTAATCACTTTAAAATAAACCTCCACAAGGACCTCTATAATTGCCTTATAGTTGACGTTAATTATACCCTTTGCCGTATTCCCTACTACGGCTACTATATGTATAGTCAGTCTAGTTATAATTGTGTTAGTTAGGAATACTTAGTTGCGTAGGGTTTTCAGTATAGAACTGTTAAGATTCTTATGTTTGTATTATAGTACCTATAGCGGAGCGTAGCTTAGTATATACTCCTTCAAACGTATCTATAGGTTTGTATAGCGCTAAGTTACACTTAGGAACGCTATGGCATGCTAAAATAACCTAGTCCCTTAGGCTATTCTTATTTTGGTAAGTTTTAGTAAGACTACGTTGGATTTTCTAGAGTTTATTAAAGAGTAGTTAAAGGCACTCTAAACAAGTCTTTATTAAGTTAGAAGCGATAACTCTTTAGAATATAGTCTCCTGCTATTTAGATATATAAAGCTGGTAATTCTTATTAGTCTTAAAGTGGGCTCTGGTAAGCTAAAGTATTATATTAAAGCTATAGTTTCTACCCGCAATATGGTTGTAATAAAATGTCGCCGCCCGTCCCTTTAATATAACTAAGAAAGTATAATGAAACTAATAGCATTAGATTCCAACCTTACTGTAGTAGTTATAAAAGACCTGTAGTTTTATTCTAAGTATATTATATAATTCTCCTCTAAACTTCTTCTCCTCGTCCAAATATACCTTTATTAGGTTCGTGACTTCTTATAGTAGAGGCTTACCGGTTGGCTAGGGTAGAGGAGCTAGAGGCGGCGAAGGTAGAGAAAGAATACCTCTAGGTAAGAGAGCACCTCTAGGTAGGAGAGTACCTTTAGGTAGGATAGTAGCGTTCTAGGGGTTTTGTTCTAAATTAAAGTTGCCTTTTAAAGAATATGGGTTGGTTCTAGGTTTCTGTAGTTAATGTATAATCTTAGCTTCCGTCCATACTGGTTTTTCTGTATTAATAATAACGGCCTAGATATTACTAGTAATTGGGTTATTATTTTTAGTAATATATACCCTATTCCTATAGAGGAAGTCTTAAAATTTCTAAACAATATTAACATTGCCAAGTGCCTAGGTGTTGGCAGTCCATCCTATAAAATCCTCCCTAAAATATTCCCACAGCTGTAGATCGGCGTAGTGTCTACTTTAGTAGAATATAATATAGTATAGGAGAAAGCTATTAACTTGTTTTGTGGTATAAGTTATTATATTAAAGGTAAATTCGTCCCAATTTTTATTAATAAGTTTTGCGTATAAAGCTACCCTTAGTGGTAAGAAGTCTTCCCAGTCGTTTAAGGTAGGCGTAGCCATGTTTTCGGAGGGAGGGAAGTATTATTAGTATAGGGATTGTCATTTGGTACGCGTTTATGACGTATATTTGCGATTATAGGGCTTAGGACCAGTTCTGGCCTTAAATTATAAAGACTTATAAAGCGTGTTATTCTGTGTAATAGACGCAAGAATCTATAATCTAGGAAAGGCTTAGGACCAGTTCTGGCCTTTAAATCCTTAGATTTGTGGAAGAGTCCTATTTAAGGTTTAGGACCAGTTCTAACCTTAAAAGACAGCTTCCTCTAGTACAAGTAGCACTAGTACAGTGGCTTGTCTCTTCTTGGTGGAATACCTAGCTATTCTGTGGTATAATAGTGAAGTTAACCACTGATCAGTGTTAGTAACACAAGGTAATATCACGTAGCTACGGTTTGTAGATAGTATAATAATTGTTATTCTATTCTTCCTCCTGCTTAAGGAAGGGTGAGGAGCTTAAGGCTCCTCGCTATACTAGTGCCGCGGCGACACGTGACGGCAACTTGCCTTACGTAACAGCAACTTGCCTTACGTGATAGCAACTTGCCTGTATTCCCAATAACTAGTAAAACTTTTACCCTCTTCTACTTATTCTAAGAGTAGTTAGTTATATAGGTATTATATAAAGAGAAGATTTTACTTATAGTCTAGTAATATTATTAGAGAACCTCTTATATAGTAGGACGAGAAGTATACTAGATAATTATATTTTCTAATTCCTAATAAAGGATAATATTAGTAGAATTTAAACTTATAATCTATTATATTTAAAGTTAGTATATATTTATATAAGCCCGCGAAGCCCTACTGCACGCGTCCACGTCGCCGCGGGTGGAAACATTATTAGGATACTGATCCTTTTGATGGCCAAGTGCAGAGGCGATGGCAGAGAGCCGTCGCAGCGCGTGCAGCGCGCTGTCGTTTGACTGTGGTGTTGAGCCCGCGACGCGTACGAAGCATCGCCCTTAATAATACCAGGAGCCTCACTGCCTCCGCTTGGAGCTCCTGTCCTACCATCTAGGGAGGCCTATTAAGGGAAACTAGGATACGAAAACCACCCAATGTACGTCTACCTGGCTCGCAGCCAGGCCCGAAACTGGCCTTATTTAGCCAGTCGACGTAGACGCGCCCTAGGCGTACAATAGGATACCCTTGGGCTTGCACTAGCTCTGAGACCGCAAGGATATGGTGAGGGCGTAGGGAACCTCTTTTTATAAGAACTTGTTAGTTAACGCGTCGCAGGCACCTCGTATGAAACTTGTTAAGGCCCCAAGGCCACTGTGAAGAACTTGTTAAGGCCCTGCCTAGAGAACTTGTTAAGGCCCCTTTATGAGGGCCTATCTGGTATACCGGTACACCCAGGTGACTTAGAATAGGCGTGGTGCGCGCGACCTGGTTAACAGCGACGCGACAGCGACGCGACGGCGACTAGATGGCTTAATGAGGTGGAAACACGGGCAAAGCTCTAGGCAGCGGAAACACAGGCCAGCTTTGACGGCCCTATGGCGTTAAAAGGCGACTCACAGGAGGGTCTTAATAGGCGTGGTGTACGCAACCTGATGTATATGTATAAGGCGACTTATAGGAGGGTCTTAATAGGCGTGGTGCACGCAACCTAATGTATATATATGGGGGAGGCTATAGGGGAAACACAGGCCAGTTGGACGAGGACTTGACAGTCTTATAGAAAGGGGGGACACAAGCTTGGTTAGTAGGAGAGGGCAGAGTAGGTCGCCTAGCGCGGGACCTAGCATTGAACCCCTCCTGTAAGATACGGTCGGCCTGTTATAAGGAGACTTTTATAGGCATCGCGAAACGGGAACTAGTGGTGTATAGAGAGTTGCGCCCCTATAGTTCTGCTAGTCTCCTGCGGGGTGAAGTGCGTAGTAGCTACTGCTGGCTCTAGGGACCTTACCCCTTAGCTGGGCTCTGACCCCTGGTGCACCTGATAGGCAGGCAGGATCACGTCCTGGCTGGAGAAGACTACTATGTGGCTTGAGAGAACGGATGCGCGTGTTGGTATATTAACAGACGGAACCGTTTGGTTACTAGGACGGTATGCCGGTGAGACGTGCTTAAGGAGCAAACAGGAGTTACTTAGGTAGGGGAGGCTTTAGTCCGGCCTTAACTGTAGAAGGTACCCAAGGCTTCTATATTGTAGGATGCAGCTATGACACCTTTGTAGGAATACGCCAGTAGGCACATAAGACGGGAGTTGTGACCCCTGAAAAAGGCAGCTTATGCCTATACCGGCGGAAATAATGGAAAAGGTGTAAAACTAGAGGCTATGGAAGGCTCCCAAGCTGTGTAAAAGCGTACCAACTCTAGGAGGAGACTCTTATACAGACTGTGGGGGGGCGGACTGGTGCTTGGGCAAACCCATTATAAGATATCCAAAAGAACTAGTGAGACCCCCCGTTAAGGTGGTGGCAGCCAACTGCTTATAGAAAGCCCCTAGGCCTTTAGACTTAGGTATTAGGAAATATACTAGAAAACTGGGGTAGAGGCCTGGATAAGCAGGCACGTCGAACTCTACTATATAACTACCTACCTACTAGGAGACATGAACCTCCACTACCCACAGTGGGGGGGCATCTATGTTGCTGCTGATTGACAGGCAGAGTGCCTACTAAGAGCTATAGATAACGGGGGCCTTAAGCTAGCTACCCCCCTAGGTGCAATTATATGGTAATAGGGCACCGCTAAAAGTATAATTAACCTTATGATTATGGACGAAAACCTATACCAGAGACTCGAAAGGTGCTCCCCTAAAGAAGAATGGGCACTTACCTTAGACCATATCCCTATCCAGATACAACTAGATCTAGACATTAAGGCGCAACCAAATAGTAAAAGATACGTAATAAGGAAGCTTAACATAGATAGCTTCCTTAATACAATTAAATAACAACTCTAAGACCTAGAAGAAATCCACCTAATACCAAATAAGTAAGGCTTATTAGCTACCCCTAAGGAAATTAATTAAAGACTAAAAAGGATCTAGGTAGTAATTAAAAGCGGGCTAAAAGAGTACTGCCTAGTTTTAAAACCAGGCCCCTATACGCGACACGCATGGTCCGTATAGTGCGCGGCCCTTGTAGCCGGCCAACGACGAGTAAGGAGGAAATATATAAGCAGCCACGATTCTAAGGATGAGAGATAATATAAAGACACAAGAAATCAGCTAAAGAATACCCTAAGAAAAGAAGTAAGGAATAACTAAAGACGGTTTATAAATAAATATACTACTAATTTAAGTCTCCCCTATAATAAGGGCCTTTGGACCATAGCGAAATGGGTAAAGAAAAAGGCGGGACGCCTAGTAGAAGATCCACACCTACTACCCTTATAAAGAGTAGGCGAACTACAGGCTATAAGTAACAATAATAAGAAGGCAAAGATCCTTATAAAAAGATTTTTCCTTTAACCGGCTCTAGTAGACCTTAGCGACATTACTAGTAAAACACTAGTGACTCGCCTAAGGGTTAACAGCGACATAACAACTAAAGAAATGGCTAGAACTATTAGCTGCTTCTTAAACAATATAGCACTAGGACTAGATGGGATCTTAAACAAAGCCCTAAAGACCTGTGGACCACTTATAGCACCTTAGCTTGTAGACGTAGCCAGAGTATGCTTTGCAATAGGCTACTACCTATAACTTAGAAGATCCATAACGACGGTCGTCTTATAAAAAGAAGGCAAAGCAGACTACTTAATCCCAGGAAGCTACCGCCCTATTGCCTTAAAAAACACCCTAAGCAAGATCTTAGAAAAGGTTATAGCGGACTATATAGCAGATATAGCAGAGGAACACGCCCTACTACCATAAAGCTAAATAGGGGCAAGAAAGAATCGCTTAACGTTATTAGCACTTACACTAATCGCTACCACCATTAAAACTGCATGGGCTATGCGAAAGGACTTTATAGTATTAATGCTTAGCCTAGATATTAGCGGCGCCTATAATAATATACCCTATAAGCGTCTCCTATATATCCTTAGGGCAAAGGGCTTCCCAGAATAAATTATTTAATTTATTTAAGAATTTATAGGCCAGAAAGAAACATTACTGGTCTTTAGCGGATACCAGAGCCCCCCTATTATAGTTATAATAGGAATACTATAAGGATTACCTCTGTCGCCTATACTCTTCCTCTTCTTTGTAAGCAACCTACTTAATACCTTTAAGGAAGGGGCGACCTAGGGGATAGGCTTTGTTAATAACATAAACCTAATTATATATGGGCCAACAGCCGCAGAGAACTGTAGGACACTAGAGAAAGCCTATAACACCTATATAAAATAGGCAAGACAATATAGAGTCCAATTCTTACCAGAGAAATACTAGCTAATCCATTTTATAAGAAAATGTAACCAATCTGCAGATCTTTAGCATAAAATCCATATCTAAGGCTTTAGGGGTCAACTGGTTCAAGGCCTAAGGGTATTAGGAGTGTGGGTAGACAGCAAGCTCTAGTAGAGCGTATATACGGCGCAAGCGGCCCATAAGGGCTAAGCACAGTATATCGCTATATCCAGGATTGTTAATTCTATATGGGGTCCATGCTTCCAGAGGTCACGCCTACTATATACAGTAGTTGTCCGGCTAACCATAATATATAGATCTAGTATTTGGGCTACTAGAGAAACCAAGAAAGGCCCCCCTAAATTACTCCTTAAACCACTCCAAAAGGTCTAAACAGCCTGCCTTAGGAGTATAATAGGCGGGTATAAGCAAACGGCCACAGCACTGCTTAAGAAGGAAGCCAATATTCCCCCCCTATAACTATATATTGAAGCCGATGTAATGCAAAGGGTGTAAAAGAAACGCAACTTTAACGTTATAAAGTATATCAAGACACGCCTAAATAAACTATGGAGGGACCCTAGGGTACCCTATAGGAGAAGGAACCAACAACCCCAAAGTAGGGAAGATATATTAGGAAAACAGGTAGAGAAAGTAGAAGAAGAATAGTACGGCGCTAGGGCCCAGGCCTATATAGAGGAGAAAGGAAGACACGTAAGAGGCCAGCAAAGATAATAGTAAGGGAGAGAAAGAAGCTAAAGTAGAGCATAAAAGAGTACTGGAAAACTATCTACTATAATATAATACTGGTTGGACCGACGCTGGAGAGACAAATAGGAGTTAAAGGCATAAAGGTAGACTTAGGCAAGGGGAACCTAAGCTATAGCATGGGTAATACTATAGGGGGTAAATACCTAAGGGCTCTAAGAGGGCCTAACAAAGGCAGAAAATACAATAGCAACACTCTTAAGAATAGGAATAATAGGACTAAAAGATTAGCTTTACTAAGTAGGTGTCTTAGTAGGTAGCCCAAGGTGCGAATATGGCTGGCTAAGACAGACACCAAAATATATAATACTATTATGCCCCTTATACACCGGCTGAGAAGCAATGCTCTCAGCAGCTGGCATAGAAAACTATAATACACTGCTCTTAATATAGAAAGGCCTTAAGGCGGCTACCCAGTGGCTTATTGGCTAAAATGTGCTAGACCAGTTCCGGGTTATAAAGGAAATAATAATAGAAGGTAAAGGGGCGAGTAATAGGCGCCCCCTAATAACTCTACAGGAGTAGAGTACAGTGTATAATACTAGCGCGTCCGTAGGTTTATTACGGCAGCAGTGGTTCCCAAGGAGGTTAAAAAGTAAGGTAGTAGAGCACCACTGGTAACTCGTAGGCGACTTATAAGCGAGCCCTAAAAGGTAGGGAGACGGATCACGGGGTTTTCTTAAATAGAGTTTTCTCCCCATATATATATAAGGAGTAGTCCGCGTGGGCCTAACAGGGATCCGAATTGGACGTTAAGCAATAAATAATATATATATATTTATATAAAGTATAAAAGTATATATATTAGATCCCGCCACGCTAATAATAAGTTTATAAGCACTTACTATCTTTTTAGCTGTATAGGGATGTGGGTGCAGGATACGTTATATAAAGGTAGGGAGGTAGATTACAAGGTTTTCTTAAATAGAGTTTTCTCCCTAACGTAATTCACCAGGTAGTGGCGGCCTCTAGGTAGTAGCGGCCTCCAAAAACTCACCAAAAAAACTAAAAATTGGTTTTTAGTATCTTAATAACAGCTTAATAATAAATTATAAAATTTTATAATTAGACTCTTATACTTACTTTAAAACCTCTATTAAAGTTTTAGAGTAATTAGTTTAGCCATTATTAATATACTAAGATTTATTAAGATTTAGCTCTTAAATTTAAGCTTAATTATTATATCTTAAGAACTACTTATTAAATTACTTTAAAACTTTAATAGAGATCTTTGTAAAGGCTTAGTCAACAGAATAGGATTCTATTAGTAGCCAGTGAATGAGAATTCCAAGACGAGGACTGGAAGAAGGTTGAGGAGAGGACATGTCTATATACATAGTGCCAAGGCTCGGCCGAGCCCCTGACTAGGGTCTATAACAGTGCCGTAACAATCTTAAAATAGGTAGAAGAGTCTAATTATAAATTTTTATAATTTATTATTAAGCTATTGTTAAGATATTAAAAACTGATTTTTGGTAAGTTTTTAGAGGCCGCTATTACTTAGAGGCCGCCACTACCTGGTGAATTACGTTATATATATATAAGGAGTAATCCGCGTAGGCCCAATAGGGATCTAAATTAGACGTTAAGTAATAAATAATAATATATATTTATATATGCTACCTATACGTCTTTATATAAGCATTTTCTTCCTTTATTACTAATACTAGCTATATTTATAGCGTCGTATAATAGGGGGTAAAGGCTTAGTTTATTCTTTCTCCTAGTGTTACGGCACTGTTATAGACCCTAGTTAGGGGCTCGGCCGAGCCGAGCCTTGGCGCTATGTATATAGACGTGTCCTTTCCTCGACCTTCTTCTAGTCCTTATCTTGGAATTCTCGTACCTGCCTATTAATAGATTCTTGTTCTTTTGACTAAGCCTTTATACCTAGTATATTTTATCCTACTATTATTAATAAGGGCTAGCTAATAGAATTAATAGAATTAAGGCTCTATAACTATACGCATACTTTTAATTCTAGTATTTATATACGGTCTAACTCTTGCGGGATATCACTAGGGGAAGGAATAGTTCAATTTTTGCGGATATCCAGATATTATCTGCATATTATCCGATATCCTTACCTTAGCAAGCTTAGACCACATATTTGGAATAATTTTATATCCGCTCCACGTAAAATCGAAAATGTGGTCTGAGGGTGTTTTATAACATTTGTAGAGCGCCTAAACGATATCCGCGTTACAGAGGTTGCGGATATTAAAATAACTTAACACTAGTATTTTATATCACTTCCTAAAGTTCATTGATTATATAACAGAACCTAGGCTTTTAGAATATATAATTTTTATCACTTAGGTATTTTTAGGTCTTGTGATTATTTTCATTAAAAAAAAAACTGTGTTATTAAGGGCGTAACCTCTATATAACTTTATTAAAACACTAGCTAACACTAGCTAATATATATAAAACCTATATAGATCTACGATAGGTACCTTAAGGCACCTACTATAGCTAGGTGGATATATAATATCCGCATTACGGGTTATAATATATAATATTAGCGTTGCAGGTTGTAATATCTATATAAGCTAAAATAAAGATATCCGCACTATAAAATAGCCAACTGCTATATTATATACTACACACCAAGAAGATTATACGCCGGCTAGAGTTAATATTAATAAAAAGAACCCACTTAATATATTAAGATAGAGACGTACTATAAGTCCAAGTATTTAAAAGTCCTCTAGCATATTATCTATAGCCTTATCGGATCCGTCCTTATAAGGATTATATAGTAATCCGCTAATATAAGACATCCGTGTATTAAAATCCGCAACGCCGCCCTATAAGAGCCACTCTAATCTAAGTTAAAGAATAGCAGGTGCCTTAAACCTAACATCCCGCACACGCTAACGCATAATTAAATCCTTAGCAATTATATTTTTAAGGGACTAGATATTAACTATAGGAGACTTAATTATATAATTGGATATTATCCGCTCACTAAATACGTCCTTAAACTCAGTATAAAGAGGTCCAGTATAGCTTATAGTAAAAACACTCCACCTAAATAGAGAGTCTACTCTAAAGGTTAAGTTTCCGCGTAATTAGAGTAGCTCCTTTAGCTAAAGATTTAGTAGCTTATTAAGTTAATTAGCTTTAAAAAAGCTATTTAACTTTCCGCAATTATTAATTAACCCATTTGCAAGTATGGCCCGCTAAAGTACTGGATTATACACCTCCGTTGCAATTAACCTCTAGAAATACATTATTTTAGATGTATAGTTATTGCTCCTTAATCTGGCAAAGTAAAGGCAAAGGCGGGCGATTGTATGCTTTAAAAGGCCGATATCCGCATGCTTAAGGGCGTATTTTAACACTTTATGTTTTAACTACCTGTAGATACTAAATATAATTAAAGAACTCCACGTTAACAATTTAAGCAGGCTGGCTTGTAGTAGCGGAGCTAGGTACTATAAGCAATTGATCCATAATTTAAGAACCTCCATGGGTAGAGGGCTGCGGAGGAACCAATTTATTGGCCTTACGGCCGACTTTGGAGCTAAAACCCGTTACGCGGATATCCTTAATATGCTATAGAAACTGCTTAGGTATTAAGGAACTAATATATCTTTTAACCGCACCTTCTTTGTAGATATTAAGCCTATTGCGGATATATATTAAGAAGAGCACAATAATACAGGTGTCAAAACTATGCAGTACTAGCTCCTTAAGATAGTGAAAGGGAAGGCGCTCTATAGGAATATTTCATCGCCCAAGGTAATTTATATAAGCGTAGAGCGTAGAGTACTACTACGCATATTGCTAACCATTAAAGAAAGTCCTTATAATTATATATAGGAAGTTTAACTGGAGGTGCTAAAGACCTAGAATAGGTAGGACCTAATGGTAGCTATTATATAGAAGCGCAGCCTCCGCCCGCTCCCGCTTATAGGCGTGGATAAGCTTTACAGTTTTCTAATTACTGTATACTAGATATAATCGGTCCTGGAAATCGTTATCGCGATTAAGTTATAATTGCTTTAGGAAGATTGTTTTAAGTATACGGTAGTTACTATTTATAGAAGCCTTGCTCTCTATAATAGGGCCTAGGTTTATATATATTGTCTTTATAGATAGTAGAATATTAATCTCCGGTATACGCGGATATTTAAGCTTAATATTAGATTTAAAAATATCATTTATAGCGGCCAGATATGCGCTTTAGAGAGCATCTGCAATCACAAATATAGATATCCAATTTTAAATGCTATTATATATATTACCTGGCGCCTTAGCAATATCCTTAATCCAAAGCTACACCTAGTTATACAGCATATTTTAAAGAAGGCCACTAGGGGGAATATAAGATCCGCGGATAAGCTTTCCAGTAGTATAGGAATAGAAAATACCAGTGTCTCTAATTAACTAATATTGCGTTCACTTAAAGTAGTTAAAATTGTTATATATAATATAGATATTATTAAGAGCGGATATTAATTAGAGGTAAGTCTTTAACAATATTAGCGCCAGTATATCTGCTGCTAGTATTATAACCTTCCTTAAAGGGTTTAGCTAATCCCATCTTCTAGTAGTTAAGCGTCTTATATCCATTAATAAGCCCTAGTCTATAAAGCAGTGATAGAACCTAACGCTTTATACCTATACCTTAAAGATAAAGACTAAGAAGCTAAGCAAAGCAGTTAATAGAGCTTTAAGCGCGGCCTAATAAAAGGATAGATATAAGAAGAACAACCTGTAACGGGACTAGCCTAGTTATAGTAGGAATGTCTCAGTAAAACACTTGATAGATAGAACTTGAAGCTTTGACCGAATTCTACTGAATTCTGCTAGCTTGATTGACTTCTGCTAAGTTCTGCCAGATTAATCGAATACTACCGAAGTCCATCCGCGTGCGTACGTGCGCATGTATTGACCAAGACTCCTAAACTGTTTAATTGCAAGATTCTCTCGTTATTCCTTTCTCTTTTTTACGCAACGTCTTGTTCCTAGCAAGAGCTATATACCCTTAGATTTAGATAGAATTTATATTATTCCTTTAAATCTTTCCTAAAGCCTCTTCGCGCCCTTATATTACGTTGCGTCTAAAATAACTACTATTAAAATGGCAAACGACCTTAAATCCCATACGTTAACTACGAGCATTATAACCCTAGTTAGGGAACAGTTAACTGCAATATAAGAAGCCTTTATAGATACTTTAGCTTAGTAGTGGGCTGCACTAGAAGCCCAGTATTAGTAATTAATAAAAACACTCCGCGAAGAACTCTGCAATATTAATACACTTATAATGGAGACCCTAACAGTAACACCTATAAACGAAATTAAAATAACTGTATGCGAACCTAGCCTGTTAAATGCGAACCCTAAACTAGTAACAGTAGCTTAACCTATACCTATAACAAACCTAGTACCTACTATAAAATTAGAAAAGCTTCCTGACCCTTTAATATTTAATAGAAATTAAAATAACCTACATCCCTTTATAACTAAGCTCCGCCTTAAACTCTTAACGAACTATAACTAATACCCTACCAAAGCTAGCAAGATTAGCTATAGGATATCTTAATTAAGCAAAAATACTACACAAACTATGGATCTATTCTTCTATAATAGCACCTTTGTTAATTTTAAAATCTTTATCTCTTTATTAGAACGAATATATAATAACGCTAGCCGTAAACACACCACTGTTACTAAACTTAAAAACCTATAATAACGGAATTAAGACTTTACTAGCTTCTTTTTGGAATTTTTAGGCCTCGTTAGCAAACTAGATTGGAATAAAGCCGCTAAAGTTGCTGCTCTTTAACAAGCTATTTTGGATGAAATTAAAGCATAGTTAGTAGGTAGGGAACTACCAAAGAACCTACCCAAATTTGCTATAATGTGTTAACAAATTGATGAGGACCTTTAATATAATAAATAAACTCGTTCTCTAAAGCTAATTATGCCTTGCGTTTAAGACTCTATAAAACCAATATATACCTTAAAGCGCGACCCTTCTCTGAAACCTATGCACGACCCTATAGACCTTGACGCCACTTAATCCTACGCACCCTTAGGAACTGACGAATAAAGGACTCGAGCTACAAATGGAGAATGCTTTGGATATGGCAGAAAAGGACATATCTAAAGGAATTGCCGAACTTACCCTTTTGAAAAAGTCCGCCGTAGTTCCTCCTAGTCTTTAAAATGCACCTACTCCTTAAATCGCACTTATTCTTTAAGCCGTACTTACTCCTTAACTTATACTCATTTTATAAATTATACCTAGTTGTTATAAGGCATCTTATGCTTGGCTAACTTGGCTAACGAATTATCCTAGGGCCAAGTCGCGCCTTAGGATAAGAAGTGGAAAAGTATAAGTGTCTAGGCTCTTCCAGCGCTAATATACAACACAATTCCCTTAATATACTTGGCGAAATTTAAATACTTAGAAAATAGAAGGAGGTATAAATCCTTATAGACAGCGGAGCTACTAGCATAGGCTTTATTAATACGAACTACACGAAAACCTAACGCCTAAATTTAAAGAAACTCAATAAGCCCTAAGGCCTATAAGGCTTTAACGGCAAACCCTTAATATATGGCGAATTAACGTACTACGCTCTTGTGAAAATGCGGATAGGCGAATACCTTAAATACGTTTCCCTATTTGTAATACCCCTGAAGCAATATAAGATAATACTTAGACATAAATAGCTAAAACGGCACAACCCTTTAATTAGCTAGGTTAAAGAAACACTAAAATTCCGCACAACCTATTACCGAAGTTATTGTTTAAAACACCACCTGCCCTATAAATATGTATAAGACTATTCGAATTTGATATAATACAAATTGCCCTTACTACGAACCTTAAACCAACACGACAAAACTACAACTGCTAATTGTAGTAAAGAATGCGAAGATAATATATCAAAACCCCTTAAAATTCGTATAATACAAGCCGCACCTTTTATTTTGTTAGTAAGAAAATAAGACCACGAAATCTTCGCTATAACAATAGAAGATATTAAGAAGGCGCTAGAACTAAAGTAGTATATTAACCCTTAACCTCTTATACCTAAGGAGTACCACGATCTAATTAATGAGTTTAAAAAACGATTTGTAGACCAGCTGCCCCCGCATTAAAATAAATATAATTTTAAGATAGAACTTAAACCTAGTACAACACCAAAGTTTGGTCCGCTATACGGTATATTATAAGAAGAACTGCTTGTGATGCAACAATACCTTAATAAGCATCTAGAAAAAGGATTTATTTGCCCTAGTTAATCTCCATTCGCCTTACCTATATTATTCATTAAAAAGCTAGGAGGAGGCTTAAGATTCTATATTAATTACCGAGCCCTAAATATAATTATGATTTGAAACTGATATCTAATCCCCTTAATCTAAGAGACGCTTGACCGCCTAGCAAAGGCACAATATTTTACAAAGCTTAATATAGTCGCTGCCTTTAATTAAATTCGCATCTAAGAAGGAGATAAGAAGTACACAGCCTTTTATATATAATGGGGACTCTTTAAATACCTAATAATGCCGTTTAGTATAAAGAACGGTCCCAGTATGTTTTAGCAATACGTTAACAATACGCTTTATAAATTCCTTAATGTATTTATTACCGCGTATATTAATAATATCCTAATCTACTTATCTTTGCTTTTTAAGTATCAAAAACACGTCCGAATGGTCCTTAAACGTTTGCGAGATACGGGTTTATAATGCGATATTAAGAAATACAAGTTCTATATATCTGAAGTTATGTACCTAGGCCTAATTATATCCTGTAATGGAATTAAAATGGACCCTAAAAAGGTTGCTGCGATTATAAACTAGGGAAGCCCTAGTAATATATAAAACATTTAAGGATTCCTAGGATTTGCAAATTTCTACCACTAATTTATTAACTAGTTCTTAAAAATTGCCTAACCATTAGTAAACCTAATAAGAAAGAATATAAAATTTAAATAGACTGCTAGATATAAACAAGCTTTTAATAACTTAAAACAACGCTTTATAACCACTCTAATTCTTGCCCACTTTAACCCTAACCTTAAATGTGTTGTCAAAACAGACTCGTCTGATTATGCCCTAGGGGGAGTGTTATCGCAATATAATAAGGACGGTGAGCTATGTCTAGTAGCCTTTCTCTCTTAAAAGCTCGCCCCTACCGAATCGAACTATAAGATATACAATAAGGAACTACTTGCAATTGTTAGATACTTTAAATAATGGCGTCTAGAACTTAAAGGATTATTGTTTCCGATATATATATTAACGGACTATAAAAACCTGCAGTACTTTATAACTATAAAGCAGTTAATGTAGCGCTAAATTCATTAGGCCGAATACCTCTTATAATTTGACTTTAAGATTATATACCAACTGGGTAAACTCAATTAGAAGCCTAATACATTAATATAACAATTATAAGATTTACCTGCAAATGCCTTAGATAAACGGATTACAAATTAATTATGGATCTTATTGCCCCCTAAATACTTTGAGAAACTATATCCTATATTCCTAAATACGGAACTTAATAGAAACGAATTAGAAATCAATAAATAGGAAATGGAAATTAATAAGCTAATAGAATACGAATATAAGAACGACGTATAGATAGCAGATATAATAAAAGCGATTTGAATAGGAAAACGACAGTATAAAGATATTACACTCGCTAAATGCGAAATTCGTAACAATCGACTATACTATTAATAGAAGATGGTAGTTCCAAATTCCGAACCCTTATAATTTAAGATACTCGAATTTGTATACAATTCCCCTATAGTAGGACATCCTGGCTATGCGAAGACTTATAAGATTATTTAATAAGTATACTACTAGCCTATAATGCACGACTATATATAAAAATACATTTAAGCCTGTAGAACGTGCGTGCGTGGGAAGACCTCTCACGTAAAGAAGCAAGGAGTATTTTAACCATTGCCAATTCCAATGCAAAGATGGCGAGATATCTTAATTAACTTTGTAGTTAACTTGCCTAACAGTAATAGGTTTACAAATATTATAGTAGTCGTTAACTATCTTATAAAAATGCGATATATAATTCCTATGGACTTAATTAATGCAATATTAGTAGCTAAATGTTTTGTTAAATATGTCTTTAAGCTACACGGACTTCCTAATTTAATAATATCCGACTATAGATGTTACGGACGCTTTAAGTACGATATTACGACTACTTGGAGAAGAGTCGTAGGAAGCTAGTTAGTTGATATAGGCACGGTCCAGGATGGATCTGGTGGAACCATATGACGAGAAATAGTAAGCGAGTCACATAATGTTATACGCAGTGTACGAAGTATACGCAGTGTACGCCATGTATAACACGTATAACACGTACCTCACGTACAAAAGAGGATTTCTTAGGAGTACAGTTGTGTATTTAAAGGACCTCAGTCCCTACCGTAGATAGTTCTCTCCTTATAGTAAATCTTAGAATATAATTAGAGTTAATCTATTAGGCAACCACTCCACCAGTTATTATTACGTTGTTATTTTGTCATACCTATATACCTAGCCCAATAACAGAACCCACCGTAGTTCCTGCTATAAGGTTCCGTTACACATTCACTATTAAGGTTACGGTATTGGAACAAAATCGAACAATATACCACCAAGAGCAGCACTAGTCACGACGGCGTCAACGGGAGCCACAACCTTAGGGCCAGGTGATACTAGTATAGACGAGGGGGATTCTTAAGTAGTTACGCAAGGTTAGTTACAAGAAATGGTTAATCACTTATAAGACAATAATAGGATACTTAAAGAACGCATTAATGAAATCAGAGTAGTAAAGATTAAGTTACCGTTAATTAAACAATTTTTAGGAGAGAAGTTAAAGCTTAAAGGATTTCTTACGTAAATACACTTTAAGGTAATACAGGAAGGAGCGAAGTTAGCAATATCGTTAGACCAAGTAGCCTATACAGGATTATTCCTAACGGGGAGGGCACTTAAGTGGTTTAAGCCATATTTTACGGAAATATAGGCTAATAGCATAACAACTACTAACCAAGATATACGGTATATATTTGCTAGTTGGAACGGGTTCGCAGAATGGTTAATATAGATATTTAGAGACCTAGAAGCTATAACTACAGCGGAATAAAAGCTTTAGAACTTAGTATAACGCACTTTAGCAATTAAGTATATAACATAGTTTCAAACACTAGCCACGCAGGTTAAGTGGAACGATAGGGCGCTTATAGCATAGTATAAATAGGGACTTAAGGCTAAAGTCCAGGACATAATTATTCTAATAGAAGATGCGGATACTCTAAGAGAGTTAATAGATTAGTTAATAAAGATTAATAATAGAATCTATTAAAGGGAACAAGCTAAGAGAGGGCAAGATAGAGTTCCATAGTTATATAAGGCGCAGAGTACGCAACGATAGACATAGAGTTAAAAACCATAGAATAGCGTAGAGCTAATAGACCTAAGCAGTACTAAAGAAACCTAAAGATGGGAAAAGAAACTATAGAAACCCAGAGGTTAAGGATTAAGTAATTAAAGGACCTAAAAGCAGAGGCCAAACCAGGGATCTCAGTAGTAGAAGACGTTTAGGCGGACTCTACAGCAAGAAAGATAGTTTAAAGATAGAGCTTGTATAAATTGTGGAAAACAAGGTTATTTTGCCAGAGACTATAGAGGTGGTTAGAGTAACTACGCGGTAAAGGGAACCAGACTAGCAGACAGCATATACATACAGAGGGACGATGGTGTACTATAAGGAATAAAAGAGTATTCAATTAACAGTTTTGCGTATTGTTATAACAACGCATACCGAATTTATAAAGACGCTAAGTATAGCGTAAGCTATTGGCCATAAGAGCCAGAGTTAAGAGGACTTAAAGAAACTAGAGAGTTAAATAAAGAATAAGATTAACCCTATAAGCTAGATTGAGATGTCACAGTAATATACAGACAAAGATTAGTAGTAATAACAATAGAGTTAGAGTACTCATTAATTACCAGTAATAAGGATAAAAAGGAGGCTAATTGGGAGCACTTAAACCTTAATAACGCAATAGAAGCAGAGACTAAGACCATCACCAAACAAGGTTTAGTAACGGATGTTATAATACTATTAGATACAATTTCCATCGCTTTATAAGACAATAGGAGCAACGTTTAGAAGAAACTAAGTAAGTAGACAACTGCTAGTGCTAGCTTATTACTCAATAAAGGCAAAAGGCTACAGGCTTAAGATTTTTAAGAAGAGATAAGAGAAGCTTAAGATTTTTAAAGTAAGATAAGACACACCTAAGGACCCACAACGGACGAAAACCGATGGGAAAGGGCAGTAACTTAGTTTAGTAACAAATAAATAAGTATAGGACGCAAGTTCAAGAACTACAAGTTCGGAGAACGAGTAAGAATATTAGCAATTCTAGGTAAACGCAGTGTTTAGCCTAAAGATTGAACAGTTAATACTAGGATTAAAAAGTAAGACGACTATAAAGATCTAGCTATAAGACGCAGAAAACAAGAAACTATAGATAAGTTTAGGACAAGAATTATTATATAGCAAGAGCAAAAGCTAGATAAGAGGTCAGCTATACTAAGTTGTATAAGGAACAGAGCACCCATGCGAAGAATTACTAATAGGCTAAGTACAGGGACACCTAGGGCAAAGTAGTTAAACAAATTAGAATAAGAAAAGGATCTAGATATTCTAACTAAGTTTAAAGAAAGACATACTAAAGGATATCACAATGTAGTAATAACAAGGTACTTTCTAATAGATAGACTATATACACTAAACCAGTTATATGGAAAGTGGTATAGGCAACAATACAATAATAAATAGGAAGACTTTTATATATAGCTAGATAAAAAAGTTGTCTAAAACTAACCCATTACAGAGAAACGCATAAGTTATATTAAAGGAGTATTAATTATAATGTTAAGGAACCTAGAAGAGGGATCTAGGAACTAGAAAGACAAGCGACAAATCTTAGTACCCATAGCAGAAATACTAGTGGTTAGGTTAACTAGGTATAGGTTTAAACTCAAGAATAAAGATAAACTAAGAGTTAACCCAAAATATATAGCGCATTATACACTATTATAAATAGCTTGTGTGGATAACACGTGTAATATATATAGAGCACCTAAAGATAAGAACTGGAAGTACCTAGTAAGAATATATTAGGCACTAGAGGAAAAGCGGTTCAGGAATGCTAAGTATATACATAGTTAGCACCTAGTAGAAGTATAAGGTTAAAGAGACTTAATACTTTAACCAGGAAGATTCCTTACAGAAGAATACCTAGACAGATAATAGTAGTGGGAGTGCCTAGAGAACACTTATCTATAGTATATAGAGGAAAAGAAACAAACTAAGTATTAGCTAAAGTTAAACTAAGTATAGGCAGGATCTAGCAGCTAACAGTTAGGAAAAGGGGAGGTATATAGGACTAAAGGGAACTAGTATTAGAGCCTTAAACCCTTAAAGGAATTTAAGAATAATACCTAAATTTAAAAGCTAAGTGGCAAGATTAGCAGTTTAAAGCGTTAGTAGATAGTGGAGCAACTAGGAACCACATATTACTAAAGGTAGTAGAAAGGATAGAGTTACCATATAGATAAAAGGAACACCTATATCCACTTATAATAATTTCAGGAGATTAGATAGCCTACAGAGGAGGCATTATTAATTTTAAAATAGGACCTATTTAGATAACTATTAAAGGGAGACCAGTTAGAATGTCTTTTAATATCCTACCGTTAGGACAGGACAAGGCAATACTAGGAATGCTTTAGTTATAGAAGTACAATCTAAGGATTAATTGGGTTATAGGTTAAGTCAATATCAAGGATATATAATGGCGTAAAGTGCGACAGCAAACCAAGTTGGTATAGTACTAAGTTAGAGCGATATATAAAGAGACTAAGCGAGGCTTAAGTTATATACCAAAGAGATACCACAAGTATGGTAAAAAGTTATGGTCACTAGAAAGTAAGAAGCTATTAAAGCATATAGCTTAGGACCACGAGATAGAATTAGAAGAGGGAATAAGTCTAAAGTTCTTTCCAATCTACAAGCTTACTAAGACAGAGTTAATAGCGCTTAAGGAGTTTATTTAGGAGAACTTACGCAAGGGATATATTAGACCATTATAGTTATTAGTAGGATATCCAGTGTTGTTCATCCCAAAGAAAAACGGAAAACTCAGGATGTGTATAGACTATAGATAGTTAAACAGCATCACTAGGAAGGATAGGTATCCTTTACCCTTAATTAGCGAAATCTAAGACAGGATAGGCAACGTAAAGATCTTTACAAAGATAGATCTAAGATAGGCGTACCATTAGATTAGAATCAAGGAAGGCGACAAATAAAAGGCAGCCTTTAGGTCAAAGAAAGGACTATACAAGCCATTAGTTATACAGTTTAGGCTTATAAACGCACTAGCAACATTCCAGAAGCAAATTAATAGTATATTAGGAGAACACCTAGATAAATTTATTATAGCATACCTTAACGACATTATTATCTACTTAGAGAGTAAGGAAGAGTATAGAGAATACATTAAATAGGTCTTAAAGAGACTATAAGAAGAACAGATGCTAGTAGCAATTAAGAAATGCGAGTTCTTTACTAGGAAGACCGATTTCATTAAATTTATTATCAAACTAGGCCAACTTAGCATAGATCTAAAGAAGATCGAGGCTATAGTAAATTGGCAGGAACCAGAGAATGTTATATAGTTAAAATCGTTCCTAGGGTTTTGCAATTACTGCAGAAGGTTTATAGCGCAATAGTTATAGGATATTAAGCCGTTTATACAGTTAACAAAGAAAGAAGAACCGTGGGTATAGGAAAAGGAATAATAAGAACTATTTAAGAGAATTAAAGAGTTGTTTACCTAGGAGCCAGTTCTTAAGATCTATTAACTAGGTCTAGAGACGGTTGTAAAAACAGATGCATTAGACTTTACATTAGGGGCATACTTCCTATAAAAACATTAAGATGGATGGCACCCAGTGGCATACTATAGTCGGAAGATGACACTATTAGAGTTAAACTATAACATCTACAACAAGGAGTTGTTAGGTATAGTTACAGCGCTTAAAGAATAGAGAGTATTCTTATAAGGTACTAAGAAACCATTTATAGTTAAAATAGACTATAAGAACCTTACAGGATTCCTAATAATAAAGGAACTCAACTAAAGATAGGTTAGATGGGCGGAAATGCTTACAGAATATTATTTCGAAATTTAGTATACCAAGGGTATAGACAATATATAAGCAGACGCTCTAAGCAAAAAGGCTGAACTATAGAGTAGTGAAAAGCTATTAGGAGCTTTATTGCAAAAGGATTAAGACGGATTAATTAGGTATAATTATCTAAAGATTACAGCAACCAAGGAAAGTTAGATCTATAAATCACTAGCAAGTAATTAGATATAGAAGATTTAAAAAGCATAGGTAGAGGATCTAGACTTAGAGCAATACAAAAACAGAGAAGCAACGTATGTGCCTAAGTCTATTACAGAAGAGTTTGTTAAGGAATTCTATAAAGAAACAATATAAGGATACAACGGAGCTATAGGCTTAGTGTTAAGACTTTAAAAGAAGTACATTATTTAAGGAATCTAGGGACTAGTAAGATAAGTTATAAAGGAATATCCAAATTGCTAAAGAAACAAACCGACAAGGTATAAGCCGTATAGAGGGCTATAACCTATTAAGACACCAGGAAGACTATAGGAGGTTATATTATAGGACTTTATTATTAAGTTACTAAAGTTAAGAGATTCTATTACAGGACAAGATCATAACGCGATTTTAGTAATAGTAGATAAGCTAATAAAGTGGGGATACTTTATAGCATACACTAAAAAGATATTAGTAGAAGATGTCGCTAGAATCTATATAAAAGAAGTATTTATAAAACATGGAGCACCAAACAAGATTATATCGGATAGAGATCTAAGATTTATAGTAGCATTTTAGGAAGTATTTCTAGCAGAATAAGGGGTTCGCGCAGTAATATCTATAGCGTATTATCCGCAGACGGACGGATAAACGGAAAGACTAAACTAGACACTAGAGCAGTATTTAAGGCATTATATTAATTACGCACAGAATAATTAGGTATTGTTATTACCAGTTATATAGTTTATATATAATACAACACCACAAGAAGGAATAGGGACATTACTATTTAAGGCGAATTATGGGTATAAGCTAAGAACATCGTTATCACTATATTAAGCAAAAAAGACGAGTAGCACAGCTAAGCAAAGAATAGAGATATTAATAAATCTTTATGTAGACCTTAAAGAAACAGCTAAACTAGTATAAGAACGAATAAAAAGGTACTATAATGCTAAGAGATCTAAGGGACCAGATCTTAAGGAGGGGGATAAAGTATAGCTACTACACAAAAATTTCAAGAGTTAATAATTAAGTAAGAAGTTAGACTATGTTAGACTAGGACCTTTTAAAGTTAAGTAAAGAATTTTATTGGTTATATATAAGTTAAACCTACTAGCCAAAATAAAAATCTACCCTATATAGCATGTTGCAATGCTAGAGCTAGTATATAGGAATATTAAACCACCAGTCTACAAGGCAAACATGTATAGAGGATAAGAGGAAGACAAATAGCAAGTTTTAAAGATTATTAGTTATAAGGATGTAGATAACAAAACATAATATAAAGTAAAGTAAATAGGCTATAGTAAGACTACCTAGAAACCACTAAGCAACCTAAAAAACGCTATAGGAAAGGTATAAGAGTATCAAAAGAAAGCAGGTCAGGTAATATCGACAAAGAAAGATCGCCAAAAAACAAGTCACCTAAGGGGGACCCAAGAGGAGCAATTGCCGAGCTACTTGGAGTTATTTCCCTTATAGGAGGAGAGCTAATCCTTTTATTACCTAGCTTAGACAGACCCTATTAAACAAGTTTCCACTCCTTAGAACGGACCTTCTCACGGATATATTTAAGACAAAAAAGATGGGCAGAGGCTAATAAACGGGCTTTAAGGGTACGCTGTTAAGTAGCTATAGCCTCCTACTCCACTTCCTATAAATAGCAAAGCTTATCTAAGGCGCTTAAGAGCTTACCATTAAGCTTTGCAGTGGTAGATTAAACACAAGACCCTATAATAAGTTACTTAGGGAACTCAAAGACTATTAAGAGTTATAGGACACGTACACTTAGCGTTAGAAACAGAGCGAACATTATAGGACGATTAAACATTTGCTTTAGTACACTTAGAGCAAGAAGAGGGTTGTTAAGATAAGGGACTTGCTATTACAACATACACTAACCCTACTTTTGTACAACGAGAATACGGAGACAATATTATCTTACTAAGCGACAATATAGCAGCCACGGTGCGAGCACAACGTTGCACTTATAAAGAAGAAGAAGCTTTAGGTATAATAAGCAAGGATATTAACTAGACTAATTAAACGGACATTATACCTCTAGTAGATAACTTAGAGATGTTAGGAATCTTTAAGGACAAAGATAAAAAGAAGGGAGATAATATTACAGACGCTTTAAGTACAATATTATAACTACTTAGAGAAGAGTCGCAGGAAGCTAGTTAGTTAATATAGGCACGGTCCAGGATAGATCTAGTAGAACCATATAATAAGGAATAGTAAGTGAGTCACATAATGTTATACGCAGTATATAAAGTATACGCAGTGTACGCCACGTATAATACGTATAACACGTACCTTACGTACAAGAGAGGATTTCTTAAGAGTACGGTTGTGTATTTAAAGGACCTTAGTCCCTACCGTAGATAGTTCTCTCCTTGTAGTAAATCTTAGAATATAATTGGAGTTAATCTGTTAGGCAACTACTCCACCAGTTGTTATTATATTGTTGTTTTGTCGTACCTATATACCTAGCCCAATAATAGAACCCACTGTAGTTCCTACTATAAGGTTCCGTTACAATAGAAGCTAGTTTATTTTAGACTTCTGGCAAGCCCTATGTAAACAATTAGATATTTGAATATAACTCTTAACTATATTTTATTTAGAGATAGACGGCCAAACTAAAATTGCGAACGCGATTATAGAATAATACCTATAAATATACTGCTCCTACCTATAAGACGACTGGGAAAAGTGGCTACCCTTAGCTAAGTTTACTACAAATAATATAATAAACGAATTAATAGGCGTAACGCCGTTCTATGTAACCTATAGATAAGATCCCTAACTTAAATTCAAACCACGACCCGAAATTAATATAATAGGACCTATGATTAAACAAATCTAGTTAATTAACGCGCATAACTTCGCTAATTAAATGAAGTAGTTAACAGAACTATTACGAAGTAAATTAGCGTATGCTTAAACGGTATAAAAATAGCACGCAAATAAAGGACGAGCTCCCGTATGGGACTTTAAGGAAGATAATATAGTTTACCTAAACACACGAAACCTAAAAACTTAACGGCCCTTAAAGAAACTTAACTAGAAGTTTGCAGGCCTATACCAAATTAAGAAGAAATTAAGCCTATATACTTATAAGCTTGAACTACTAACTAAGATAAAAATACATCTAATGTTTTATATAAGCTTGCTGTAACCTTTAAAGGGTGAACCTATGACGCGTAAAGTGCCGCCGCTACCTCCTATAATTGTTAACAATGGTAACGGTTCTTACTTTATTAACTTAATTGATAATATGCGATGGAAAACACGATCTAAACAATTTAAACTTCTTGTTAAGTAGGAAGGATATAAAACACGAACCTGGGAGCTCTATGAGCAAGTTAAGACCGATGCGCCTTCCCTGGTAAAAGAATTCCACGAAGACCATCCTTCGCGGCCTGCTCCGGCTGGATGGACGCGATACGAAGGCAAACGACTGCCACCTGACACGAATATACGAAATACGACAGCAGGAAGCTCGAACTCGAAAAGAACTTGAAAAACATTACGACGTTCGTGACACGATCACGTGATACGCAAGATGTTAAGGAACTTTGACCGCCGGTTGAAGTTGTCTGATTGGTCAGATTCGCCTTGCCAAGACCTACTGCAAAGATGTCAGTTCTGCTCACCGCCTTGACCGAGCCAATAGCGATTTTCCATCCCGGGGATGGAAAATCCTGATTGGTCCACTTAATGATAGAACCGGCAAAACTCTATACCGCCACTAATGTAACTATACGAACGCGACAAATAATAAGTCTCGACTAAATTAAATTATTTTGAACCTTTGGCCAAAGGGGGGGTACTGTAACGGGACTAGCCTAGTTACAGTAGGAACATCTTAGTGAAACACTCGATATACGAATTCCGACGCTTTGACCAAATTCTGCCGAATTCGGCCAGCTTGATCGACTTCTGCCAAGTTCTGCTAGATCAATCGAATTCTACCAAAGTCCGTCGAAGACTGCATACGCACGTGCGTATATATCGACCACCAAGACCCCTGACTATTTAATTATAGGATTCCCTTGTTATTCCTTTCTCTTCTTTACGCAACGTCTTGTTCCTAACAAGAGCTATATACCCCTTAGATTTAGATAGAATTTATACTATTCCTTCAAATCTTCCCCGAAGTCTCTTCGCGCCCTTATATGCGGGGGCTAATGGGGTAGATATATTAATTAATTATAGAGTCGCTTCTATAAATTAATTTAACAGTATTTCTAAGATAATAGCTGTTATGGAGGTGGAGATCAATTTTATTAAAAAAGGTAACTGCTCTATATATAAAACAAGTCGGACCGCCTAAGAAACCTTGCAAAAGTCCCTCAGACCATAGAATCAACTTTTTGACAAAAAAGGTTAGCGATATCCGCTTGCGGATATACGTATGTCCGCTAATTGATTCTATGGTCTGAGCTTGCTGAGGTAACCGATATCCGGACTATCCTCGGATAGGATTATTATCCGCCCGACCGGATAGGATAATTTATCCTCCGCAGGTCTGAACGGGTGACACTAAAAGGCGCACGGATCGAACAAATACAAGGTCATAGTCAGACCACACGGAGGGCTGTGCAATCAGCCACGCCCGCCCTGAGCTCGTTCAAACTCCCTTAAGGATATGCCCTGGCACAGCAAAGTTACCTCACAGCACTCTTGCACCGTCTCACGCTACATGCGATCCTTCGGTAAAGCTCAATGTTCCTATTTTCCTGTATGCGCGCTAACCTTGATGGCCAAGACTAACGCTCTTAGTAGACGAGCAAGTTGCCGTGCTCGTCTCTTCACTTAGGCTGCCGCGTTTGAGCCTACGAGACCCTATTCCGTCCATATGCGTCCATCGAGGTTCCTCGCGTAGCAATGCGTCTTCTGTATCGTAGCCACACTGCGGAGTTTAGCCTCACGAAAGACTTAGTAGGCGACGATACAATCCCTCCCTATGCGATCCTTTCGCATACTTGGGAGGAGGGCCAAGAGGTCACCTTCCAGGATATAATAGATGGCGTGGGACAGAGCAAGACTGGTTACGATAAGATCCGGTTCTGCGGACAACAGGCTGAACACGATGGCTTGCAATACTTTTGGGTGGACACCTGCTGCATTAACAAATTAGAGTATGGTGAACTTCAGGAGGCGCTTAACTCTATGTTTCGCTGGTACCAGAATGCCGTGAAATGCTACGTCTATCTATTAGACGTTTCGACGGCTAAGCTGAAAGCAAGCAACGAAGTCTCTGGTTTTACTTGGGAACCATCTTTTCGAGTGAGCAGATGGTTCACCCGGGGCTGGACGCTCCAAGAACTTCTCGCCCCCAGTTCAGTTGAGTTTTTCTCTCAGGAGCGGAAGAGACTTGGCGACAAGAGATTGCTAACGCAGCAAATCCACAAAATAACGGGAATTCCCAAGTCAGTGCTTCAAGGAGCCCCGTTGTCTCAATTCAGCGTCAACGAGCGATTATCGTGGATAGAAAACCGCCAGACAAAGCTCGAGGAAGACAGAGCATACTCATTACTAGGCATTTTCGACGTCAACATGCCCTCCATCTATGGCGAAGGGATGGCGAGGGCGTTCCAGCGGCTCAAGGACGAGATCGACAAGCTAGAGAAATGCATCCAACACTTGCGTCTCACAGACCCCCGCGATGACAAGAAACGCATTGAGGAAACCAAGGGCGGGCTACTAGAGGACTCTTACCGCTGGATCCTCAAAAATTCTAACTTTCAACAATGGCGAGACGACCCGCAGAGCCGGCTGCTATGGATCAAGGGAGATCCTGGAAAAGGCAAGACGATGCTGCTCTGCGGCATCATCAATGAGTTGAACAAGTCAACAGCTAAAACAGATCATCTGTCCTACTTCTTCTGCCAAGCTACAGACTCGCGAATCAACAACGCCACAGCCGTGCTGCGAGGTTTACTGTACTTGCTTATTGATCAGCAACCATCACTAATCTCGCACATACGGAAGAAGCACGATCATGCAGGCAAAGCCCTCTTCGAGGATACGAATGCCTGGATCGCCTTGTCCGAGATGTTTACAAATATGCTGCAAGACCCAAGCTTGAACAACACGTTCTTAATCATTGATGCGCTCGACGAATGCGTGGTGGACTTGCCGAAACTGTTAGACTTCATTGTCCAGAAGTCGTCTATGTCTTCTCATGTAAAGTGGATAGTCTCTAGCCGCAACGACACCAATATTGAGCGAAGACTACTGCTTGATGATTCTGGGACGAGACTGAGTCTCGAGCTCAAAGAAAATGCAGAGCAAGTGTCCTGTGCCGTTAATACATACATCGACCACTGCCTTTCAAGACTAGCAGAAATTCAACATAACACAGTCCTTCGAGATTTAGTCCGGGAGAAGATGCAACGAAAGGCTAATGGTACTTTTCTCTGGGTATCTCTCGTCATTAAAGAGCTAAAGGACGTAATGGCCTGGGAGGTACTACAAGTCCTAGACGAAGTCCCAATAGAGTTGAAAGACGTATATCGTCGAATGATGGAGCAAATCAAACAACTACAGCGTCGATATCCAGAACTTTGCAGACAAATTCTCTCCACCGTTATCGCTACGTACCGTCCACTACACCTACAGGAACTCCATGTCTTATCCGGCTTGCCTACACTAGTCCAGAACATAAATCATGCCACTGCGAAAATTGTGAAGATGTGTGGCTCATTCCTCACAATACGAAATAACAATGTCTACATTATCCACCAGTCAGCCCGAGACTTTCTGGCCAAGGAAGCAAGCCATGACATCTTTCCGTACGGGACTGGAGATGCTCATCAGTCTATCTCCTCCAGATCGCTGCAGGTCATGTCTAGGACGCTCCGGCGAGACATCTACAGCCTAGGTGCGCTAGGATATCCTGCCGAGCGGGTTAAACAGCCAGACCCAGACCCACTAGCAGCGTCACGCTACTCATGTATCTACTGGATTGATCATCTCTGCGATTGGAATACTAACTCTTCTGGAAATCACAGAGTTTACCTGCAGGGCGGAGGCGCTGTTGACAGCTTTCTGCAAAAAAAGTACCTCTACTGGCTTGAGGCTCTTAGCCTCTGCAAAAGCATGTCGAAAGGGGTAGTGTCAATGGCGAAACTCAAGGCATTAATCCAGGTAATCCATGAATCAGATGCTGTTCCTGTAAACATGCCAACGTAAGCTAGGGAAGAGCAGATGCATCCGGCCTAATTGAACTAGTTCAAGATGCGTGTCGATTTATTATGTCTCATAAGTGGGCTATAGAGAAGAGTCCTCTTCAGGCATATATGTCTGCACTCGTTTTCAGCCCAACTCGCAGCCTGATAAGAGATCTTTTTAAGAGAGATGAGCCGGAATGGATTACAATAAAGCCGGCTATGGAAGATAAATGGAGCCCCTGCCTACAGACGCTCGAGGGCCATAGCAACCGGGTCATCTCGGTGGCCTTCTCCCACGACTCGGCCCGGCTCGCGTCGGCGTCGGACGATAGCACGGTCAAGATCTGGGATGCGAGCAGCGGCGAGTGCCTCCAGACGCTCAAGGGCCATAGCAACTGGGTCAACTCGGTGGCCTTCTCCCACGACTCGGCCCGGCTCGCATCGGCGTCGCACGATAGGACGGTTAAGATCTGGGATGCGAGCAGCGGCGAGTGCCTCCAGACGCTCAAGGGCCATAGCAACTGGGTCAACTCGGTGGCCTTCTCCCACGACTCGGCCCGGCTCGCATCGGCGTCGGATGATTGCACGGTTAAGATCTGGGATGCGAGCAGCGGCGAGTGCCTCCAGACGCTCAAGGGCCATAGCAACTGGGTCAACTCGGTGGCCTTCTCCCACGACTCGGCCCGGCTCGCGTCGGCGGCGCGCGATAGGACGGTCAAGATCTGGGATGCGAGCAGCGGCGAGTGTCTCCAGACGCTTAGTATTGGCAAGGTACTTAACCGCATCTCATTTGACATCACTAACCCATATCTTCACACTGAAATTGGCACTATCGACATTAGTGCTCTATCGGGTTCAACCATACTTCCAACCATTTCAGAGCCTTATAATCCTAAGTATAGAAGAATAGCTTTAAGCTCAGATGGTGTATGGATAACATATAATTCAGAAAACCTAGTGTGGCTACCCTCGGAGTATCGGCCATCATGCTCAGCAGTGTCAGGAAAGATGATTGGCATCGGTGTTGGAACTGGAAGAGTATGGATATGCAAGGTTTAGCTTGACACGTCCTGAGGCCTCAGAGCGTTTATATAGTGATAACTTACTATCCTATATTTTTATTATCTCTATTTCATAGAGAGGGCCGGGGATTAACGTGAATATATAGCTTGCTAATTTGCCACAGCGAAGCTTCGAGCATCCTCTAGATCAAGTGAGAAGATAGCTACTTGAGAACCACGTGTTGAAGTTTGCCACTTGAGCCTCGTTAAAGGCAGACGAACGCCTCGATCACGCTAGCAGAGAGGATGGCCGACCCGCTCTGACTATGACCTTGTACACCACCCTAGCGCATCCGGTTGAAAGCGCGCGTTGATCACGCTAATCAAAATGCGTAGATATATACCTAAAAAAGGTAAAAATACGTTAAAGTTGCCGTGCGTATTACTTTAAAAGGTATAAACTCTGCCGTTTGATCACCAAGATCAACATGCGCTTTCAACCGGATGCGCCAGGGCGGTGTAGTTCACCAAGAATAGGTACTAAGCCCCATCTGGTTTCATCTCAACCTTCGGACAACGCCACATTCATCCAGGGTATAACTGTGCCACCATAAAATGGCCCCGACTACCTTGTCGTCTCCTCCCCCAACTTCACATCTGACACCATTCAAGCCTGATCTCACGAAAATGAAGAAGGCGTTTGAATACTTCCAATCCACACCCTCACAACCCAGCTCTGGAAGTGCTCGACTAACATCTACTCCCCGCGATGTCTATGTATGTGGCCCAAACGTCGTCTACAACTCCAGCAAAGACGTCACTCGCCGCATTAGCTTCGACACTCCGACCATTATGATATACGGCTACCCGTCTCGTGGCGGCGTCATCATGCTAGAGGATGCGTCGCCCACGGACTTGGATTTCCTGGCTCTGGACCGCACGAATCCGCCCGTGTTCAGGCATGAAGATCCCGAGGAGGAGGACGCGTTTTGTCAGAGGCTGCTGTTGCTAGGCGCGAAGTGGTGGGATTCGATGGCGCGATACTGGCTGTTAAACGGTGAGGACGTGAATACTGTTGATTTGGATGATAGCGACGAGCCGGAGCCGACGAAGCGGGAACGGCACTGGGTCAGTGTAGCGTGGCCTAGTGCGGGAGGGCTCGTAGTCTCCGAGTTCGACACGAACATGTGGGGCGTCGAGATCGAGAAAGAGCTCGTTCCTGAGGATGTGGCGAGGTTGCGGTTGTGCACGAGCATGGACGAGAAGGCGCAGATGCTTAAGGACAGATTTCGAGGGAAGGCGTGGGGACGTGTAGAAGATTATCGGGGCAATGCGTTTATAGGCTGTTGGGGGCGGAAGGAAACTGGTGGTTGGAGAGTTTCAGAAGACATTGTCGGAGATTTGAAGGGTTCAGATTTATGGTAGAAAGATCCAACTGGTGCGAGAAAGGAGAAAGCGTGCATGATCACGAACTGGCAATGGTGAATCCCGTGGGAACTATCCCTTCGTCTGGTAAAACGGACTTTTCGTATTGGGCGCTTTAGGCGCTCCTGCCTGGGTTAGCATGCTGCAGGCACCCTAGCTAGCGTGATTTTATTAGCAAGCCTCACTAAAGCGCGTTAATATTGCGATGCCGATGAAATACTGCAGAAGGCCACCACCAAAAACACCTTTATATATTTTTTTAAGGAAGTCGGGCAAAAAGTCGCGATATATAACGTTATGACTATCCTTAACCCGCTGAAATTCGTGCACGCGTTATCGATAAGAATCAGCCAATTAGATCAACGCAATCGACTTTTCGCGTAGTTTGGATTTGGTGTTCTGCACAGACCACTTACTCCGTGCACGCCAGCGGGTTAAGGGATAGGTTTCCGCCCTTCCTCCATTAACCAGCTACTAATTATATAGGAAAATCCTCTATTAGAGTCGCTTTATACGCGTTCTTAACGTTAATAAGGATAAGCCGGTAAAGGACTAGCTTAAGGTTATAGGGAGGACGTGCTATATAAGTTAAATAAGGTGTATTAAGTGCTATAGGTGGTTAAAAGGTTTAACCAGCGGTTATTCGATAACTATTTAAGCGTTAATGAGGCGCCAGCACCCTTGCTGCCGAGAAATTGCACTGACCAGAGGCTTTAACACCAAGCTCTATACAGTATAGAGCCTCTAGATTGGCTTATAAGGCGTACATATACAAAAAGTCCATAAAAACTTGCCAGACGAAGGGATATTTCTCACACAGAGTAAGGCTGTTGAAATGAGGTTATTGGGGCTAAAACTCTATGCATTGCTTATTTCTATATAGGTGGTTGAAGAGATTTCAAGGAACTTCAACCGGCGGTCAAAGTTCTCTAATTAGTTAGATTCCTGCCAAGAGGTTCTCCTAAGTCTCATCACGTGATATCGTTGCGGGCTTGTTTTCTAACACCCTCCCTTAAGCTTAGTTAACAATACCGCTATATACACTATATATAGGGGTGTAGAATTGCTTGATAAGGGTTACTAAAGCTCCTCTAAGGTAGAATAAGTGTTTAATAAAGAGTTACGCCCTCCCTAACGTCTAGATGTTACAGACGCTTTAAGTACAATATTACGACTACTTGGAGAAGAGTCGGCGGAAGCTAGTTAGTTAATATAGGCACAGTCTAGGATAGATCTGGTGGAACTATGTGACGAGGAATGGTAACCAAGGTTATATAGTATTGAACGTATTAACTGTGTTAAACAGAAGGGATGTTACGTTTAATACAGATAATACGTACCTTATATATAAAAGAGGGTTTCTTAGGAGCATGGTTATGTATTTAAAGGACCTTAGTCCCTACCATAGATAGTTCTCTCCTTGTAGTAAATCTTAGAATATAATTAGAGTTAATCTGTTAGGCAACTACTCCACCAGTTATTATTATATTATTGTTTTATTCTTACCTATATACCTAGCCCAATAATAGGACCCACCGTAGTCTAAGCTACAAGGTTCCGTTATACATTCACTACTAAGGTTATAGTATTAAATAAGATCAAATAACATGCCACTAAGAGCAGCACTAGTTATAACGGCGTTAACAGCAGCTACAACCTCAGGGCCAGGTAATACCAGTATAGACAATAGGGATTCTTAAGTGGTTACGCAAGGTCAGTTACAGGAAATAGTTAATTACTTATAAAACAATAATAGAATACTTAAAGAACGCATTAATGGAATTAGAGCAGTAAAGATTAAGCTACCTTTAATTAAATAATTCTTAGAAGAAAAGTTAAAGCTTAAAGGATTTCTTATATAAATGCACTTTAAGGTAGTACAGGAAGGAGCAAAGTTAGCAATATTATTAGATTAAGTAGCCTATGCAGGATTGTTCCTAATGGGGAAGGCACTTAAGTGGTTTAAGCCATATCTCACGGAAATATAGGCTAATGGCATAACAACAACTAACTAGGACGTACGGTATATATTTACCAGTTGGAACAGGTTCGCGGAATAACTAATGTAGATATTTAGAGACCTAGAGGCCATAACTATAGCGGAATAAAAGCTTCAGAACTTAGTACAACGCACTTTAGTAATTAAGTATATAACATAGTTTTAAATACTAGCTATATAGGTTAAGTAGAATAATAGGGCGCTTATAGCATAGTATAAATAGAGACTTAAGGCTAAAGTCCAGGACGCAATTATCCTAATAGAAGATGCGGATACTTTAAGAGAGTTAATAGATTAGTTAATAAAGATTAATAATAGGATCTACTAAAGGGAACAAGCTAAGAAAGGGTAAGACAGAGTTCCACAGTTATATAAGGTGTAAAGTATATAATAATAGACACAGAGTTAAAAACTATAGAGTGGCGCAGAGCTAATAGACCTAAGTAGTACTAAAAAAACCTAAAGATAGGAAAAGAAACTATAAAAACCTAGAGGTTAAGGATTAAGTAATTAAAGGACCTAAAAGTAGAGGCTAAACTAGGGATCTTAGCAGTAGAAGATATTTAGGCGGACTCTATAGCAAGAAAAATAGTTTAAAGATAGGGCTTATATAAATTATAGAAAACAGGGTTATTTCGCCAGAGACTATAGAGGTGGTTAGAGTAACTATATAGTAAAGGGAACTAGGCCAGTAGACGACACATATATATAGAGGGATAATAGTGCACTGCAAGGAATAAAAGAGTATTTAATTAACAGTTTTACGTATTATTATAACAACGTATACCGAATTTATAAAGACGCTAAGTATAGCGTAAGCTATTAGCTATAGGAGCCATTATTATCTAAGTTTAGAGGAACCAACGAACCAGCTTATAGATTGGACATTAAAGATAATAAATTTAATAAAGGTAAAGCATTTACCAATAATAAGGCAATAAGGGCAGCTTACTAGAAGCATATAGACCTTAAAGAAGTTAAAATAGAAGTAGAGACTAATACTATTACAAAACAAGGTTTAGTAACGGGTATTGCGATACTATTAGATATAATTTCCATCGCTTTATAAAACAATAGGAGTAATGTTTAAAAGAAACTAAGCAAGTAGACAACTACTAGTGCTAGCTTATTACTTAATAAAGGCAAAAGGCCACAGGCTCAAGATTCTTAAGAAGAGATATAAAAAGCTTAAGATTTTTAAAGTAAAATAAAATATACCTAAGGACCCACAACGGACAAAAACTAATGGGAAAGGGTAGTAACTTAGTTTAATAATAAACGAATAAGTACAGGACGCAAGTTTAAGAACTACAAGTTTAGGGAATAAGTAAGAATATTAGTAATCCTAGGTAAACGTAGTATTTAGCCTAAAGATTAAACAGTTAATACTAGGATTAAAAAGTAAGATAACTACAAAGATCTAATTATAAGACGCAGAAAACAAGAAACTATAGATAAGTTTAGGATAAGAATTATCATATAGTAAGAGCAAAAGCTAGACAAGAGGTTAGCTATACCAGGTTATATAAGGGACAGAGCACCTATATAAAGAGTTACTAATAGGCTAAATGCAGGAATACCTAGGGTAAAATAGTTAGATAAACTAGAACAAAAAGAGAATCTAAATATTCCAACTAGGTTTAAAGAAAGATATACTAAAGGATATTACAATGTAGTAATAACAAGGTACTTTCTAATAGATAGACTATACACACTAAACCAGTTGTATAGAAAGTGGTATAGGCAACAACACAGTAATAAATAGGAAGACTTTTATATATAGCTAAATAAAAAAGTTGTCTAAGACTAACCTATTACGGAAAAACGCATAAGTTACATTAAAGGAGTATTAATTATAATATTAAGGAACCTAGAAGAAGGATCTAGGGACTAGAGAAGTAAGTAACAAATTTTAATACCCATAGCAGAAATACCAGTGGTTAGGTTAACTAGGTATAGGTTTAAACTTAAGGATAAAAATAAACCAAAAGTTAACTTAAAATATATAGCGCATTATACACTATTATAGATAGCTTATATAGATAATATGTGTAACATATATAGAGCACCTAAAGACAAGAACCAGAAGTACCTAATAAGAATATATTAGGCACCAAAGGAAAAGCGGTTTAGGAATACTAAGTATATACATAGTTAGTACCCAGTAGAAGTATAAGGTTAAGGAGACTTAACACTTTAACTAGGAAGATTCCTTATAGAAGAATGCCTAAATAGATAACAGTAGTAGAAGTACCTAGAGAACACTTATCCATAGTATATAAAGGAAAAGAAACAAACTAAGTATTAGCTAAAGTTAGACCAAGTATAGGCAGGATTAAGCAGCCAATAGTTAGGAAAAGGGGAGGCGCATAGGACTAGAGGGAACCAGTGTTAAAGCCTTAGACCCTTAAAGGAATTCAAGGTTAGTACCTAAATTTAAAAGCTAAGTAGCAAGATTAGCAGTTTAAAGCGTTAGTAGATAGTGGAGCAATTAGGAACCACATATTACCAAAGATAGTAGAAAGAATAGGGTTACTATATAAATAGAAGGAACACCTATATCTACTTATAATAATTTTAGGAGATCAGATAGCCTATAGAGGAGGTATTATCAATCTTAAAATAGGATCTATTCAGATAACTATTAAAGGGAGACCAGTTAGAATGTCTTTTAATATCCTACTATTAGGATAGGATAAGGCGATACTAGGAATGCCTTAATTATAGAAGTATAATCCAAAAATTAATTGGGTTACAGGTTAGGTCAATATTAAGAATATATAATGGTGTAAAGTGCGATAATAAACCAAGTTAGTATAGTACCAAGTTAGAGCGATATATAAAGAGACTAAGTAAGGCTTAAGTTATATACCAAAGAGATACCATAAGTATAGTAAAAAGTTATGGTTACTAGAAAGTGAAAAGCTGTTAAAGTATATAGCATGGGACTATAAGATAGAATTAAAAGAGGGAATAAGTCTAAAGTTCTTTCCAATCTATAAGCTTACTAAAATAGAGTTAGTAGCGCTTAAGGAGTTTATCCAGGAGAACTTATAAAAGGGATATATTAGACCGTTACAGTTATTAGCAGGATATCTAGTACTATTTATCCCAAAGAAAAACGGAAAACTTAGGATGTATATAGACTATAGACAGTTAAACAGCATCACTAGAAAGGATAGGTATTTTTTACCCTTAATTAGCGAAATCTAAGACAGGATAGGTAATGTAAAGATCTTTACAAAGATAGATCTGAGATAGGCGTACCACTAAATTAGGATTAAGGAAGGCAACAAATAGAAGGCAGCCTTTAGGTCAAAGAAAGGACTATATAAACTATTAGTTATATAATTTAGGCTTATAAACGCACCAGCAACGTTCTAGAAGCGAATTAATAGTGTATTAAGAGAACACCTAGATAAATTTGTTATAGCATACCTTAACGACATTATCATCTACTTAAAGAGTAAGGAAGAACATAGAGAACACATTAAATGGGTCTTAAAGAGACTATAAGAAGAATAGATACCAGTAATAATTAAGAAATGCGAGTTCTTTACCAGAAAGACCAATTTTGTTAGATTTATCATTAAACTAGGCTAACTTAGTATAGATCCAAAGAAGATCGAGGCTATAGTAAATTAGCAAGAACTAGAGAACGTTATATAGTTAAGATCATTCCTAGGGTTTTGCAATTACTATAGAAGGTTTATAGCGCAATAGTTATAGAACGTTAAGCTATTTACACAGTTAATAAAGAAAGAAGAACCGTGGGCATAGGGAAAGGAATAATAAGAACTATTTAAGAGAATTAAAGAGTTATTTACCTAGGAGCCAGTTCTTAAGATCTATCAACCAGGTCTAAAGATGGTTGTAGAAATAGATGCATCAGACTTTATACTAGGGGCGTACTTTATACAGAAATATTAAGATGGATAGTACCCAGTAGCATACTATAGTTAAAAGATAACACTACTAAAGTTAAACTATAACATCTATAACAAGGAGTTGTTAGGTATAGTTACAGCACTTAAAGAATAGAGAGCGTTTTTACAAGGCATAGAGAAACCATTTATAGTTAAGATAGACTATAAGAACCTTATAGGATTCCTTACAACAAAGGAACTCAACCAAAAACAGGTTAGATAGGCGGAAATATTTACAGAATACTATTTCGAAATTCAGTATACTAAGGGTACAGATAATGCATAAGCAGACGCTCTAAGCAGAAAGGCTAAACTATAAAGTAATAAAAAGCTATTAGGAGCTTTATTATAAATAGATTAAGATGGATTAATTAGGTATAATTATCCAAAGATTATAGTAACTAAGGAAAGTTAGATCTATAAATTACTAGAAAGTAATTAAATATAAAAGATCTAAGAAGTATAGGTAGAGGATCTAGACTTAGAGTAATATAAAAATAGAAAAGCAACATATATACCTAAGTCTATTATAGAAGAATTTATTAAGGAATTCTATAAGGGAATAATATAAGGATATAATAGAGCTATAAGCTTAGTGTTAAGACTTTAAAAAGAATATATTATTTAAGGAATCTAGGAACTAGTAAAATAAGTTATAAAGAAATATCTAGATTGCCAAAGAAACAAACCAATAAGGTATAAGCTGTATAGAGGGCTATAACCTGTTAAAATACCAGGAAGACTATAGGAGGTTATATTATGGGACTTTATTATTAAGTTACTAAAGTTAAGAGATCCTATTACAGAACAAGATCGTAACGCGATTTTAGTAATAGTAGATAAGCTAACAAAGTAGGGATACTTTATAGTATACACTAAAGAGATATTAGTAGAAGATGTCGCTAGAATCTATATAAAGGAAGTATTTATAAGATATAGAGCACCAGATAAGATTATATTAGACAGAGATCTAAGATTTATAATAGCATTTTAGGAAGTATTTCTGGCAGAATAGAGAGTTTGCGTAGTAATATCTATAGCGTATTATCCGCAGATAGATAGACAAACGGAAAGACTAAACTAGACACTAGAGCAGTATTTAAGGCACTATATTAATCACGTATAGAATAATTAGGTATTATTATTACTAGTTATATAGTTTGCATACAATATAACACCATAAGAAGAAATGGGGATATTACTATTTAAGGCAAATTACGGATACGAGCTAAGGACATTATTATTACCACGTTAAGTAAAAAGGACGAGTAGCATAGCTAAATAAAGAATGGAGATATTAATAAATCTTTATATAGACCTTAAAGAAACAGCTAAACTAGTATAAGAATAAATAAAAAGGTACTATAATACTAAGAGATCTAAGGGACCAGATCTTAAGGAGGGAGATA